>WNGA01004503.1_pt1 | contig 41273 bp, 42 predicted proteins | sample 5400061 | NCBI WGS metagenome assembly WNGA01 (sample SAMN13153366, study PRJNA577476) | soil metagenome | isolation source: 100 cm soil or saprolite under grassland replicate 2 | place: USA:California | collected 2016-06-15 | reverse complement strand
TCAGCCCGCGGATGCGGGCGGCAGAATAAAGCCTGGGGTGGAGCGTAGCGGAACCCCAGGTACGATCAGGATTTATCGCACAAGCCCGCGGAGCGGGCGACAGCCATTGGCCCAATCTCAATGATGATGAAATGGCGCATGACAAAAAGCTGCCGCCCGCGAATGCGGGCGGCAGTTTTTGTCGTTCGCGCCTTCATCATGATTTGAGGTCGCATCAATAGCTGTCGCCCGCTTCGCGGGCTGGTTGATAAATCTTCCGTCATACCTGGGGCTGCGCGCTGTCGCGCTCCACCCCAGGCTTTATTCTGTCGCCTGCTCCGCAGGCTGAAAATGCGAAGAACCGTGCGGCGGTGGCGCTGAGCAGTTACTTTGAACAAATCATCAGCGAATAAAATCAGACAGGTCGTAATTCACCAACTCGCCGATGCGCTCGATGGTGATGTCGGCCGCAGGGTAGGCGGCGACGACCTTGGGGTCAAGCGCGTAATGCCCCTGGCGCGGGAAGACTGTCGTCAGCCGGTCTCCCCAGACGTTTTTCATCGCGGCGAGTATTCGCAGCTTGTCGTCCACTATTACATAACGGCGCGCCGGGTATCGCCGCTCAACGTCATCGAGCATCAGCTCTTTGTGAATGTAGATCAGCACGCGCCCTTCGACGGCGTCCCACAAACTTGAGCGCCGTATTTTGCGCGGCTGGAAAACCACGTCGCCGTCCGAGAGGATCACCGTCGGCCCCCACTGCCGCACATGCTCCAGCGCGTCGAGCGAGCCGGAGTATAAGCGGTTGGCGAACGGGTAGTCCACAAGGTACTCGGACATCAGCAGCAGTTTGGGGTCGCACTCGGCTTCGAGCCGGTAGCGCTGCAGCGTCCCCAGGTAATCGGCGTAACCGAGTTCGGCGCGCAATTCCTCGAAGATGGTGAAGTATCGGTCGCGGACCTCCGGCCCGAACTTCTGTTCTAAATACCGACGCAGGTCGGCCGTCACCCTGTCGTTGTCCAGCAGCGTGTTGTCCACGTCGAACAGAAACACGACTTCGATTGAATTTGTCATACCGGTACAGTACGCCCTCCGTTCCGGCCATGCAATTACTCCACCCGACCATTACGACCCGTCGGTACAGCGGCACATTGTTTGCCGTTCGTGAGCTTATATATCTGTAGGCGCAGAAAAATATTGAAAGAGGAAAAAATATGGAGAATATGAAAGCGCTTGTATTTCATGGAGTGAACGAGATTAGCATTGATGAAGTCCCGCGCCCGCGCGCCGGGGTTGGCGAAGCAGAGCCTCGCGTTACGCTCACCAGGATCTGCGGCACGGATCTTCATATCGTGCGCGGAGGGATTTCCGTATCTTCGGCGAATCAATTTATGTATCGTTGGGCGCGTTTGCTAGCGCAACTCTCGTCACATTGCTCGGAGCCGGCGCCGCTCCCTACCTAGGAGAGCTTTGGCTTCATGTAATGGCGTGGCTCGGCGTCGCGTTAGGGCTTGTTGGCGTCGGAGGCCTCGTGCTCGGCTGCGCCGCCCTCTTCCATGCCACACAGCTCTCACTCATCCATATCCGCGAGGAAGCGTCGTTTGTTCGCGAGTGTTTCGCGCCATCAAAGAAAGCGGAGGCGACTGATGACTGACACCAATAGGACGGCCCAGTATAGGGCCAACTGGCAGGACGAGCGCAACAGCGCCGCGCTCTACCAAGCCATCGCCGAGGTCGAGCGGAACCCGCAACTCAAAAGCGTCTATCAACGACTGGGAGAGACGGAGGAGAGACATTCAAACTTCTGGGAGGCGAAGCTGCGCGCCGCCGGACAGCCCCTTCCACCTTTCAGGCTCAACTGGCGCACGCGCACGCTCATTTTTCTCGCCCGGCGCTTCGGCCCGGCGTTTGTGCTGCCCAACATCGAGCCGCTCGAGCGGATAGACAGTCACAAGTATGACCTTCAACCCGAAGCCAGGGCCGGCGGCCTGCCCCAGCAGGAACAATCACATGCCCGACTTTTGAGGGCCATTGCCACCAACATCCGAGGCTCACATGTGGGTCTGGAGGGCGGCCAGATCGCGCAACTCGAAGGCCGCCACCGCGCCATCGGCGGTAACGCGCTGAGGGCGGCGGTGCTCGGGGCGAACGACGGTCTACTGTCAAACTTCAGCCTGGTGATGGGCGTCGCCGGGGCCGCTTTGAGCGGCAAGTCGGTGCTGATTACGGGCGTCGCCGGATTGCTGGCCGGGGCCTGCTCAATGGCTCTGGGCGAATGGCTGTCAGTCCAGAGCGCCCGTGAGCTTTATGAGCGGCAGATTCGAGTCGAAAGACAAGAGATCATTGAAGTCCCCGAAGAAGAAGCCGAGGAGCTCGCGCTGATCTACCAGGCCAAAGGATTGCCCGAAGATGAAGCCAAGAGCTTGGCGCAAAGAATCATCAAGGATGAGACGGCAGCCCTCGATACGATGGCCCGCGAAGAATTAGGCATCAACCCTGAAGAGATGGGCGGCTCGCCTTGGGCGGCGGCCGGGGCTTCATTCTGCCTCTTCGCAGTGGGGGCGATCATTCCTGTGGCGCCGTTCTTCTTCCTTTCCGGGAACTTGGGAGTGGCGGTGAGCGCAGCTATATCGGCCCTGGCCCTGTTCGGGATCGGCGCGGGTATCACACTGCTGACCGGGCGTGACGCGCTCTACTCCGGCCTGCGGCAAGTCATCTTCGGGTTGATCGCGGCCGGGATTACATTCGGCCTCGGCCGGGTGATCGGCGCTTCTTTAGGGGGTTGAAGGCGCCATACCGCTTGGCGGTTGGCGGGGGAGAAGGGCAATGCGCCTCCTAAACCATATAAAGCGCGGATGTAGAATGTTTCATTTCAACCATTCCTTAGAGCGCCATAGTCGATGCTACGTCTGTAGCGGCGAGGGAAATTAGTTTACAGCGCTTTGCTCCTGGGTGTTCAGGTTTGATGACGATATCGCAATATTCTTTAGCCGCGTAGCGGCGTCCGAATTTAGCCGTGGGTTTCAACCCACGGATGAGTAAGGCGATTTGCTCCCGTCGCGTCAGCGACGGTTGAACCGTCCACGTCGTCCCGGTTCAACCGTCGCTGACGCGACGGGATTTGTTCTCGTCCCTCTGACCGTGGGTTGAAACCCACGGCTAAATTCGGGCGCCGCTGACGCGGCAGACGAATCTTGGCAGGTCCTACAGGAAGTTGGGGAGCGCCTGATCCTGAACACTCACCTGCAAATCGCTCTAAGAGCGCTGTAAACGCTGTCAGGCCTGGTCAGTGGTATCTCATGGCCTACGCCCTTTAGCTCCACAAGCTGCGCCTGCGGAATCCTCTCCTTCAGTCTGTATGCGTTCTCTTTCGGTGAAACAATCTGATCCTGATCACCTGTGACAATCACCACGGGCATGCGCAGCTCGCCGTAGTGTTTGCTCATTCTGCGCAGGCTCGCGTTGAGCGACCATTCGTCTTCGAGATAAGCGCGCAGTCGCTTGCGTCTGAGCCAGGTGGATGTCGCCATCCTCAGGTAATTCTCAGGCACGGGCTGTGGATAGAAGGCCCTCTCCAAATTATGCCTGAGCCTCTTATCGCCCATCAGCGTCTTGCCGAGCGTCAGTGTGAGCCCGCCGATCAGCGGCGTCTTGACCACCGCCTGCAACAAAGGATTTGGATCAGCGCCCGGGAAGGCGGCGGGCGCCAGTAAGACCAGCCCCGCTGTCTCCGCCGGGTACTTCAGCGCATAACACAGGGCGAGCGAAGCTCCCCAAGAATGGCCCAGCAGGATAGCGTTGTTGACGCCAAGGCTCTGTAGCGTTTTGTGCAACATGAGCGCCTGATATTCGACCGATGCGGCCTTGCTACCGGGCCGCCCGCTCTTTCCGTGGCCGGGCCGGTCAAAACCGATTACGCGATAGCTCTTTGAGAGCAGCTCTGCCAATCCGGATTCAAAGTCCTGAATGTCGCCTTCATTGCCGTGAAGCATAACGACCGTCTGCTGTCCCGTACCGCCCTGGATGAGATGAAGTTTTGTCTTCTCGATCTCCAGGTAACGATCTACGAGACCCGCCGAGTCAGGAGAGTCGGCGCCGCTCTTTGGGGTGTTTCCGCCGTCGCCGGCATTAACGACGCTTGACAAGGCGCACGCCAGAGTCAGCGCAATCATGAGCGACAGCATGCGCGTTGCCAGAACTCCGTAACTATTTGGAATCATGGTTTTCCCGTTCAAACGTAAGGTGGGGGCGGCGGATTACGCTCGATGAACTGGCGCTGGTGCCAGTATGGATAGGGCAGAGTCTGTTCGCTCGCTTCGTCGAGTCGGGCGACCTGTTCGGGCGTAAGAGACCACTCCGCGGCGCCGAGGTTTTGCCTGAGCTGTTCTTCATTGCGCGCGCCTATGATCACGCTCGAAACGGTCGGCTTGCGGAGGAGCCAGTTCAGCGCGATATCGGGGACGGTCCTGCCGGTTTCCCGCGCAACGGCATCGACGGCATCGACGATTCGATACAACCGCTCCTCGTCAACCGGAGGCCCCATTTCCGCAGTCGACTTCAGCCGGCTTTCCTGCGGGAGAGGTTGCCCACGCCGGATCTTTCCGGTGAGGCGACCCCATCCGAGCGGACTCCAGATCATCGCGCCGATTCGATGGTCAAGCGCAAGCGGCATGAGTTCCCACTCGTAGTCACGCCCGACCAACGAGTAATACACCTGATGCGAGACGTACTTTGCCCATCCGTTGCGCTCCGACGCCGCGAGCGACTTCATCAGATGCCAGCCGGAGAAATTGGAGCAGGCGATATAACGGGCCTTACCGCTGCGCGTCAGCGTGTCCAGCGTATAGAGCGTCTCCTCGACCGGCGTGAGCGCGTCGAAACCGTGCATGTGATAGATGTCGATGTGATCGACGCCGAGACGCCGCAGGCTCGCGTCACAGGCCCCGAGCAAGTGATGGCGCGACGAACCGACGTCATTCGGACCATTGCCGAGTCGAAAGGTCGCCTTGGTCGAAATCAGGAGCTCGTTGCGCTTGCCCTGTATGGCCTTGCCAAGAATTTCCTCGGAAAGTCCGTTAGAGTAGATGTCAGCCGTATCGAAGATGTTGACGCCAGCGTCCAGGCAGAGGCCGATGAGGCGCTTGGCCTCCTCAACTCCGGTGGATCCCCAGGCCTTGAAAAATTCCGTGCCCCCTCCGAAAGTCCCCGTTCCGAAGCATAGCGCGGAGACTTTGAGTCCGGAGTCTCCAAGCAGTCTATATTCCATCGAGTATCTCCTTTCACTTTTTGCGCGCCCACTAGCCCTGATTTTCGGACGCATGCCGCGTGCCGAAATTATGTCACTCGCAGGCGCAGAGCTTTTCGGAACACTTGGTTCATTCCCGTACTGTAGTCTTATTGAAGCTGTGATAGTGTGACACGGCTTGCAACCGAACGTGTCGGTACCTGACTGCACAGAGGCGAGACTTATGTTGCGTGGTTTGTTGAGACAAGACACAAGGCCATGTAGAATCGCATGGAAACATCCCGCGAACTTTTCTCGAATATCCATTGCGCCGTAGCGCGCGCCCGGCGCCCGCTACGTTAGGCTGCTACTGCAACAAAGCTTGGAGCAATATTTATGTCTATTCACGGTCCTATTCTTGTCACAGGCGCCGCCGGTCGTGTCGGCGGGGTTGGTCGCACGATTGTGGAGACGCTTCGCCGGCGCGAACTGCCAGTTCGTGCGCTCGTCCGGCGCGAAGATGAACGCGCCGATGCGCTGCGAGCGCTCGGCGCCGAGGTCGTGGTCGGCGACCTCACCCACGCCGAGGATGTCGCGCGCGCTTTGGCGGGTTGCCAGGGCATTTACTTCGGCATGAGTTTGTCAACGTCATATTTGGAGGCCACGGTCAGCGCAGCGGCCGCTGCGCGCCAGCGGGGCGCCCTGGAGGTGTTCGTTAACATCTCACAGATGACTGTGTCGCAAATGAGCCTGACAAATATGACGGACTCTGACCAGCAGCGGCAGCATTGGCTCGGCGAGCAAGTGTTGAACTGGTCGGGACTGCCCGTCGTAAATGTCCGGCCCACGGTCTTCCTTCAGAGCCCCTTCTTCCTGGACTGGGCCGCGGAATCAATAGCCAGGGACGCCACGATCCGGCTGCCCTTCGGCGCCGGGCGAACGTCGCCGGTTGACGCTCAGGATGTGGCGGAGGTAATCGCGACCATCCTGGCGAATCCGACCGCTCACATCGGCAAGGTCTATGAACTGACCGGTCCGCGGTCCCAGGACATGCATGCCATGGCGGCTGAATATTCCGCCGCGCTCGGTCGAACCATCACCTATGTTGATGTCCCATTGGAACAATGGCGGGACCAGGAACTTCGCAGCCGCAATTTGCCCGACCATGTTTTTGAGCACCTGCTCACTATGGCCCGCCTCCATGCCGCCAATCGATATGATCGTCTCACGCATAATGTCGAAGCGATCACGGGAAGGCACGCGACAAGCTGCCGCGACTTCGTTGCGCGTCACGCTGAGTTATTTAAGCCGACCGACTCGCTCACGAAGGTTTCGGGGACGACTTGAGCCCATTTTCATCGAGGATAGACTGGGACGCAGTGAGCGCCGGACGGCGCGACCGGCGCGGAGTCAGCTAGTTTGCGCGGAGGAGCGATTTTTCCGGTTCAGATCAAACATTTGGATGGGCGTCAGTTACTTGCGACCTCTCCATTGAGCAATGTGGTCGTGACTCCGATCCGTTTCCCCGTTTTCGGATCGATCTGAATCGCGACCCAATAACCGCACTGGCCTCGCGTCTGATCCTTCGGAAGAAGCTTGATGGCCTGTCCCTTGGCGATGACGGCTTTAACCAGGTTTGCATCAAACTCGCCTTCGGCCAACAATTCCATGTACAACTGTAGGACCGGCGGTCCAAAAAACGGCCCCATGAAATTGGGAGTATCGATCGACTTTTTCAGATCCATACCGAAGTCAAGTACTCTGAAACGTGTGCATAAATCAGATCGGCGGAGCCTTTGGAGTGCGGGCGCTTGGGACCGCTTTGGTAGTCATCTCCGGATTCTATAGACTTCAGAGACAAGAAATGCGGTGGGCTTCCTTTCCAACATTGCCAAAGTATCAATGTGGACTACCAAAGCGGTCCCAAGCGCCCGCACTCCAAAGGCTGGCGCCATTTCATGTAGTTGACTGTATTCAACTTTTATTTGCACACGCCTCACTTATCTTCTACGGCTTTCTCTTACGGCCACCTTTGGTAGTTGTCTTGCCTTGCGTCGAGGTCTTGCCGCTCACCTTGGTTCCGTTGGCGCCCTTGCCCGTAGCTGTTCCGGGAACGGCAGCCGCGCCGGCGCTCAGTTTGGCCGGACCGCCGGTGACATTCGGCGCTGCAACGCCCGTACCATCATCGGCCTTAGCCGGAACCGGCGGTCCTTCAATGGCTGGGTCGGCCTCAAAACTCTTGAGATATGCCGAAGCCTTCGACGGGTCGTCAACTCGGAATTTCCAGAACTTGTTGAATTCACCCACTGCATCATTCATCGTATCCTTAAATGCCGGATCGGTCGCCGTTGCAATTATACGCGCTAATTCCGGGATCATTTTGGTGTCGAGGAGCTGATTGATTTGCTTGATTAGTTCCTTACCCGTATCACCGTTCCTCTGCTCTTCGGTCAGCGCATCATGCTTCTTTCTCAACTCCATGTATCGCTTGCTATAGATAAAGCTTCGCAGACTATAATTGTTCGGGTCTTTCCATCCGAATAATGCCTTGATGTCTTTGCCCTTTACCTGTATCGCTTTGTTGACGTAAGCCAGCGCCTGATCTTGCGCCTCAGGTTGATCGCCTTTGGTCTCAATCAGATAGTAGCCCAGATAATAGTTCAAACTGGCCAGCGCCTCATCTCGCAGATTAAACAGGTTGTATTCGGTATATTCCTTTTTGTACTTTTCAGGCGGGTTGAGCGTCTCAAAAGCTTGTAGCGCCCCCTCGGCATAAGTCTTCACCCTGTCGAGGTTCTTATAGACACCCGCGGCCACTGCCTGCTTCCCGGCCAGGGGCTGCTGCGCCACTATGAAGAGGTGAGCGGGGCTTTGTGGGTCCTTATCAATCTCCAGGTAATCATCACCGGCTGTGAAGAGAACGTCGAGCTTGTTCGCTTCCGGCGCCGATGCGTAGAAGGCTTCTAAGGCGCTGGCGAATTTCTGTTTGGCCTTGCTCAATGCGCATCTACCGATCACTTTCTTCGCATAATCGATGAATTGTTTTCCAGCATCAGGGTATTTATCCGTCAGCTCTTTCGAAAGCTGACAGCATTTCTCGACATTTTCGGCGTCATTCTTCGAACAGGCATCATGCCATGTTTGGAGGAACGCGATCTGTTTCGGGTCTTGTGTAGGCGCGTCTTGCGCAGGGGAAGATTGCGCATGGGCGTTTAGAGGTTTAAGCACAATCGTGCCAGTGAGCATCGCTAGCGTGGTGATGAGAATAATATTCTTCATGAATTGATCCTCCACAATCTTCTTTAAAGATTCTTCCAGGTTTGTTAGGGCTTGCAAGCTACGTTGGGGCGCCCGGCTCGCCATCCCTGATCTTGATCCAAAAATAACGCTTCGGGCGCGCCCCTATTGGACGCCGGAAGCCTTCGGTTAGTTCCCGCCTCCGGAATTTTTACAACTTCCTCAATTTCTAAGGAAATCGGAGCATTCATGTGATGGAAATACACTCCCGACATCAGGAGTTTGCGGTTAGATGTGTGAGCTTCCAACATTCTCCCGCGATGGCCCATTCTTCTTGCGCCCGAATCACTAGGACGCGGACCCGCGAATCCTGAGCGGTGACATCCTCGTCAGCGGAAACTCGCGCATTTGCCGCCTCATCGAGTTTGAGACCGAGAAACTCCAATTTGCCGCAAGCCGCGCTTCGCACTTCAGGCGAATTCTCCCCGACTCCCGCGGTGAACACGAGCCCGTCGATTCCTCCCAACACGGCGACCATCGCGCCGATGCCCGCCTGCAGGCGATGCGCATAAATGTCGAACGCCAGCCTGGCTCGCGGATGGCCTCGTTTCATGGCGGCCAGAATTTCGCGCATGTCGCCCGAAACGCCAGAGATTCCAAGCAGCCCCGACTTCTGGTTCAGCATTTCATCGATTTCGTGGGCTTGAAGCCGGCCATGGCGCATCAGGTAGGTGAGGATTCCCGGATCCACAGAACCCGAGCGGGAGCCCATCATCAGGCCTTCGAGAGGCGTGAACCCCATCGTGGTGTCGACGCTGCGGCCTTCAGAAATCGCCGCCAAAGAGCAGCCGTTTCCCAGATGGCAAGTCACCAATTTGAGGGACGCTAAGTCGCGGCGCAGGAGTTTGGCGGCGCGCGTGGCGCAATACTGATGATTGATGCCGTGGAATCCGTAGCGGCGAATGCCGTCCTCGAACCATTCATAGGGGCCTGGATAGACGGCCGCGCGCAGCGGCATGTTCCGATGAAACCCAGTGTCGAAAACCGCCACCTGAGGGATAGGGCCCAGCAGCTTCTGAACGATCTCCATGCCCTCCAACTCGGCGCCGGTGTGCAGCGGCGCGAACTCGGAAGCGGCGGCGATCGCCAACTTCACCTCGGGCGTGATCAGAACCGGCTCTTCAAAGCGCGGGCCGCCATGAACAACACGATGTCCCACGACGTCGATCTCCGAGGCGGAAACGAGGGCCTGTGTCTTGCCGCTCCAGACGGCGATCAGCAAATGCTCCACCGCTTGCGCGCGCGACGAGACCTTGACCCTATCTTGGCGCCTGACGCCGCGCGCATTCTTGATCACAGCTACCGCGTCGGCGCCATTCCATTCGATCTTGCCTTCCCACAGGCAATCCGGCGGGTCTGCAGGAAGAGCCTCGCCGATCTCGTAGAGGCAGATCTTCTGACTGCTGGAACCCGAATTGAGCGTGAGGATCTTCATCGGTCAGTACGGCCAGCTCCAGTTCTTCACTTCAGGCATGTCGTCGCCATGCTCGTGCACGTATTGCTTGTGCTCGACCAACTTGTCGCGCAGAAACTGCTTGAAGTGTGCGCCCACGCGCTGCAATCGCGGCGTGCGATCCACAACGTCACCCGCCAGATGGTATCGGTCGAGGTCGTTCATCACAGTCATGTCGAACGGGGTCGTGGTCGTGCCCTCTTCCTTGTAGCCGCGGACGTGTAAGTTATCGTGACCTGCGCGGCGATAAGTCAACCGGTGAATCAGCCATGGATATCCGTGATAAGCGAAGATGATCGGCGTGTCGGCGCCGAACATCGAATCGAAATCGCGATCCGAGAGGCCGTGCGGATGCTCGGTGGAGGGTTGAAGCGTCATCAGGTCCACCACGTTGATGACTCGAATCTTGATGTCCGGGAAATGCCGGCGGAGAAGGTCAACGGCGGCCAGGGTTTCCAGTGTGGGAACATCGCCGGCGCACGCCATCACCACGTCCGGCTCAGCGCCCTGGTCAGTGCTGGCCCAGGACCAGACGCCGATCCCCTGCGTGCAGTGCTCGATGGCCGCTTCCATATCGAGCCACTGCAGCTCCGGCTGCTTGCCGGCGACTATCACATTCACATAATGGCGACTGCGCAAACAGTGGTCGGCGACCGAAAGCAAACAATTCGCGTCCGGCGGCAAGTAGACGCGGATGATGTCCGCCTTCTTGTTCATCACGAAATCAATGAAACCGGGGTCCTGATGACTGAAGCCGTTGTGGTCCTGCCGCCAGACGTGAGAGGTCAAAAGATAATTCAACGACGCGATGGGGCGCCGCCATGGAATGTCGCGCGTAACCTTGAGCCATTTCGCATGCTGATTGAACATCGAGTCTACGATGTGAATGAAAGCCTCGTAGCAGGAAAAAAATCCATGACGCCCGGTCAGCAGATAACCTTCCAGCCAGCCCTGGCACATGTGCTCGCTCAAGACTTCCATGACGCGCCCGTCCGGCGAGAGGTTCTCATCCGTGGGCAGAAGCGGCTCCATCCATACCTTGTCCGTGGCTTGATACAAAGCATCGAGCCGGTTGGACGCGGTCTCGTCGGGACCGAAGACCCGGAAGTTTCCGGCGTCCTGGTTCAGTTTCATCACGTCGCGCAAAAACGCGCCAAGTATCCTGGTGGATTCCGCCGTTTTCACGCCCGGCTTAGGCGCCGGAACGGCGTAGGCCCGGAAGTCCGGCATCACCAGATTGTTCAGCAGCAGGCCGCCATTCGCGTGGGGATTCGCCCCCATTCGCCTGGCGCCTTTGGGCGCGAGCTCCGCCAGTTCAGGAATCAGCTTTCCGCTCTCGTCGAACAACTCTTCGGGCCGGTAGCTCTTCATCCATTCTTCGAGAATCTTCAGATGCTCCGGCTTGAGCGCGAGGTCGGCGACCGGCACTTGATGGGCGCGCCACGTCCCCTCGACCGGTTTGCCGTCCACGAATTTCGGCCCCGTCCAACCCTTCGGGCTACGCAGAATGATCATGGGCCAAACGGGAAGCATACTCGATCCTTTTGAGCGGGCTTCGTTCTGGATGGCGTGGATATCTTCGATGACCACATCAAGCGTCGCCGCCATCGCTTGATGCATGTCTTCCGGTTCGTCTCCTTCCACAAAATAAGGCTTGTACCCGTATCCAGTGAAAAGCTGAATCAATTTGTCGTCGCTGAGGCGGCCCAGAACCGTCGGGTTAGCAATCTTGTAGCCGTTCAGGTGAAGAATGGGAAGCACGGCCCCATCCCGCGCGGGATTCAGAAACTTGTTGGAATGCCAACTTGTGGCGAGCGGACCAGTCTCGCTCTCGCCGTCGCCGACAACGCAGCAGGCCAACAAGTCGGGATTGTCGAAGACCGCGCCGTAGGCATGCGCTAGGGAGTAGCCGAGTTCCCCGCCCTCGTGGATTGAGCCCGGGGTTTCTGGAGCTGCATGGCTGGGGATTCCCCCGGGAAAGGAGAATTGCTTGAACAGCCTTCTCATGCCCTCTTCATTTTGTTGAATGTTGGGATAAAGCTCCGTGTAGGTTCCCTCCAAGTAGGTGTTCGCCACCATACCTGGCCCCCCGTGGCCGGGGCCGCAAATATAGATCACGTTCAGGTCATACTTATTGATCACGCGGTTGAAGTGAACATAAATGAAATTGAGTCCGGGAGTCGTTCCCCAATGCCCCAGCAGACGGGGCTTGACGTCTTCGAGTTTAAGCGGCTCGCGCAACAGAGGATTGGCGTAGAGGTAAATCTGTCCGACAGAAAGATAATTCGCCGCGCGCCAGTAGGCGTTCATTTTGCGCAGTTCTTCCAGAGAAAGAGGCCGGGAATCAACGGACACTTTGGCGAGATCTGAGGACGCAGCCTGATTCATAGAAGTTTCTTTCATCATTACCCTCGTTTTGTGTCTAGCGACCTAATGCAACATCCACACTGATCATCGCCCCCGATCGCTGGCCTCGCTGCTTCGTTATTAGGCCTTGGTCAGAATCCGAAACTGCTCAACCCAGGGTGATCGTCAGGCCTGCGGCCTAATGGCCAGTGATACCTTCGGTCTTCCTCACGAATCGGCAGATCATTGATGGATGCGTGACGCACTGTCATCAGTCCGTGTTCATCGAACTCCCAATTTTCATTGCCGTAGGATCGAAACCAGTTTCCCGAATCGTCATGACTTTCATAAGCGAAGCGAACGGCGATCCGATTGTCTTGAAAGGCCCACAGTTCCTTGATCAGTCGGTAGTCCAGTTCCCGCGCCCATTTGCGCCGGAGAAAAGCGATAATTTGGGTTTTCAAGTTTACGAAGACTATTAGCCACAGAGCACACAGAGCACACAGAGAGATCATTATGTCCTCTGTGTCCTCTGTGTGCTCTGTGGCTATGACAAAGCATAAGCCGCGCCGGTCCTCACTTCCAGCCCAGTTGCTTCTTTGCGGCCGCAATCACCTGGTCGGGTTCGAACCCGTACTTCCGCTGCAATTCCTTGAGCGGCGCCGAAGCCCCGAACGTTTTCATGCCGATGACGTGACCGGAGGGGCCGATGTATCGCTCCCACCCCAATGTGGAGGCCTGTTCTACGGCGACTCGCGCCGTCACGTTCGGCGGCAGCACGCTGTTCCGGTATTCCTCGGTCTGGTGGTCGAAAATCTCCCAGGAAGGCATGGACACGACCCGCGAACGGATGCCTTCGGCGAGCAACTTCTCGTGGGCTTCGACCGCGAGGATGACTTCGCTCCCTGTGGCGATGATGATCACTTCGGGGTTTCCTCCCGGCGAGTTGGCCGGCGAGTCGGCGAGCACATAGGCGCCGCGCGCGAGGCCGGACGCCGGCGCGTATTTGCTGCGATCTAACGTAGGCAGCGGCTGGCGCGACAACGCCAGCGCCGCGGGCTGGTGGCGTAATTGCATGACGTAGCGGTAAGCCTCGACGACCTCGTTGGCGTCGCAGGGCCGCAGCGTGATCAGCCCGGGTATTGCGCGCATGGACGCAAGGTGCTCGACCGGCTGGTGAGTAGGGCCGTCTTCTCCGTCGCCCATGGCGTCGTGCGTGAACACGAAGATGGCGGGCAGTTCCATCAGCGCCGCGAGCCGGATCGCGGGCCGCGCGTAGTCGCTGAAGATAAAAAAGGTCGCGCCGAAGGCCCGGATTTTGGACAACGAAAGCCCGTTCACAATCGCCATCATCGCGTGCTCGCGAACGCCGAAATGCAGATTCTTGGCGCCAGGAGTCTCGGCCTGAATATCTCCCGCGCCAGCGAAGGTCAGAGCCGTCCTGTTTGAGGGACCGAGGTCTGCGGATCCTCCGAGGAACCATGGGATGTTTTGCGCGAGCGCGTTCAGCGTCTTGCCCGAGGCGTCCCTCCCGGCGATGCCCTTTGCGTCGGGCGGAAAAACAGGCAGGTTACGGTCCCACCCCTCGGGGAGTTCGCGCCGCTGCATCAATTCGATTTCGTTTGCAAGTTCGGGATAATGGGCCCGGTATGACTCAAACAGCCCTGTCCATTCGCGCCGTAAACGCGCGCCGCGCGCGCCAATGCCGGCAGCGAAATGCTCGTACGCGCTGTCGGGGACCAGAAATTTCGCGTCCTCGGGCCAGCCGTAGAAGCGTTTCGCTAGCCTGACTTCTTCGTCGCCGAGCGGCTCGCCATGCGCTTCGGCGGTGTCCTGCTTGTGCGGCGCTCCGTAGCCAATGTGGGTGTCCAAAACAATTAACGTGGGACGTCCCTTCGTATTCTGGAAGGCATCGAGAGCTTGTTCGATGCGATCAAGGTCGTTGGCGTCGCCGACCCGCAGCACATTCCAACCATAGGCCAGGAAGCGCGTCACGACGTCTTCAGTGAACGTGATACGCGTGCTGCCCTCGATCGTGATGTGGTTGTTGTCGTAGACCCAGCAGAGGTTGTCGAGACCAAGGTGGCCGGCCAGCGAAGCCGCTTCCGATCCCACTCCCTCCATCAGGCAGCCGTCACTGCAAACTACATAAACGTTGTAATCGAAGATTTCGAAGTCTGGCCGGTTGAAATGACTGGCGAGCCACTTCTCTGCGATGGCCATGCCAACACTCGTTGCGACGCCCTGTCCCAAGGGACCTGTAGTGGCCTCTACGCCCGACGTCCAATGGTACTCGGGGTGTCCGGGCGCCTTGCTGTCGAGCTGGCGGAAGTGGCGGATGTCGTCTATCGTGACCGAGGGCCGCCCCAGCGTTTCATAGTCGGCGTTCACGGCCCGTGTGCGGCTGAGATGAAGCGCCGACCAGAGTAACATCGAAGCATGGCCGTTCGAGAGTACAAATCGATCACGATTGGGCCAGATCGGATTCTCCGGATCGAAGCGCAAGACGCGATTCCAGATCGTATAGACCAGCGGCGCGAGCGCCATCGGCGTGCCTGGGTGTCCGGATTTGGCCTGCTGCACCGCGTCGATCGAAAGTGTGCGAATGGTGTTGACGCACAGTTGATCGAGTTCCGTGTCCGTCAAATGGCTCACAGTTCCTGCCGCGCTCATGGGCGACTCCTTTCGCTGTTGGTTTTTGTTTCCAGTGAAGCGACTTTGGCCAGGCGACGCAGGTGTCGCTCGGCTTGACTGAACTCGGCCGCCAGGAACGCTTCGACGAAGTCCCAGGCGAGGAACGGCCCCAAGGTCCGAGCGCCAAGGCAAATTATGTTCATGTGATCATCTTCGACCCCTTGTCTGGCGGAAAAGTGATCGCTGATCAGGCCGGCTCGAACGCCCGGAACTTTATTTGCGCAGACTGACGCGCCCACGCCGCTGCCGCAAACGGCTATCCCGCGCTCCACCTTGCCCGCCGCCACCGCCCGGGCGAGCGGGGTGACAAAATCTGGATAGTCGTCCCCCGAATCCAAACGATTAGCCCCGAAGTCGACCACCTCGTGACCCGCCGCCGCCAGGCGCGCAAGCAGATCTTCTTTCAACCAAAACCCACCGTGATCGGTCGCGATTCCGACACGCATATACCCTCCCAAGAAAATAGTGAATAGTGGGCAGTGGATAGTGGGCAGTTCGTGAACATTAGCGGCGCCGTTTCTGCGAACCATCCACTGTCCACTGCCCACTGCCCACTATCCACTGCCCACTTTCATCGTTTCGTCTGGCGCCGGATTGTGCCACCCTCCCGCGGGCGAAACGTGTTGATCGACTTCATCCGGCCCCCAGGAGCCTGGCTCGTACACATAGACCGGCGTGTCTGCCTTCAACGCCGGATCGACGATTCGCCATGCTTCTTCCACATAATCCTCGCGGGCAAACAGAGTCGCGTCTCCCGCCATTGCGTCGCCCAGTAGCCGTTCGTACGCGTCCATCTCACCGGCCTGCGGATGGTGGCTCACTAGCATTTCCACCGCCTGGCCGGCCATCTCAGCTCCAGGAGTCAGGGTCATCATACCCAGGGCGATTGTCACGTCCGGACTAATCCGCAAGCGCAGGTGATTAGGCTTCAGAGCCTGAGAGGGATATATCGTTGGTGGCCGGCGGAGGCGAACGAGAACTTCCGTGCATGTCAACGGCAGGCGCTTCCCGGCGCGAATGTAGAAAGGCGCCCCTTGCCAGCGCCAGGAGTTGATCTCCAGCCGCAAGGCCGCAAATGTCTCCACCTTCGAGTCCGGCGCCACGCCCTTTTCGGTTCGGTAGCCGCGGAACTGGCCGCGGACGACGTTTTTCACGTCCAGTGGCGGCATTGCCTTGAGGACCTTGACCTTTTCATCCCGAATGGATTCGCTGTCGGTTCGGGCAGGCGGCTCCATGGCCAGGTTGGTCAGAACCTGAAACAGATGGTTCTGCGCCACATCGCGAATCGCGCCCGTCTGATCGTAAAAGGCGCCGCGGCCTTGGATCCCGAAATCTTCCGCCATGGTGATTTGCATGCTCTCGACATGGTTGCGATTCCAGAACGGCTCCAGGAACAAATTCGCAAAGCGGAAGTAGCTAATGTTATGGACCGGCAGCTTCCCGAGATAATGGTCGATGCGGAAGATCGCCGACTCTTGAAAAGTCGACAGCAAGGTCTGGTTGAGTTTCCGGGCCGAGTTGAGGTCCGTCCCGAAGGGCTTTTCGATTATGACGCGGGCGTTCTTCGCGCACCCCGACTTCCCTAGCTGTTCGACGACCGTCGCGAACAACGTAGGCGGAATGGCGAGGTAGTGCGCAGGACGCTCGGCCGCGCCGAGCTCTTTGCGGAGCTTTTGGAAAGTCGCGGGGTCTTGATAGTCGCCGTCCACATAACGCAGCAAACCGGACAACTTGCCAAATGCCGCGGGATCGACACCGCCGTGTTTCTCAAGGCTGTCGCGCGCCCGCGCCCGAAGCTGGTCCAGAGTCCAGCCGGACTTAGCGACGCCGATCACCGGCGCGTTAAGACGGCCACGCTTCACCATCGCCTGCAGCGCCGGGAAAATCATCTTGTAGGCCAGATCTCCGGTCGCGCCGAAGAAGACCAGGGCGTCGGAGTAGGAATCACTCATGGCTTACTCCTTTTCTCGCGCGGTTATTTGCCGGCGACTTTCTCCAGGTGTCCGCCGAACTGGTAACGCATCGCCGAGAGCAGCTTGTCCTGAAAATCGGCCTCTCCGCGAGAGCTAAACCGCTGGTAGAGCGCGGCGGAGAGAACAGGGACCGGCACGGTCTCGTCGATGGCGGCCTTGATCGTCCATCGGCCCTCGCCCGAATCGGAGACACGGCCCGCGAACGTCGAGAGCTCGGGGTCCTTAACCAGCGCGGTCGCCGTCAGGTCCAGCAACCAGGATGCGATCACGCTGCCGCGCCGCCACACTTCCGCGATGTCGCGTAGATTCAAGTCATATTGGTAATGCTCGTGGTCACGCAGCGGCGTCGTTTCCGCGTCGCTGGCGTGACCTTGTTTGCCGATGTTGGCATTGCGCAGGACGCCCAGCCCCTCGGCGTAGGCGGCCATGACGCCGTATTCGATACCGTTGTGGACCATCTTGACGAAGTGGCCGGCGCCGTGTTGGCCACAGTGCAGATAACCCAATTCGGCGGTACCGTCGAGCTTTTCGCGTCCAGGGGTGCGCGGAATGTCGCCTCGCCCCGGAGCCAGGCTCTTGAAGATCGGATCGAGGCGCTTGACCGCGTCAGCCTCGCCCCCGATCATCATGCAGTAGCCACGTTCCAGACCCCAGACACCGCCGCTCGTCCCTACGTCCACATAGTGAATCCCCTTCGGCGCGAGTTCCTTTGAGCGCCGGATGTCATCGACGTAGTAGGAATTGCCGCCGTCGATCAAGATGTCGCCTGACTCCATATGCGGTACGAGATCGGCAATGACATTGTCCACTGCCGCCGCAGGAACCATTAACCAGATCGCCCGCGGTTTCTCCAGCTTGCTCGCCAGATCCCGCAGGTCGGCGGATGCTATCGCATTCTCTTTGACCAGCTCTTCCACCGGCTTCGGCGATCTGTTGAAGACCACAACGCGGTGTCCTCCCTTGAGAAGCCGGCGCGCCATGTTGGCGCCCATCCTGCCAAGACCTACAATTCCAATTTGCATAAGAACTCCTCGGAAAATCCCTGGGTACGCATCGCTTCCAGCGTGCAGTCTCGGCTAGAGACCTATTGATCGGAATCAGTCGCCCCCAAACCTGAGCGATGCGTACCCAGGTCTGGTTCCTATAAATTCGTCTTCCACCGAGACTGCACGCTGGAAGCGATGCGTACCCAGGGCGCGTTTTCATTCTTTCAGGGCGTCGCAACGCGGCATGAAGGCTCCTCTCCCGGAAAAAAATCTTCGAACCCATCTGGTTCAATGCGCTTTGTGGGTGATCGCTGCGCGCAGCCGATCCATGGCTGCGCTTATCCCATCGCTTGCGGCAAAGATCGCCGATCCGGCCACGAGCACGTTCGCTCCTGCAGCCACCGCTAACGGGGCTGTCGCTTCATTGATACCTCCGTCTACCACCAAGTCGCATCCGTGCTTGATCTGCTCGATCATCTGGCAAACACGCCGGATCTTCGGCAGTGTCGTGTGAAGGAAAGTCTGGCGCCCGAAACCCGGATCAACAGTCATCACCAGCACCTGGTCTACATCCGGCAGGATTTCTTCCAGCACAGCCGCCGGGGTCGCCGGATTGATGACCACTCCGGCGCCTTTCCCCAGCGCCTTGATGCGACGCACGGTGCGATGCAGATTATTGTTGCCTTCCCAGTGTACAAGGAACGAGTCAGAGCCGGCATCGACGAATTCTTCCAGGAAAAAGTCCGGGTCCGAGATCATCATGTGCGTCACCAATGCCAGACGCGTGATCCGCCTGAGTGACTGGACAATCGGCGCGCCCATCGAAATGTTGCGCACGAAGTGACCATCCATCACATCGACATGGATGCGATCGGCCCCGGCCCGCTCCGCTTCGGCCACCTGCTCTCCCAACCGAGCGAAGTCGGCGTCGAGGATCGAAGGGGCCAGCTTCACGCCATCGTTTCCCATTCCGCTAATCTCTCCTTCACGCCGCGCGAGTCTGGGCGCGGGCGCTCTCAAAAATGTCCACAAACTCGCGGTATCGGCGCGCAATCTCGGCCACGGCGTCCTCGCGCGTTATCTTCTTTGCCCGCAAGTCAACGAGCGGATTCCAGAAACTCGTCCGGCCCACGGCAAAACCGATGAACCCTGGAACGCCGGCCGCAGTCGTCAGCCATTCGCGTACCTTTTCGTCATCTTCGCCTCTGCCCAGAACGATGCAACTCACTTTATTCCTGTCTCCACGCCGCGCTGCGGCCACAACCTTTTCGCAGTCCTCACGGCGGTCGAGCCCCTCTACCTTCCACACGTCCGGTTCAACCCCCGCGTCCTGCAACTCGTGAATGGCCCGGACCATCAGTCGAGGGCGAAGCTCCAGGTCGTACTTTTTCTTATCTCCCTTGACCCGATCGAGCTGCGCCTTCTCCGCCGGGACCAGCAGTTCAAACATGAATAGGCTGCGACTCTCGGTGTGCAGGTATTCAGACAAACGCTTCAGGCGGGCCAGTTGTCGCAGGTTCAAAGCCCCATCGCCCTCGGGGTTGTAGCGAACCAACACCTTGCAGAAGGTTGGATTGAAGGCCTCGATGTGTTTGGCGAAGTCATCGCCGTATTCGAACTCGAACTCCTCCAGTCCGCTCTTCTCGACGGGGTACGCGAACGTGTAACCGCGCGCGGCCGCGTCGCGAAGGATGGCGGCGCCGAACTGCTCGTCCACCAGGATGCCTGCCTTCTCCTTGGGCACGCCGGCTTCGACCGCTACCTTGAAGCCGTCATAGATGACCTGCTTGGCGCCGGCGATCTCCGCCGTCTGCCCCGGGGTCAGATCCTCCCCCCATCCGAACATCTTCAGCTCGAACGAGGAGCGATGATCAAAGGGCAGGATGTACAAGGGATTGACATAGCCGAGATTCTTCATAGGGACTCCTTTAGCTTCCTGAACCGACGGATCAGCGCATTGGTTCGGCGCGCTCCGAATAAGGAAAATAAGCCCCATTGCTTTCCCTGTCGGTACGCGAACGAACTGAGATGACGAACCGCCGCAACCCGGCGGCCTTTTTGTTCGCAGAAGAATCCCTTCCCCTCTACGGCGCATAACCTATTGGTCCATTGCCGTACCGTATATACTGCTGGAGAAATGGTAGTGTGACCGTGTTCGTTCGCTATTTTTTTGCAGATGTCATCTCTTTGTATGCATCGAGCCTAATTCGAGCCACGCAGGATCGGTACAGTACCGGTGTCCCAATGTTACTTGGCCTGATTTAGGTCTGAGAGTGTAGGTAAGCATATGTCGCAATATCACAAGGATCCGGAAACCGTATCTCATCTTTCTCCCGAGCAATACCAGGTGACGCAGTGTGACGGAACAGAACCGCCGTTTGATAACGCCTATTGGGACAACAAAGAGCCGGGTATTTACGTGGATGTCGTGTCTGGCGAGCCGCTGTTTGCTTCGGTCAACAAGTTTGACAGCAACTCCGGCTGGCCGAGCTTCACCAGGCCGATCGAGCCTGAAAATGTGGTCGAGAAGGCTGACACCAGCCATGGCCTGATTCGGACTGAGGTTCGCTCCAGTCATGGCGACAGCCATCTTGGCCATGTCTTCCCCGACGGCCCATCCGAGGAAGGCGGCCTACGTTATTGCATCAATTCCGCCTCCCTACTATTCATTCCCCTCGATAAGCTCGAGAGCGAGGGCTACGGCGTCTACCGCAAGCTGTTCGATACTCAGGAGAAGGAGTAGTCAATCGATCACGCTCCGCGGACGTGTTTTGCGAGGAAGTCGCCGATGTATCTTGCGATCAAGTCGCCGTCCTCTTCGAGCGCGAAGTGACCGGTGTCGAGCAGGTGGAACTCCAGGTTCTTCAAATCACGTTTGTAGGTTTCGGCCCCCTCCGCCGGAAAAATGAAATCGTTTTTTCCCCACACGACCAGCGTCGGCGGTTGATACTTACGGAAGTAAGCCTGCCACTGCGGGTAGAGCGGCGGGTTCGAGCTGTAATCGTAAAAGAGTTGCATTTGAATCTCCTCGTTGCCGGGGCGATCGAGCAGATACTGGTCGGCCGTCCACGCGTCGGGGCTGATGTACTCGACGTTTCGTACGCCGTTCGTGTACTGCGACTTCGTCGATTCGTACGTGAGAAGCTTTCTCAGCGGCTCGGCCTTCTGAGCCGACCGGTCCTTCCAGTACGCCTTGAACGGAGTCCAGAAGTCGCGCAGCCCCTCTTCGTAGGCGTTGCCGTTTTGCACGATCAGGGCTTGCACTCGCTCCGGGTGTTTTACCGCGAGGCGATAGCCGACAGGCGCGCCGTAGTCCTGAACGTAGAGGCTGTAGCGTTCGAGCTTCAAAGTCTGCGCGAATTCGTCGATCACGTCCGCCAGGTTGTCGAACGTGTAATTGAACTTGTCGACCGGCGGGGCGGAGCTATTGCCGAAGCCCGGGTAATCGGGAGCGACGAGGTGGTAACGATCGGCGAGTTGCGGGATTAGATTGCGGAACATCTGCGACGAAGTCGGGAAGCCATGTAACAACAGCAGGGTCGGGTTCGTGGGCGAACCGGCCTCGCGGTAGAAGATGTCGAGCCCTTTAACCTTGGCGGTCTTGTACAAAACGCGCTCGCTCGCCCGGCTGTCGCGATGCCTGGCAGTTGTGCTGCTCATAAGTCCTCCTTCTCTGGTTTCCTATTACAGCGGTTTTCAAATGTATGAAGAATCTTAGCCACAGAGAGCACAGAGAACACAGAGAGCATAATGATCTCTCTGTGTTCTCTGTGCTCTCTGTGGCTAAGATTCTTCACAAGGTCTCCTTCAGCTTCCTGTAGCGACGTATCAGGCTGTTTGTCGAACTGTCGTGGGCGAGGTCGGGTTCGGCTTCGCTCTCGAGTTCTGGAATAATGCGCTGCGCGAGAACCTTGCCGAGTTCGACGCCCCATTGGTCGAACGAATTGATGTTCCAGATGACGCCCTGGGTGAAGACGTAATGCTCGTAAAGGGCGACGAGTTTGCCTAAGGTTTCCGGCGTGAGCCGCTCAACAAGAATCGTGTTCGAGGGCCGATTGCCTTCGCAGACCCGGTGTGGCGCGAGCCAATCCGGCGTGCCCTCGGCCTTCACCTCCTCTAGCGTCTTACCGAAAGCGAGCGCCTCGGCCTGAGCAAAGACATTCGCCATGAGTATGTCGTGATGCCGGTCGAGCGGATTGAGCGGTTTGGCGAATGCGATGAAGTCGCAAGGGACGAGCCTGGTTCCTTGATGGAGCAACTGGTAGAACGAGTGCTGCCCGTTCGTTCCGGGCTCTCCCCAGTAGACGGGGCCGGTTTGGCGGTTGACTTCGGTTCCGTCGAGCGTGACATGCTTGCCGTTGCTCTCCATCGTCAACTGCTGCAGGTACGCCGGGAACCGCTTCAAATATTGGCTGTAAGGCAGGACGGCGACAGTTTCCGCGCCGAAAAAGTCGTTGTACCAAATAGAGAGCAGAGCCATCAGCACTGGCATGTTGCGCTCGGACGGAGTGGTCCGGAAATGCTCATCCATCTGGTGGAAGCCGTCCAGCATGGCGCGGAAGTTATCCGGGCCGATGGCGATCATCGTCGAAAGGCCAATGGCTGAATCCATCGAGTAGCGGCCGCCGACCCAATCCCAGAACTCGAACATGTTGGCGGTGTCAATGCCGAACTTCGACACTTCCGCCGCATTAGTCGAAACAGCGACGAAGTGCTTCTCGATCGACTTTTCGTCGCCTCCCAGCCCCGCGAGCGACCAGGCGCGAGCCGTGTGGGCGTTCGTCATGGTCTCGAGCGTCTTGAAAGTCTTTGAACAGATGATGAAGAGGGTCTCCGCCGGGTCTAGATCATGAACCGCGTCAGCGAAGTCCGCGCCGTCAACGTTGGAAACGAACCTGAACGTCATAGCGCGATCGCTGTAAGCTTTCAACGCCTCGTAGGCCATGACCGGCCCGAGATCGGAGCCGCCTATCCCTATGTTAATGACGTTGCGAATGCGCTTTCCGGTGTGTCCTTTCCAGGCGCCGATCCGCAGGCGGACTGAAAAATCGGCCATCTTGTCGAGCACGGAGTGGACCTTCGGCACGACGTTCTCTCCGTCCACAATGATGGACGCCCCTTTCGGGGCGCGTAGCGCCACATGCGACACAGCACGCTTCTCTGTGACGTTGATTTTCTCCCCACGAAACATCGCCTCGATTCGTGATTGCAGGCCGGACTGCTCGGCGAGTCGAAGAAGAAGCTTGAGCGTCTCGTAGGTAATGCGATTCTTGGAGTAGTCCAAATAGATGCCCACGGCCTCTATCGCCATCCGCTCGCCGCGCATCGGATCTTCCGCGAAGAGCTGTCGCAGATGCGGCTTCGACGCCTTTTTGTAGTGCGCATCGAGCGCATCCCACGCCTGGCGTTTGATCGCCGGCCGTTTCGCGTTTGGTTGTTCGGGATTTGTCATTATTCGTACTCCTTATTCCGGTTTTCAGATGTATGAAGGTTGTTAGCCACAGAGCACACAGAGAGCACAGAGAATATAATCATTTCTCTGTGCTCTCTGTGTGCTCTGTGGCTAACAACCTTCATACATCTGAAAACCGCTCTAACCTGCGGATTTCATAGCGCCGCTCTTATCAAGCAAGGCGCACTTGGAGGAGATCACTGACATCAGATCGTTCCACGACTTCACGAAGGACTTGTCTCCTTCCTCCTGAAGCTGAGCCGCCAGGGCATCGACGTCGATGCCTGCCTTGGCGAACTGCGCCACCACTTCTTCGCAATCACCGCCGCCCGCCGGCAGCAATTCGCCAATCTCGGTGTGGGCGGCAAGGGCTTTCAATGTGCCCTCAGGCATGGTGTTCACGGTGAAAGGCGCCGCGATGGCCTTGACGTAAAGAATGTCGGAGGCCTTGGGATCCTTAGTTCCCGTGCTGGCCCACAACAGGCGTTGCGGACGGGCGCCGAGGTTGTAGACGCGCTCCCAGCGCGGAGAGTTAAGAAGATCGTGTGCCGCCTTGTAGGTACGTTTAGCGATTGCGATGCCGAGTTGGTCGCGGAGCGCCCCGGGCGTCTTTCCCGCGACGGCGACGTCCCAGCGGCTGACGAAGAGCGACGCCACGGAGCCGACATCGGGATTGAGTCCGTCGGCGATGCGTCGCTCGATGCCGCGCAGGAACGCCTCGGCCGCCGCCAGGTATTGCTCGCGAGAGAACAAGAGAGTGACATTGACGGGCACGCCGGAAAAGATCGCCTCCTCGATCGCGGGAAGGCCTTCCTTCGTCCCGGGAATCTTGATCAACACGTTGGGACGCGCGGCCCGCGCGAACAAATCCTTCGCTTCGGCGATAGTGCTGGCCGTGTCGTAGGCCAGAAGCGGCGACACTTCCAACGACACCCACCCGTCCACGCCGTTCGTCTCTTCGTAAATAGGCCGAAAGAGATCGGCCGCCCGAGTGATGTCTTCCAGCGCCAACTCGAAGAAGAGCGCCTCGCCCGACTTGCCCTGTCTTAACTTATCGATGATCGCCGAGTCATACGCCGCGCTGTTCTTGATCGCGTGGTCGAAAATCGTCGGATTCGAGGTGAGCCCCGTGACCGAAAGCTCGTCGATGTATCGTTTGAGCGCGCCGCTATCCAGCAAGTCGCGCGTGATGTAGTCCAGCCAGAGGCTCTGGCCCAAGTCGTGAAGTAGTTGCGTGGCTTTCATTGTGGCCCCTCCTTTGGCGCCAAATTGTTAGCGCCGGCTCCTTGCTTGTTTGACGCCAGCAAATAATGACGCCAAGTTGTTTGCCCGTGCGACCGTTCATACCGATCCGTCCTTGAATCTCTCAAGCCCATACGCCGCGGCCCCGATCAATGCGGCGCGAATGATGACTACATGGATCGGGATGCGCTCCATCAGTTCACTGAGGCGTCCCTTCCGCTTAAAGGATTCCATGAAGCGAGGAGTCTGCAGCGCTTTCAGCGCGCGCATAGGGACGCCGCCCGCCAGGTAGACGCCGCCGGTCGCAAAGATCTTCAGCGCCAGATTGGCCGCCTCACTCGCAAGAATTGAAACAAACATGTCTAATGTCGCCGCGCATAATTTGCTTGTGCTGTGTGGGTCGTAGGCGGAAGCGATGATTACCACCGAGGGATCTCTTGCGGAAGCGATTAATTGAGCGACTTCGGGCGTCTCCGGGACCTGCTCGATGTCGCGAAGATATTCATAAATGTTTGGGATTCCAATTCCGGAGCAGACATGTTCGACGCTCACGTGGTCGAATCGCTTGAGCATGCGCCGGAGCAGGCCGATCTGTCGCTCTTCCGTCGGCGCAAAATCCGCATGACCGCCCTCAGAGCTGTGAGCGACATAACGTGATCCGTCCCAGGTGAGAAATGATTCGCCCAGACCGGTACCCGGCGCGATGACGCCGATGGCGCCTTTCGGTACTGGGCGCCCTGCATTCAACGTGCGCACGTCGCTTTCTCGTAAAATGGGGATTGCCTCGGCGATCGCCTCCAGATCGTTCATCAGATGTACGGATCTGAGATTCAATTCCTTTGCGAGCGAAACTTCATCCATCACCCAGGGCAAGTTGGTGGTCTTGGCTCGCCCGTCGATGACCGGGCCGGCGACGGCGAAACAGGCTCGGTCGACCGGCATGGGCGCTTTCGTAAGAAACTCTCTCGCCAGAGCCTGCAGGCTGGGGTAGTCGGCGCTACGGACTTCCGCCCGAGCGAGCGGCGCATGCGGCCCGGCTTCATTCGAGAAGATCGCCAGGTCTGTTTTTGTACCGCCAACGTCCCCCGCGAGTAGCATTGAAATACGCCTCATTATTCGAAGGGCTGTCCGAACTGCTCGCGGTGGGCCACCTCGGAGAGCGGCTTGCGCCGCTTCTGGCCCTTGCCTACGGCCTGAGCCGGATAGCCGAATGAAACAATCGCCAGCACGTCCAGATCTTCCGGGATTCTCAGAAACGGCTTGACCTCGTTCAAATTCAGGAAGCCCACCCAGTTCGAGCCGACCCCTTCTGACCACGCCATCAAGATCATAGATTGAATCGCCCGGCTCGCATCGGAGACCGAAAATCTCGTCCTCTCGATCGCCACCACGATCGCCAGCGGCGCCTGCGCGACATAAGGCCCGGTTCGCGCCAACGCGCCCAATCGGCGCAACGCATCGCGGTCTTCGACGACGATGAAATCCCAGGGTTGGCTGTTCATAGCGCTTCCAGTCAGACGTCCCGCTTCGACAATGCGCCGGATGACGTCCGGCGGGACAGCCTTTTCCTGGTAACTTCGCACTGCCAGTACTGTCCGCACGGCCTCGTAGACTTCCATCACTCGCCTCCTTGCTGAACTTGGAGATTGGGGCGTTATTCGAAGCGCTCCGAAGGAGGAAAATAAGCCCTGTCGCTCTCTCTGTCGGTACGTGAGCGAACTAAGGCGCCGAGGTGGTTCGAGAAATGACAAACGACCTGCGGATAAGCGCGCAAATTGTGGGGAGATTGTGAGAATTGAACTGAGTTTGAAACCGACCGCATCTTCGGATTCGACTGGTCGCGCGATGGTAAATATCTGGCTTGCGTGCGAGGATTATGGGCGCGGCGGCTACGGCCTGTTTTATGGTCGCACGCCGGCGATCGCGATCGGCACGGCGCACTCCAACAATGGTCTCAACTCGATCAGCGTCACGCTGACCAATCCTACCGACCCTAAGTTGGTCTACCCGTTCCGCTACAGCAGCATCGCCGATATTTTAGGTGGCGGACAGCGGCCGGCGGTGAACCTGTTCGTCTTCGAGCCCGACTATCAGCAGCCATACACGACGCAGGGCAATTTCGGCGTCGAGTACGGACTAACCAACGATCTTTCGGTCGGCGTTTCGTATTTATCAGTCCAGGGCCGCCACTTGCAGCGGACGGGCGACATCAACCTGCTGCCGCCCGTAGCGACGCCGATTGCGGGCGCCATCGTCCCGACCTTCCTGCGGCGCCCGGGCCCGACCAGCCCGACCCGGCCCATCGGCAGAATCGGCGATCTCTTCGGCCGCATCAGTCAGTTCGAGAGCAACGCCAATTCCAGCTATAACGCGCTCATCCTGCAGGTTAACAAGCGATTCGCGCAGCATTACCAATTCCTCTTCTCTTACACCTTCTCGAAGGTGATTGACGACGCGCCGGACGCGACCTCGGTGGTGACCGCCAACGCTGGCGACGACGCGAAACAGGCGCAGCAGGGCTTGCTGCTCAGCGACGAGCGAGGCCCTGGCGCCGCCAACGTCCCGCAGCGCGTGGTGGTGAGCGGCCTGTGGGACCTGGATTATTTCAAGGGCTTGCATGGCCCTGCCCGCGTGATCGTCGGCGGCTGGGAGTTGGGCGGCATCTTCCAGGCGAGCAGCAATCTGCCCTACTCGGCAAGGCTCGCCGCCAACGTCGACCTCAACAACGACGGCAACCGCAACTCGGATCGCGCGCCGGGCTTCGGGCGCAACTCGTTTTACACGGGCCACTTCGTCAGCTTCGACTTCCGCACGACGAAGACCTTCTACTTTACCGAGAGGCGCCGGCTGCAATTCATCGCCGAGTTCTTCAACCTCTTCAACCGGGTGAACGTCTCCAGCTTCAACGGCCAGCTGTACAACGTTACTGTGGCGAGCGCATCCGGCGCGAGCCTCACGCGACGCGCCGATTTCGGAAACCCGCGCGGAGCTTTCGACCCGCGCATCGGACAGTTGGCTCTCAAACTAATCTTTTAAGTCGGAACAAGCAGGTGAGACTAAATCGAAACACGCTACATCGGGACGCTGGTACAGTACCGCGCGCGTAAGCAAGCGGCTGACTTATGAGACGGCCGCTTGCTTACGCGCGCGGTACTGTACCAATCTCACGTGTTCTGATTTAGGTCAGGTCACGCAACATTGGGACAACGCTACAGTACCGCGCGCGTAAGCAAGCGGCTGACTTATGAGACGGCCGCTTGCTTACGCGCGCGGTACTGTACCAATCTTGCGCGGTTCGATTTAGAAGGCCCGCTGATTACTCAGCGGGCCTTCTTGAAAGAACTCAATATGACTTCTCCAGAAACGCTTCGGCGCCGGAATCTTTAATCCCGTGATTACGAGTAGTTCACGCGAACGGCGCCGGGAAAAACCGCCATCCCTTCGCGAGTAACATTGGGCGATCCTCCGATGGAGATCTCCCTCAGCCGCGGGAGGCCGGCCAGCAAGGCGAGGCCCGCATTGGTAACGCCCGCGCACTCCCAGAACTCGATTTTTTCGAGTGATGGCATACGCCCCAGTATCTCCAGGCTGCGGTCGGTGATTCTGGTCTTGCCCGCGTAGTAGGTCTTCAGCCCGGACAAGCCGGCGATGCGCTCAGTCGCCGCATCGCCCGTGTCGCGGCAATACATTAGCCAGAGGTCTTCCAACCGCTCGCAGCGCCCCACGTGACGGAAGCCGTCGTCGGGCACGTCCATCGGCATCAGCCCCCGCAGAGCCGGAAAGCTCGGCAACGCGGACAACGACGCGTCATCCACGTTCTTGCAACTCACCGCCAACCCGCGCAACGCCGGCATCGCCGCGAGGGCCGTGAATCCGCGTCCGCCGAAGTTGGGGCATTCACGGCCCCAGATGTATTCAATAGTTTGCGAACGGCTCAACGCCGCGAAACCATCGTCGCTCGCCACCGCGCCCTGGCCCATCAACATGCGAAGCCGTGGGATCGCGGCGATGTGGCGCATGGCTTCGTCATTGCAGAGTTCTCCCTGGCAACCCAGAAACCCCAGATTGGGAAGATACGCGAGCGGCTTGAGGCCGTCAGCCGTCAGGGCGGAGGTGTGCCAGAAAAAGCTCAACCCAAACAGACCTTCGAGTCCCGCGACGCTCGTGAGGCCATTGTCAGTAAACGGCCCGTCCAGCAAAAGGTCGGTTGGTTCAGCGTCAAACGACATCAACCCATACTTGACTTCACCACTCTGCCATGTCTTGAACATGGGAAACTGGTGAAGTAGTGGCAGCCCGGCGTCGGTAACCAACCTGCCGGTCTTGAAGCGGCGCAGCTTGGGCTTGCCGGCGAGTTCCCTGATGGCGCCATCGCCCGTAGGCGTGCCCATCAGGTTCACGCTCTCCAGATAATCGCAGAAGGCCAGATTGGCCACGCCGGCGTCCGAGACGCCGCTCTGCCAGCACATCTGAAATCGTCTAAGCTCGGTCAGATGGCGCAACGCCTCAAGCCCGCGATCGGTGATACGCCCGCCCGGGTATTCGCTCAAATCAAGCTCCTCGAGCTGCGGCATGCGCGCCAGGCGCTTGAGGCCTTCGTCCGTCAGCCGCTTCGACCCGCCGAGGTCGAGATATGTCACGTGATCCAGCCGCGTGAGACCTTCCATGGCCTCGTCGGTCATCTGCCCGTTGGCTTTCAGGCCGGTGATACGCAATTCCTTCATCACGTCGAAGATCGTATCCCAGTCCTTCGCGGACATAGGCGGGCGCGGCTCGATCGTGTTTTCCTTCCAGTCGATTCTGTAGAAAGGCGGCGTCGAACTCAGCCCGAGAGGGGCGGAAGGCGGGGCGCTCGGCGGCTGCTCGACCCTCTCTACGAGTCGCGCCCAACTCTCGAAGCCATGTTGCCGGGCTACGAACAGTTGCGCATCGGCAAGCGCGAAGTCGGCGGTCTCGCCGGACAGCGCGCTCACGCGCTGGCGGACCAACTCGCGCAATTGGTCCAGCGTGAGCGAGCGAGGGAAAAGATCGTTGAGGCGATCAAGCGCCTCGGCGTCGCCCCGATAGGCTGCGACAAAATCATTCGCAAGTTGTTCAAATTGCCCGAGGCGGCCTTCGGCCAACTGAGCGGCCGCGACGTGACGCGCAAGCTCCGCCCAATTCTCGAATCCGTACTCGCGGGCCAGAACGAACTGCGCGTCGGCAAGGATCATCTCGTCGGGAGGGGCCGGATCGGTCAAGCGCGAAATTTGGGCGCGGAAGCGCTCTACGGCGACTGTGGCGTCGGCTCGGTACGCGCGCAGGAGTTCTTTGGCTTGTTTGCGGAGCTGCTCCAGCGATGGGCGCGCGGGCAGAAAAGAAGCGGGATCAGACATGACAATCTCCTTTCGGAAATGCCCGCGTCCGCACATCGGGCTGAAAGAAGATTGAAGTTATACCAGCGAAATTCTCAGGAGGGCTCGGCCCTTTCCGCGGACGGGACGCGTCCTGATTACGCGGGCTGAACTCTAACACGTCGTTTTGGTCATGACAAAGCGTGTTTAGGGCCACCGGCATCCGGCCTGCAGGGTTTCTATTCCGAGAACTTCGGCATCGACGTTCTGGATGCCTTGCCGGACGGATCTCTTCCCATCCGATTGGACTTTCAACGATTTAATAAGACGATCGGGATACTGATTCCTCAAACCTCGCCGAAGAATGCCTTCAATCTGATTTTCACCCGAACCGATTCCCAAGAACGTCCTCTTCCGATAAGCGACCATTATTCGATGTCCGTCCGGGGCGACACTAACCCAGATCACTCGACCTTCCCTCGCCTCTTCACTCGCGCCGATAATTTTGACGACTTGATCCCGTGAAATGCATTCGGGCTTCGGTATTCGCTCGTTTCCACGTATCTCTCCTTCCCCTGACCGTACCGTCTCCTCGGGTGAAGGCGTTGGAGTTATAGCGCCGCTTTTCGACTCGCCCTCTGGTTTAAGTTTGGGATCGGACCCTTTCTGGCGCTCCATCTCCTTCTTTATTTGATCGCTTCTCTCTTCGCCCGGATGCAAAATCCAATCGAGAGACTTCGGGCTGACGATCGCAGTTACGACAAATGCGCCGGCGAGAATAATCCCGCCAACGACCAAAGCTGTCACGGGCTTTATCTTCCCGCGGGGACGCGGGGATTGTGATTGTTGTGTCGCCATAGGAGACAAAATATAATGCAGGAACCGAAGGCGCGCCAATACGAGCTCAAGACTAACGCCGAGTTTGTTGTCAGTCGGCTTGCGCCGCTGCGGCGATAAAACGATGAAAGCCTACAAGCACAAACGGTTACGTTCTCACTCTCGATAAGACTCATTACCTATCCACAAAGCGGCTTCTCGCTCAAAGGAAAGAAACTTCATCAACGTCCTTCCGCAAGTCCCAACCGACGCCTTCCCGGCGCCAGTGATAACCCGTCACGGACGGCGGTTTAGCCTGGCGCTTTTGGCCGGGCAGGCGAGTTCTCTTTCGCGCGGCATTGGCAACGGCCATTGGCGAAGTAGGTCGCGCCGGATTCGGTTGTGACGGCGATGGAGTTCTGCAATTCAGTCACGACCCATTGGCCGGACGTGACGCCCGCGACGGCCTTATCAATTGCGTTCTGCCAACGCTTGTCATTCGTTTTGGCTTTCGCCGCTTTCGCCACTTCGTTGAATTTCTGAATGTTGGTTTCCATTGGCTTGCCTCCGGTGTGATGTCCAACTGATAAGCGCATACTGCCCTATGAATTTATTTTGTGTCAAGAGAAATTCATAGATTTGTATGAACATTCTTGACACGTTCGCACGGCGGGCGTTAGGATGCGCTTGCTTACACCCATAGGGGTGTACTAACTTTATGGAATGGAGCTTGAGGACTATATGACCGCAAGAGAGTTTGCCCTGTTAGTCAATACGCCTTATCCGACCGTTGCGCAGTGGCTACGCGATGGCCGCGTGCCCGGAGCGGAATTGCAGACTATAGGCAGCCTGAAGGTTTGGTTGATTCCGCGCGACGCTTTGAAGGATTTCAAGCGCCCGGATATGGGCAGGCCGAAGAAAGAAACCGCGAAGACCGCCGCGAAGAAGTCGAAGAAGGGAGCGAAATGAACTTACTAGTCGAGCTTGATTTCTGGGCTGGATTTTTGGTTGGCGTCGCGCTGACTATCTGTGTCACTGTCCTTATCACACGACGGACGAAGATGTCGAAGAAGGGCGAAATGGACAGCCAAGACGAACTGTTTAACCGCCGCGTGGCGGAAACCATCAAGCGCGTGGAGCAGGACATCCCCGAACCGCTTCGCCCCTACCTTGCCTATCGCGGGCCGGTTCCCGAACCACTGAAGGCGAAATGGTTTCCGCGCGAATTGACAATCGAGGCGCCGGGGCAAGAGCCGCAGCGCGTCGAGGTTTGCCAGGACAGCTACGGCTATTTGTACGCGCGCATTGATAAGGCGAAGTGATGACCGACGAAGCGAACGACAAAGCAGGTAAGCCCGAACGCAAGCCGCAACCACGACGGCCAGGCGGCCAGGATAACCACTAACGGCGAAGAAAGCCGCGAAGTAGAAAGGGGCGCGGGCGAAGTGAGTAAGCGGACTATTGCGTTGTACGTAGCCGCTGCGTTGGGGCTAAGCGCAGGCTTGGCGGGAAGCTGGCATGTCACTGGCATCATTATCCGCTTATGGCCGGGGCTGCCACGCCTGACACTGACGCTCACCATCTTCTTCTGCGGCGTCTGGGGGGCGGGAAAGGCGTACAAATCTTTCAGACAAGACAGGAAGAAATCAGAGCAAGGCAAGACCGATGACTGAAGACTCGACCAATAAGGCGCCCATCAAAGCGGCGCTCATTCTGTTCGCGCCGCTCCTGTCGGCGTTCGCGCTCCTCGCCGGATGCAAGCCGCCGCAAAAGGCAGGCTTCCTGCGCAATGATGACGATATCGTCCAGCTCGTTAAATGGACGCAGGAAGGCAAGCGAACGAGTTGATCCACTACTTGCTGCTGCGCGCGCCAGTCGTCCATAAAACTGCCCAGGTGAGGGATGATGAAGTTCACGTCCGGGTATTCCGGCGCCAGCAGGTCAACGATGTAAGCTCGGCCGACCACGTCCACCAGCATAGGAATTCGCAGCCGCCGAACCGCGTCACAGACTTCGCGAGTGGGAAGCGCGTCGTAAGCGTGAACCTTCAAGCCGCAAAAGCCGAATTCGCGGACGGCCCGGGCGACGATTTCATAAATCCGGCCGGCGTCGCGTTGCGAGTGAACCGACGCAAAGCCGATCAACCGGTCAGGGCGCCGAGCGACGATGCGAGCCAGCTCGGCGTTGGCCTGAGCGTAGTTGCTGTGACCCGCCGGGATGACAATCGTCTTGTCGATTCCGGCGGCGCCGTGGCAATGAGCGTCAACAATCATCGGCCCGTCTCCTCATCTCTCGCCCCGACTTCGGCCAGAAAGCGAATGCAAGTCGCGATGCCGCGATAAAAATTCGGCAGGTGAAACTTTTCGTTCGGCGCGTGAATGCGGTCGTCGGGCAAAGCAAAGCCCATCAAAGCCGTCGGCGCGTCGAGCAACTCTTGAAAGTGATTCACGATAGGGATCGTTCCCCCGGAACGCAAAAAGACCGGCGCCGCGCCGAACCCGTGCTCGTAAGCCCGCGCCGCCGCGCGCATCACCGGATGGCGCCGGTCAATCAACGCCGGCCGCGCGGCAAGAAAGCGGCGTACCGTCGTCCGAACGGTCGGCGGCGTGATGCGGGCGATGTGTGATCGGAAGAGCCGTTCGATCTCCACCGGGTCTTGATCGGGCACGAGCCGGAAGTTGAGCTTGGCGGCGCCTCGCGACGGGATGACGGCTTTGACGCCTTCGCCTTGATAACCGCCGGTAACGCCTGTGACGCTGAGCGAGGGACGGATCGTCGTCCGCTCGTACAACGAATAGCCGCGCTCGCCCCAGCCGCGCTCGGCCTTGGCGTCGCGCAGAATTTGTTTATCGCTGGGACCATTCGCGGCCATAAATTCGCGCTCGGCGCCGCCCCATCGCCGCACGCGATCATAAAAGCCCGGAATGGCGATGCGACCATCGGCGTCGTGTAACTCGGCGATGATCTCGCAGAGCGCCTGCAACGGATTATGCACCGCGCCCCCGAAATTGCCGGAATGCAGATCGCTCTTCTGCCCCGCGACCTCCAGCTCAAAACTCAAGCCGCCGCGCAAAGCGTAAGTCAGCGCCGGCTGATCCGCAGCCAGCATCCGCGTGTCCGACATCACCGCCACGTCCGCCGCCAACCGCCGCCGGTTGCGTTCAACAAAGGGTTTCAAGTTTGGCGAGCCGATCTCTTCTTCGCCTTCAAACAGGCATTTGACGTTGACCGGCAAACGGCCTTGCGCCTTCAGGCAGGCTTCAATCGCTTTGACGTGAGCGAACATCTGCCCCTTGTCGTCGCAGGCGCCGCGCCCGAACAGGTCGTCGCCGACTACGGTCGGTTCAAACGGCGGCGTACGCCATTCGGCGAAAGGCTCGGCGGGCTGAACGTCGTAATGGCCGTAAATCAAAACCGTAGGCTTGCCGGGCGCGCGCAGCCATTCGGCATACACAATCGGGTGGCGCGGCGTGCGAAAGATTTGGACTTGCTCCAAGCCGACGCTTTCCAGATGCGCGGCCAGCCAACGGGCGCAGCGCTTGATGTCAGCAATGTGTTTGGGTTGCGCGCTGACGCTGGGGAATCGAACAAACTCTTTCAGTTCTGTTAAGAACCGTAAGCGCTTACTTCGGGCAGGATAAACAGAGCTTTTCTCAAGCTCAATAAGGGCGTTCATAAATGGTTGGGAGATCGAAGCCGGTGTCCCCATTCACAGTCTTAATCGAAAAAGTCCCCCTTTGGTGGTGTTCCCCAGAAGATGTGGCCGGATCGTCCGCCGTCCGGCAATTCAATGTGAAAATGCGGAAGCCCCCAGCCCCCATCCGGTCTGCGATGCGGCAGATCCCGCCTCACCTCACCGCCGTAACGATTCACCCACTGCTGCGCCCAGCGGCGCGCATCTTGTTCTGTAGCGCCATCCAGAAAGACGCCCTGCCGTGTCTGAAAGAGTTGTTGCTCAATCACCCTTGGCCTGTTCAGCGGATTACTAACCTGCAGCGGAGGTGAAGGTGAAGGGGACCCAGGCCTTGAAATTACTCTCCGCACTCTCAAGCGGGAAAACGCCTCCCGTGACCGCATGGCGGCGGCGGCTCGAAAATCGCTGAATGAATCCACTGGGCTCCGTCGTCTAATATTCATACTCATACTCTCCTTCTGGATTGGATGCAGATTGGCTTGACGCCCGCGCTACTCGCGCCGACTGCGGCGCGCTGCGATCCCACGGCATCACGCGCCCGCCAGTACGCCTTCCGGCCAAACCCATCGCCTGAGCGCTGGTCAGCCACTCTTCCGCGTACTCGGCAATCTCCAGCAGCAAGGCCTCGAAGCGCGCGCGCTGGGTTTGCAGCACGTGCGGCGCGGCCAGCCAGCGCAGGATTTCGCGTCCGGCCACGGCCATCCGCTGACGCGGCGAAGTCACCAGCCGTTCGTTGAAATAACGGATCAGGACTTCTTCGACCACGTCCCAGGCGTTGTCCGCGCCGAACAGCCGCTTGATGTCATCGGCGTTCAGGATGCGGAAAGCTTCGTCGAGCAGTTGCATCACCTCGACGCGCATCACGTTCAGATGACCGAACGAGGTGAACTTGAGGTTGTTCCGCAAATCCAATCCGGCGCGCCGGACGATGGCGATGGAGCCGAAGCTCGGATCGTAAGCGCGCTCGCGGATCACGTCCGAGATGCGCTTGTCGCGCCAGAAGAGAGTCACCTGATTGATGAAGTGCGAGAAGAGATTATGGAAATCGGTGTTGGCTCGCGAGCCGGTGGGCACGGGGCTGCTGCCGTAACCGAGCACGCGGCGGTAGGCCGACAGCCGATCGCGGTTCGTATAGCGCAACACTTCACGCCGGTCGAATTGATAAAGTGAATAAGCGCCGGAGCCAGCCGACAGCCGCACCGTGCCCGCGCGGAACAGCTCCTGCAGCTTCTGGACGACGCGGAAGACTCCGATCTTCTCGTGCTGGTAAATGTAGTAAAGATCGCCAACAGCGACGATGCGTTCGGAGGTGACCGTTTCGTCGTAAGGCTGGACGCCTTGCGGGACGCGGGTCTTGCCGAACTCAGTGGCCGCTTCCGGGCCGATGCCGATCAATTCGGCCAGGCCCTTGTCGGGCGGCGGCGGGGCCTTGGCGTCGGCCTCGACCACCGCCTCGAACATCTGGTCGATCTGTTTGGAGAGCGCGTCGGCCAGTTGCGGATTCTGAATCAGGTCAGAAGAGAGCCGGTCTGTCAGCGTCTCCCGCAGCGCTGCGATGCGATCAAGCAGGCTTTGATATTCTTGTTCCTTTGCCATAAATGCGGCGCCTCCATTCAAGGATTGTTCATACGGTTACCGTCGGCTCACGTCCTGCGCCAGTTGTAACACCCGCTCCAAGTAAGCGCGCAGTTCCAACAGCGGATTCAGCACTCGCGGATGCCGCAAACCTTCTGGCAGCGTAGGTTCATGCGGAATCGTAAATCATCGCTTATCCCTCCGTAATGTTGACGGGCTTCTCTGCGGTATTGCCCGACTTCACAAATCTCAGAGGCCGGATCCGTTTCACTGCTGATAGCAGTTAACCTTTTTTCTTACTCGCGCCAGATGCCTGCGTTAGAGAAGATCCCTCCCTACTGCCACCAGGTCCAGGTTTTAACAAGTTGCGGACGTCCTCTTCCTTCAGCTTCTCTAGAGCATCTTGTGCGGGCTTGAATTCCCCTTCGAACTTGATGTTGAATTGAGCTAGAAAATCCTTCACACCGTTCAATCCTTCTCTGGTTCGTCCCGTTACTTCCGTGGTTCTACGCGCCACCTCAAGGTAGACTTCCTGGACTTCCTGAGCTTTGTCGGGGTCAAAATTCACCGCCGTATCTGACAGAGATGTACACAGAGTGCTGATAGGTTCAGTATCCGTATCTTTCAGAGCTATCCGAAGTGGACACAGAAAGCGGATTTCTGCCTCGACCGGCGGCAACAGTTTTATCAGCCTGGAACGCGCTTCGGCGCGAGCATCGAAGAAAGTGATAACTCCGCCCACCTGGATAACTATGTCCCCCGGTATCCCACTTCCCGGAAAGAAGGCGGCTTGCCCTCCGCGCACCGGCGTGGCCAGAGTCGGCGACCCTCCGCGCACCGGCGCGGCCAGAGTCGAAGAGGCTCCCGACGAAGATTTGAACTTTTCGAGCTCACTCTTCACAGGCGCCCATATCTCATTCAGTACTTTCTCGATCACTCCCTTCAGTTGCCCGCTGTCAACTTTGGTAAAAGCTTCACGGGGGCCGAGGAAAGCTAGGGCGATGCCTTCCAGGGATTGAGCGATACGGTCCAGGGTTTCATCAGAGCCATTTGACATATTTTTCTCCCGGTTTTCGACTGTTGCTATTCACGGAAACTCTCGCGGTTCCGTCCTCCATTCCGGCGCCGAAGTATTCACCTGATGGCCAATGCTGGTCGTTCTAATTGAAATGTTATTTTTTGACGCCTGCTCGGCCACTTCCTGCCAGCACCGGAAGAGAGCCTGCGTAATTTCGTACACTGGCTGCTGGCGCCGCTCGACGTTGCTGCGGACGATCTTGGCCCACGCTTGCCATTCACCTTTTCGCTCTTGACCGAGGCGCATCAACTCGGCCATCTGTTCGTAGTGCGCCAGGTCCGAAGCAAAGCGCTGTGCGAAGACGTTGAACAGTTCCTGGCAGGAAACCAGGCACTGTCTGACCGTTTCCAAATCTGCCGGGTGAATGACAGCCTGATGCGCGCCCTCGGCAGCCTCCAAAGCCCCCTTGGGCCAGCCTTGCAAATCTTCCGCGGCGTCGCTCAACCGGTCCGCCAGCAAGACGCCTCCGCGCAGCGGTCTGTCTTCGGCGGCGCTGACCGCCAGGTCGCGCATCGCGTCCTGCAAGCTGAGCAGCTTGACGCACAGTTCCTGAAATGTCGCCGCCAAAGGCACACGTCACCTCCTGGCCAGTTCCCTATAAAAGTTTTCAGTGATCACGCCACCATCCTTTGCAGATTGGCGGTCGTGGGCTCGGTGGTGGATTGATTGACGGCTTCGGTGACCTTCCTGGTCAGTCGGAGCAGGTCACCGCGCAGCATTTTGATCAATTCGTTGACTGCCTGGATATGGCCTTCGCTCGGCGCGGCGTCACCGGAGCCGAACTCACCATACTTGAAAGGGCGCAACGCCGCCGCGTGGCGGTTGACGTTGATCGCCTGCGCCCGCAACAACGGCATCATCGCGGCGGCAAGTCGCGGGTCGCGCGGCGGCAGATTGGCGCGCGAAGGCCTTTCCACCGTGGCGTCAGCGGCCGCGCGCAATGGAACCTTTGCGCGCGGGCGCCGCGTTCGTTGTATTTCCGGCAACGGGTACATAAACGGCTCCAGCCTCACTAAACCCTGACGGCCTACATTGCTACAGCCCCTCGACGCACGGCGGCGGCGGCGGGGCCGACGGATTGATGGTGGCGCTGATCCAGCGCCCGCGAACGGCGATATGCCTGCACGGCTTGTTGCGGACTCCCGACCACGCGCGCTGTTTGTCGCGCCAGCGTGCGCACGGCGGTTTGCGGTGTGGCGGGTCTGCCCTGGGCCGTTTGGCGTGCGAGGCTGGCCGCTGTACGGCGGACGACCTGCGGCAAGGTGCGGACGAGTTGGCGCGTGGCCGGGCTGCGACGCAGCAACCGCGTCACTCCGGCCAAACCGCGAATCAGTTGCGGCGCCGACCGCATGATCGCCGGGGCGGCGCGCGGGATCAGCCTCGCCGCCATCGGAATCATCGCGCCGATGAAGGCTTCGGCTTCGGCCTCGCTTTCGGCTTCGGTCGCGGCGTGGCCGAGGTGCTCCATCAAAGCGTCGGGATAGACGCGGCGAATCGGATTCAATTCTTCTTCAAACTCCCACTCATATTCGCCCTCGTACTCGCCTTCGAATTCATATTCAGCCTGCGGCAATCGCGCGGTCAGATAACGACCGGCGGCGCCGCCCAGCCGGCGACCCCAATCCGCGCCTTGCGCGCCGCCCAACTGTCTGCCGACGGCCGAGCCGAGCGACCCCAGGCCGCCGAGCGCAGTCCTGGCCGCAGCCAACCCGACGCGGCGAAGCATAGGATTTTGCGCCGCCCGTCGAGCCAGCGACGCCAGCCGGCCAAAGAACTCTTCAGCCTCATACTCGCCCTCCCACTCGCCCTCCCACTCGCCTTCCCACTCGCCTTCCCACTCGCCTTCCCACTCACCTTCCATCTCGGATTCGAGTTCGTATTCGAGCATTGCTCTGGACATAGTCACATCCTCAAATGTAGGGCGAACCGGCAGTTCGCCCTGCATAGATTATTCACGCGACCAAGCTCATCGACATTTGCGCACGCAGACTAGCCCCTGACCGGCGGGGCCGGCCGGCGAGTAGTAGCGCGAGCGGCTGTGCGAGTCGCGCGGACATTACGTTGAATCGCGGCGGCGCAAGTGCGCGGGCTGCTGAGCACGCGACGAGTCTGGGTGGCCATCGTCCTGGCGGCGGCGCGGCGAGTGACCGGCTGGCCGGCGGCGGCGCGACGAGCCAACGAAGTCGCCGTGCGGCGCACGATCGTCGGGACGGCGCGGACTGCCGGACGGGTGATGCGGCGGCGACGCAGGATGCGTGTCAGAACAGCCGTGCCGCGCACCAAGTGTGGCAACATGCGGCGCAACGACGCGCGGTCGACCCGCGAGAGCGACGCCGAGGTCGCCGCGCCGATCATCGCTTCGGCTTCGGCCTCCGATTGTGTGCGAGCGGCTACAGAGGCCATCAACTCTGCCATAGCCTCCTGCTGCGTCATCGGGCCTTCGGACTCCATCTCGAATTCGCCTTCGAATTCGCCTTCATACTCGAACTCGCCTTCCGCCTCGAATTCAAACTCGCTTTCGCTCAGGGCGCGTTGCGCCAAACTGCCGAGCCGGCCGCCGATCATTGCTCCGGCAGGGCCGCCGAGCGCAGTGCCAACCACGCGTCCGACCACCGGCGCGGCGACGCGCGCCACCTGGCGCAAAATCGGCGCGGCGCGGCGCACAAAACCTCCAACGCCACGCGCTATTCCACGCAACCGCCGTAAAAATTCTTCGCTTTCGTATTCCCCTTCGTACTCCCCTTCGAATTCGCCTTCCATCTCAAACTCGCTCTCGAATTCGCCCTCGAACTCGCCCTCAAACTCACTTTCGAATTCGCCTTCGCCTTCAAACTCGAATTCGCCCTCCAGTTCGCCTTCCAGCTCGAACTCTTCTTCATAATTCCTGGTTGCCATAACAAGACCTCCTTGCTTGTTTCGCGCTTGATTCGATTTGCCCCGCTTTTGATCGCGTGACTCCAAGTGGCGCCTGCCGGACGGAAGATACGCCGACCGCAACAGCCCGCGGGCCAGAAAACATTGGCACACGCGGCGGTACGGTACCGGGAGCGGTAGCGACCGGGTACCCGTCGAAGCGCTCTCTCCGCCGGCGCCCGGTCGCTACCGCTCCCGGTACTGTACCAATGTTACCTGGTTTGATTTAGGTTAGCCGGAACGCGCGTCGCTTAATTATGCGACAAGCGGAAATCAGGGAAAGCTGTTATAATCGGCCACCGTCTGGTGGTCATAGTGGCGAGCATAGTTGATGATCTAGTCTGATGATTATAGCAGCCGTTTGAAAACGATCTCGGCATTGATTCAATCGCCACTACAGAGCGGTCTCAGAACTGACAATCAACCCTTTCGCAATACCGGCCGAAGGCTCGGCGTCCGGGACGCCGATGCGCATGCCGGAACAGCCTCGTAACGCGCCATAAAAGAAAAGTTGCGAGGCCAGCCGTCGTTGTTTGCAAAATAAGCATTCAAATTTTTCCGACTTCTGTTCGTGAGACACGAAAAGGAAAGATCATGACAATCCATCCGCTGAAAAAGAGGGAGCTAGAGGTAGGGCTTGAGCCGACCGACGATCTGGCGACTGCGGGATTGATGGCGCTGGCGCGCAAACTCGTCAAACAGGCGACGAGCAACAGTCGGTCACCCGTCATTCGCGAAGGCGAAGAGCAGGACGATGTGATCCTCGACTTGGAAGTTGATGGGGTGCGCTGTCTTCTGCTCCGCGCCCATCCTAAGACGGAGTCATCGCCCGTCACACTCAGCCCTCGCGAACAGGAGATTGCGCGCATGGTCGCAAAAGGCTATCCGAATAAAACGATTGCGGCTGTGCTGGAAATCAGTTCCTGGACGGTTTGCACGCACCTGAGGCGCATCTTCGCCAAACTCAGCGTTGGTTCCCGCGCGGCCATGGTGGCGCGGCTGATGGAAGATGGTTTGAATGACGGAAAATTCGGGCCGCGATGAATATTTGAGAAATAGCCAGGCCGATATCGATCCCTCTCTCTTTACACTTTCAAAACTGAAGAATCATCAATGCTCGCTACCGCTCCCGGCACTGACCCGGTGATCGTCCGCACAGGTCAAAATTATTTTGCCGGCATGTCGATCCGGCCGCCCGCCGTTCGATTAACTGACGGA
>WNGA01001164.1_pt1 | contig 41276 bp, 40 predicted proteins | sample 5400061 | NCBI WGS metagenome assembly WNGA01 (sample SAMN13153366, study PRJNA577476) | soil metagenome | isolation source: 100 cm soil or saprolite under grassland replicate 2 | place: USA:California | collected 2016-06-15 | reverse complement strand
ACGGCCAAGACATCCTACAGGCGACGGCGGGCGCCACCACGTACCGGTTCGTGCACGGACCCGGCGTCGATGAACACCTTGCGGCCGAAGTTCCGGGCGGAGCGTCGTCCTACTATCATGCCGATGGTCTAGGGAGCATAGTCTTGTTGACGGACAGCAACCGGGCGTCCATCTGGGGCTACCTCTATGACGGCTTCGGCCAGATCCAAGGCGGAGGCGCGATCGGTGGCTACACCTTCACCGGCAGAGAGTGGGACCCGGAGACCGGGCTCTACTACTACAGAGCCAGATACTACGACCCACGCCTCGGACGCTTCATCAGTGAAGACCCGATCCTGTGGGCGGGCGGTGAGAACTTCTATTCGTATGTCAAGAACAGGCCGGCCACGCTCTCCGATCCACAGGGTCTCCAGTCCTCGGCACCCTACTACATCACCTATTGGCAGAGTGGACACATTCGGACGCCCTACGACCCTACTAGGCCGCCCGACTTTTATTCCCTGGTCTGCCAGTACATCGCTGCGCAGTTCGGCGTCGCGGGAGGCGAGGGCATTCCCCTAGTCGTGTCCGGCGGCGCCGTTGGACCCAAAGGCTGTGGATGCTTCCTTACCGCCAACTGGCTGAATCAGTCCACCGCGCCTACAGCGACTCGGAAACTGCAGTTCGTAATCGGCCGCTCATACACTCTAGGCGGCTCAGTGATTGCTGCCGCGCAGGTCACCTGGACACCCGGATCGGGCACGGCAACGGGCTTCGGAGTCGGAACGCCTGGTTGGGGACTTGGCGGCTCATCTGGCGTTTGTACTGCGTGCCCAGGTCCTTCTCAGAATCTCCCGCCGGGTTTCGGCGAGTGGTTCTTCTGGCGCTCACATGGCTACTAGCGTAGGGGACGATTCTCGCCCAGAAGCGACGACCGCGAGCGCTTGGGGCAAACGCGCAATCACAATAGCGGCAGTGCTGTTTCTCGGCTGGCTTGCCATAGACGTTGCTGTCAATGGACCGCAAGCGCGGCGAGTCGAGGTTGATCTTGCAAAGGAGCTTGAGGCACTCGCAGCACCTCCAGGTGCCAGCCTTGTTCACCAGAGCACGTCAAGCAAGCCACGCCAAGCGCGGGCGGGTCGCTCATATCGCGCCGCTCTCGGTCAGGCCGACCTCAGAGACTACTACGATCAGAAACTCAAAGAACGAGGCTGGCACACTTGCAGTAGGCGACCGCCAACCAACGGTGGAGACGACTTAGTAAGCTTCTACTACTGCAACGGGGCCTACACCGCGATACTGGACTACGCGATTCAGAAGGATCGCGGTTGGGACTACGCCGTGGAGTTAAGCTGGGGGGTGACGCCGTAAGAGTCCACGGGCCTCTACTACTACAGAGCCCGCTACTACGACGCCAAGATCGGTAGATTCCTCAGCGACGACCCGATCGGCTTCAGCGGCGGCGTCAACTTCTTCGCGTACGTCTTCAATGATCCTGTAAACCGGACAGATCCCTCGGGTCAGGCAGTGGTACAGGTTCCTCCCTTGCCTCCTCCGCCTAATCCCACCAGCTTCTGGCAGCAGTTCTTCTGGCATTTCTTCAGCCAGACGGGAATGATGCTGCCGATGCCCACCGCCTGTTTCATCATCCCGGCGATGCCCTCTTTCGTGGGTCCTGGTCCATTCGCCACCAGATCCATTCCATCCACTCGGGGCGCGTCGAGAAGTTTCACGGCTGCACAAAGAGCGCAGATAAACCAGGTTGGCGAGTGTCACACCTGTGGCACCACGAACCCGAGTACGACGAGCGGGAACTTCGTTAGAACGGCAAGAACCACGTCCCGCACGGGGTCGAGCACGGGAGCGCAGAGCACGGAATAGCTCTGGCCGGTAAGGGCAGGCGTCTGGTCGGTCTCCTTGAGGAACAGCGGGTTCTCGATCACGCGGTGCTGGCGCGTCTTGAGAACGGCCCGGATCACGGACGAGCTGACCCCCGGCACCGACTCCCCCCGCTCGCAGGCCTCGACCTGCTGCTCCGTCAGGCCAAGGACGCAGTTCCGCCGCAGCCGAACGGGTTCCTGATCCTCGACCCGCAGGAACAGCGCCTTCTCCGCGTTGAAGCCCTTCGCCGCGTCCTCGAACGAGTGACCGAGCGCGTCCTCCTCGTCACCTCCGTTCAGGAGAACGCGCAGCACCTCGTTCATGGCACGGAACAGCCGCGGGTAGTTACGGGGCGCGGATCGGTCCACCACCGCCCGAGCCTACATGATCGGCTCGATCTGGTTCAACTATCGGCTTCCGACGTTCCGAAAATGGACCGGGCCTCCCCACCTCAGCAGCCGCCGTTCGATCTCGGGAACGCGGCCCGGCCTGCCCTCGGTCTGCCGCACGGGCCCTACGCCGAGGGCGATCCAGAGGACCGACTCGCTCTGCCGCGTCCGCAGAGCGCAACGGAGAGTCCTGAAGGTCCCGGCCGGGACGACGACCTCCTCTTCGGCTTCCACCTTCCAACCCGGCCCACCTTCGGAGGGCGGTCCCGACCGTCCGGGCTCGAGGGGGAGAGGCAGCGGATCCTCGCCCGTCCAGGCCCCCAGGCGGATCCAGTCCTCCCCGAGCTCGATGGGGGCGGAGCCGGGGTCGGCGCCGCCCTCCTGCCGGAGCAGCGGCCCGTTCCGGCTCTCCCGCACTTCGAACCGCGTGGTGTCGTCGGTGGTCGAGTCCAGCCCCCCGAGGTGCTCGGTGTAGGACTCGCGGAACTCCCACCACGTCCCCGGATCGAGCGGGATGGGCAGGGCGGCGAGGGCGAGGACGAGCGGGGCGAGCAAGGGCTTTCCGATCGGAGGCGCGGCCGGGTCTCGCGCTTCCTACCGTCTCCGCGGTCCGACGCTCCATCCCATCACGACCACGTACGCGACCCGGTCGTGGGAGCGAACCGTGTAGGTCGGCGGCAGGATTCGCGCTCCTTCCGGCAGGGGCGGCGCATTCGCCGCAGGTACTAGCGCGATCTGGCGCCGGTCGCCCAGGTGCGGCAAGGCGGCGGCGGCTCCGATCGCCGTCAGGTACCTCTCGAGATCTCCCTCGCTGACGCTGGTGAAGTCCGCGAGGCCACCGAGGGGAAAGTCGTGGCTCCGGAAACGGGGAACCGAGTTCGCGTGGTAGCGGAGGCCGAGCGTCAGGTGGACCCGTCCGCGCCGCAACTGTGCGCCCGCCGAGATGTCCAGGGGACCCGCCTCCCGGAACGCGGACGTGTGCCCTCCTACCTCTCCCACCTTCGTCGCCTCGGCGACCAGGGCGACCCACGAGCGCAGCGTGTGGCGGTATCCAAGGCCAAGGCTCACCCGGTTGGCGAGCCGCAGGGGGGACTCGGTCACCTCGACGTCGCCTTGAGGGCGGAAGACGATCAGGCGGTCCCCGAAAGGACCTAGCCCCACATGCGTAAACCCCGCGGAGACCACCAGCGACGGCTGCCGGCCTCTCCACTCGGCCGTGATCCTCACGCTCTGGTCGAAGCCGCCCGTCCCCGCGCCCGACTGCAGCTTCGACAGGCTGCTCGTCAGGGGGACCTTCAGCTCGGCGCTCACGGCCAGAGCGGGACGTCCCGCCTTCTGCTCGGCGAGCCGCATCTTCGCCCCGAAGACGGCGTCCCCCGGCACGAACCGGCCGAGCTGGCTGCTCCCCGTCCTGCCGACGTAGGGGAAGGGCGCGTACACGGGGTAGTAGGGCCGGCGCGGGGGAGAAGCGCCCTCGGGCACGATGAGGTCCAGAGGCGGCGGGAGCAGGGTCGGACGCTCTGCCACCGCCACCGCGCGGCTCAGCACCAGGTGGCCATAGGTCTCGAGGCGGGGCCGGACCCCGACCGTCCAGGCGGTCGAGAGGTCCAGGACGTCCAGCCGCAGGGGATCGCGATCCTGGTTCTCGAGCAGGAGGGCCAGGTTCACATGCCCCTTCTCCAGCGTCGAGGTGTCGGGGAGGGAGAAGAGCCCGCTGCCCGAGAGGGAGACCCACGGCTCTTCGCCGGTCCCGCTCGGAGATCCCGACCTATCGACCGAAGGCCGCGGAGCCGGCGGGTCTGCGACCACCACCGAGACATTGACGCAGGCAAGAAGCCCGGCCAGGAGCAGGCGCCCACCCATGCACGGATTATCACCGAAGAGGTCCCGAACCGCGGACAAGTTGCGCCGCATGGCCGCGGGCGACACTTCCAGTTATACTATTCGGTATGACTCATCGCGTCGGTCGCAAGGGGCAGGTCGTCATCCCCAAGGCGTTTCGGGCCGCTGTGAGCCTCGAGCCGGGGGACGAGGTCACGTTCTCGCGGGAGGGGAACGCCATCCGTGTTGAACGCGTCGTCTCGCCCGATGCCCTGATGGGACGGTTTGCCGGCCACCGTTTGGTGGAGGCTCTGGAGAGGGACCGTCAGGCCGAGCGACGGCGCTGATGGCCGGTCGCTCCCGCATCTACTGCCTCGATTCGTGGGCGGTTCTGCGGTTCCTCGAGGGTTCTTCACCTGCCGCACGCAGGGTGCGACAGGCGATGAGGCTTGGGCGGCCGATCATGAGCTGGATCAACGTCGGAGAGGTGTACTACACGATCCACAGGGCAGCCGGCGCGGAGGAAGCGGAATCAACCCTCACCCTCCTCCGTCCGATGCTGGCGCTCGACGCGGTGACGCCCGAGCGTGTGTTGGCGGCTGCGCGCATCAAGGCGACCCAGCCCCTTGCGTATGGGGACGCCTTTGCGGTGGCCACGGCTGCGGCTCACAAGGCCGTCTTGCTCACCGGTGATCCGGAGATCACCGGGCGCTCGGTCGGGTGCCGGGTAGAGGACCTCCGGCGGTAGCAAGCGGGCGCAAGACGCAGTTCACGAGCCGGAGCGGCGATCGTTCATGAGCTTCAGATACCCGAGGGCCGTCACCCGGTCCACGCGCCCGTCCATCACGAATCTCTTCCAGAGCCCTTCCTCTCGACGCTGCGCTCCCGCTTCGTCGGCCCCGTCGATGTGCGCCATCTCGTGCCGCTCCCGGTCGCATTGCTCGTCGCCATCCCTCGCCTGTTGCTTGCCCAGACCACGGGACGGATCGTCGGGGAGGCCCTCGGCGGCGGCGTCGCTGACGGCAGAGGGAAGATTGCCCTCACTCGCACCCAGCCCGAAGATGGCCGAGAAGATATTCCGCAGGGGCTGGGACTACCTCGCAGATTCCGTCTATGGCCGGCTGTCGCTCTGAACTTCACCCGCCACTCGCAGCGGCAAGAGCGAGCCCGCTCGGAGCGAGAGTCAAGACGAGGTAGAATTGGGGCCATGGCCACGGCGAAGGCGAGCATCAGCTATCCACACGTGACGAAGACACCCGGCGTGTGCGGCGGCAAGGCCTGTATCGACGGGACGCGGATCCGCGTCAACAACGTGGTCTTCCTCCACCAGGACGGAGCCAACGACGAGAAGATCCGTGAGGCGTATCCCGACCTGACTCCCGCGCAGATCCACGCGGCGCTGGCCTACTACTACGACAACCGCGAGGAGATCGACGCCGAGCTCGCCGCGGATAAGTCCTGGGCTGAGTCTCTCAACCGGTAGTGGCCGGTCGTTTCCCGCTCTATACCGACGCCGACGTCCACGGTCCTCTGATCTTGGCCCTTCGTGGGCGCGGCTGGGACCCCTTATCCAGTTACGCTGTTTGACCAACTCTCGGCTCGCGCCGCGCCACCGGCGGAACGTTGGGTGCATCAAACGGCTGCAAGGTCGGCCGCGGTGGTTCCCATGTTATCTTTTCAAGTGACGGAGTGTTCGACAGACACTCTGAGGTTCGAGAGGTAAGCCGTGAGGAACTGCATCGCCGTAGCTCTTCTTGGCCTGGGAATTGGTCAGGGCCTTGCCCAAGACGGACCCGAAGAGCCTGCTGACCGCGATTGGCGCCCCAAGGCGGAACGCCGCATCCTTGAGCGCTTGAACGCCTCGAGCAACCGGACAATCAGGTGCGACTTCGTCGTCAACGCGCCGCCGAATGCTGCGCCGTTTACGCCATCCATAGCCGGCCGAACCACGGTGTTGAACTTCTGGAGGCCGAGTTGCGGTCCCTGCAAGCCCTTGTTGGAAGAGCTGGCTGCCTTGTCTCGAAGCGCACCTGCTGATGTAGCCGTCCTAGCCGCGGCGGAGGGTGGCTCGCCGTACAGGCAGCCAGTCGACATCGCGAAGGTCCGCGAAGAGATCAACGGCATCGTTCAGCAGCACGGGGTGCCCTTCCCAGTTTGCGGGTACACGGACCACGCGCAGAGCAAGCTGTGGCAGGCTGAGGGAGTGCCCCTGACTCTCTTCTTCGATTCAAGCGGGCGGATCGGCAGAGTGGCCATCGGAGGCGCTGAAGGCTCCAGTGCCCTGAAACAGCTGCAGGCCGGTTGGAGGCCGTGAAGTCGCTTGAATGGCGAGCTGTCGAACAATGGGTTGGAGCTGACGAAGCCGGCGCCAGCGATGGAGCTTCGCAGCTCAACCTGGCGTTCGCCCGACCTTGAGGGGGGCAGGGGGCAAGGCTTGAGCGAGATCGATGCAGCGATTGTAGAGGAGACTTGGCAAGATGTGGCGGACTTTACTGCCGCTCGGGTCCGCAAGAAGATGGCTCGCGCCGCGCGGGAGCAGCCGGACCTGCTCGCCTTCGTTCTCGGGCTGACCGAGAGTCTGCCTCGCAAAGTGAATGAGCTTGCTGGCTACATCTACTTCGTCATCTGGCAGGCCTTCTGTAGGAGCACAAAGGGAAAGCTCCCTCGCGTCAAGGCCCCGGCTATCGACCGTAAGTTCAAGGCAAACGAGCAGGCACTCGAGCGCCTACAGGGTGCCAATGCGCGCTTTCTTGAGAAGGCGGCTCTCGCCCAAATCACCAAACAGCCTGCTGTCTTCGCGTACATGGTGGAGGCCATTTTCGAGGCGGATCAGGATGAAGAGGATCCCGTCGAGATGACGGAAGAGCAGAGCGGCACCCTCTTTTGGGTGCTCAAGACTGTGATCGATGTGTTGCATGAAACGCGGCAGAGCATGCCGCGAGGGACCGGCTAACAATGCAGGAGCTGATCCGGTGTTGGACGGACCTTCGTGGAGTGAGCGAGTGAGCGTGCACAGCGTCGCGGGCGCATATTTCCTCGTGAAGCCCGGGCCAATGCTACCCACGGGGTTCCTCACGGCTTCGGCATGCCTGGCAGACACGGCTCCAGATTCCTGGGCAATTGAGTGGGTAAAGACAAAGCCAGGCGAGCGAGAGGAGAATGCAGCGCGCCTCGGGATTCGCGCTGCCGACCTGGAGGCGGTTGTCCGATGGGCTACGGATCATCTCGCCGGTGGTGGTTTCGCTTGGCCGAATGTGTTCTCCGACCTGGGCTCCGCGCGCGCGTTTCGAACCCGGTTCTTGCCGTCCGACATCCACCTGCTCGGCATCGCTCTGCCCGTCGAGTTCGTTGACGCCTTCCTGTTGCTGGCTGCCCCACCACCGCAGCGGCCGGGGTTCGCGCCCGTTGGTACGACCGGTGTGTACGAAGTCCTGAGCGCGAGAGCCCCCTTGGCCGCGGGCGGAATGCGACGAGGTTACGAGGTCCTGGGCTACGACACCGCGGGTCAGTTCGATTCGTTCCGGTGTAACGATCTTCAGCAGGACTTCGAGCGGCTGTATGGCGCTCGGTTCAACGAGTGGGGTCTGTTTGACGACGAAGCCGTTGCTCGCGAGTGTGCCGCCTACGCGAGCAGGCCCGAGGTGGGTGCCTGCTCCAGCACGTGGCATCCGTGGCTTGTCGAGGAATATCCGTCCTAAGAGGGCGCGGGGCCGTCCGACACGGGGTAGCGCGGGGTTGGCGTGTCATCAGCGTGTCATCCGCTGCGGCTCAGATCGGAAAGACGGCGAGAATAGCGGGACCTCTCCGGTCCCGAGCTGATCCCTAACGACCTCCTGTGAAATGACTTGGCGGAGAGGGGGGGATTCGAACCCCCGGTACAGGCTTTAATCCCGTACAACAGATTAGCAATCTGCCCTGTTCAGCCACTCCAGCACCTCTCCGCGCGAGGACTCGGCCTGGCCGAACCGAAAGCCGGTAGAGTAGCACGAAAACTGAAGGCCGCTCCCGGGATCCGGGTGGCGGAGGGCGAGGGACTCGAACCCCCAAGGGCGGTGAAGCCCGGGAGCTTTCAAGGCTCCTGCCTTACCAGTTAGGCTAGCCCTCCGCGACGGTCCATTATGCCTCGGATCCGTCCGTCTTCCTCGGGCGGCCCAGGTAGGGGGCGAGCCGGCGGAGCAGGCGCTCCACCAGCTCGGGGTGCCCCCGCGGCCAGCGGTCGTCGATGTCCAGGTCCACCACCGGCCGGTCCACCCCCGGGAATCGCATCTTGACGAGCGTGGCATGCGAGTCCTCGCGCTCGCTCATCACGAACACGCGGTCCGCCCAGAGCAGCAGGTCGCGGGTCAGGGGTACGGTGGCGAAGGGCGCGGTGCCCGCGGAGCGCGCCTCGTAGCGCGGGTCCTCCGCGTAGAGGTCCTCGGCGGTCCGGCTCCGGTCCACGTTGGCGGTACAGACGAAGAGGATGCGCTCGCGCGTGGGACGACCTCCTCCCCTCATTCTAATCAAGGGCGGCCCGCGACCGACTCTGCTAGACTCCACGCCGGGAGAAACCCATGAACACGGATCGCCTGCTGCGCGAGGTCGAGAGCCGCCTCGCCCGCCTCACGGAGGCCGACCGCCAGGAGGTCCTGGACGCCGTGCGCGAGGAGATCGCGCGCGAGCGGCGCCGCGTGGACCCTGAGCTCACTGTCGAGGCCGAGCGCGAGCGCCGGGTGGAGGCGGAGACCTTCCGGGAGGTCCTGGAGGCCATCAACCGCCAGGCCCGCCTGGAGGACACGATCGAAGAAGTGCTCAAGCAGGTCGGCCGGGTCGTGGTCTTCGACTTCGCCGCCCTCACCCTGCTGGAGGCCGGCGGAGGCTTCCGGGTCATCGCCGAGCGCGGCATGCCCGAGGGCCAGAGCGTGATCGGGACCCGCTTCGACGACCCCCTCGCGCGGGCGGTGGTGGAGGAGCGCTGGCCCCGGAGCGTGGCCGACGTGAATGCCGAGGAGCGTTTCCGTCCCATCCCCGGCGCGCCCCCGGTGCGGTCCTGGGCCGGGATCCCTCTGCTCGTGGAGGGCGACGTCATCGGGCTGCTCTGTCTGTCCCGCGCCCATCCGGACCCTTTCGTGGACGAGGACGTGCACCGGGCCAAGGCGGTGGCCTTCTCGGGCGCGGCCGCCATCCGCAAGGCCCAGGACCTCGAGCAGGTCCGCCGCTACGCCTCCCTCATGGAGCAGGTGGCGGAGGTGGACCAGCTCGTCTTCGCGGGGGCCCCCCTCGGCGAAGTGGCCCACTCCATCCTGGAGGGGGCGGGCAAGGTCGGCATCTACAAGGGCGGCCTCCTCGTCCTGCGTAGCCCCCGCGGGCCGGTGGTGGCGGCGGCGATCGGAGAGGGCTTCGCGGGGACGGAGGGCCGCGCGGCCCCGCCCGACCTCGCGGCGACCGCGACCCGCCGCTTGCCGGCGGACCGCATGTTCGAGGTGGGCGAGGCCCTGGGCACCCAGGTGCCGGCCCACCCGATGTACCTCGTGCCCCTCAACACCGCCGACGGCCACGTGGGCACCCTGGTCCTCCTCGATCCCAACGAGGAGACGCCGGACGACCGGCTGATGGAGGCCTACGGCTCAAGGGCCGCCGCGGCCTATCAGCACGCGGCCCGGCTGCAGAAGAAATCCTGAGGCAGGGACCGGATCACGATCGCGTTATGGTCTCGGTCCCGCCCATGTAGGGACGCAGCGCTTCCGGGACGACCACCGAGCCGTCGGCCTGCTGGTAGTTCTCGAGGACGGCAATCAGGGTGCGGCCCACCGCCAGGCCGCTGCCGTTCAGCGTGTGGAGGAAGCGAGGCTTGCTTCCGGGCTCGGGCCGATAACGCAGGGAAGCGCGCCGGGCCTGGAAGTCGGTGCAGTTCGAGCAGGAGGAGATCTCGCGGTAGGCCTGCTGCCCGGGCAGCCAGACCTCGAGGTCGTAGGTCTTGGCGGCGGAGAAGCCCAGGTCTCCCGTGCTGAGGGTGACCACGCGGTAGGACAGCCCGAGCCGCTTCAGCACCTCCTCCGCGTCCGCCACCATGCTTTCCAGCTCGGCCATCGAGCTCTCGGCGCTGGTGAGCTTCACCAGCTCGACCTTGTGGAACTGGTGCTGGCGGATGAGGCCCCGGACGTCCTTGCCGTAGGAGCCGGCCTCGGAGCGGAAGCAGGGGGTGAAGGCGACGTACTTCACGGGGAGCTGGGCCTTCTCCAGGATCTCGTCCTTGTGCAGGCAGGTGAGGGGCACCTCCGCGGTGGGGATCAGGTAGAGGTCCCGGTCCCCCGCCCGGGTCTTGAAGAGGTCGTCCTCGAACTTGGGAAGCTGGCCGGTGCCGAGGAGGGTCTCGGCGGTCACCAGGTAGGGCGGGATCACCTCGCGGTAGCCGTGCGAGGTGTGCAGGTCCAGCATGAGCTGGATGAGGGCCCGCTCGAGGCGCGCCCCCAGGCCGGAGTACACCGCGAACCGCGCCCCTGAGATCTTGGCCGCGCGCTCGAAGTCGAGGATCCCCAGCGCGGGCCCGAGGTCCCAGTGGGCCCTGGGCGCGAACTCGAAGCGCTTTGGCTCGCCCACCCGCCGCACCTCGGCGTTGGCGGAGGCGTCGGGCCCCACGGGCACGCTGGCGTCGGGGAGGTTCGGCACCAGGAGCAGGAACCGGCGGATCGCGTCCTCCACCTCCTGCTGCCGGACCTCAAGCCGCTTGATCTCCTCCCCTAGCTTCTGAGCTTCGTCGATGAGAGGCAGGGGAGCGGGCTGTTTCGTCTCCTTCACCAGGCGACCAATCTCCTGGCTCTTCTGCCGATGTACATGCCGGAGCTGCTCGACCTTCTGGATGGCGGCCCGCCGCTCCCCGTCGAGGGTCCAGGGGTCGATCCCCTGCAGGCCGGGCCAGGACTGGATCTGCTCGAGGGTCTGGCCCCGGCTCAGGAGCGCCGCCAGGACTCGCTCGCGGTTCTCCACCACGAACCTGAGGTCGAGCATGGTCGTTGAGGGTAGCATGGCCGGGGATGGCCTCCCGAAGCCGTGTGGTAGCATTGCCCGCTGTCATGAAGAAGATCCGGAAAGCGGTCTTTCCGGCCGCCGGTCTCGGCACCCGTTTCCTTCCCGCCACCAAAGCGCAGCCCAAGGAGATGCTGCCCCTGGTGGACAAGCCGATCATCCAGTACGTGATCGAGGAGGCGGTGGCTTCCGGGATCACGAGCATCCTGATCGTCACCGGGCGCGGGAAGAACGCGATCGAGGACCACTTCGACGTCTCCTACGAGCTGGAGAGGCTCCTCGAGCTGCGGGGCAAGACCGACCTCCTCGACCAGGTCCGCTCGATCTCGAGCATGATCAACGTCTCCTACGTGCGGCAGGGGGAGAGCCTGGGCCTCGGCCACGCGGTGCTGATGGCGAAGGACCTGGTGGGGGACGAGCCCTTCGCGGTCATGCTGGGGGACGACATCATCGACAGCCCGGTCCCCTGCATGAAGCAGATGATCGACGTCTTCGACCGCTACGGCGGCCCCGTGATCGCGGTGCAACAGGTGCCGCGGGACCAGATCTCGGCCTACGGGGTGATCGACGGGGTACCCGAGGGCGAGAGCGGCCGCGTGTACCGCATCCGCGAGCTGGTCGAGAAGCCGAAGAAGGACGAGGCCCCGAGCGACCTCGCGATCATCGGCCGCTACATCCTCACCCCCGACATCTTCGAGGCGCTGGAGGCCACCCCGCGCGACGCGGGAGGCGAGGTCCAGCTCACGGACGGCCTCCGCCGGCTCCGGGAGAAGCGGCCGCTCTTCGGCTGCCGCTTCGAGGGGACGCGCCACGACGCGGGCAACAAGCTCGGCTTCCTGAAGGCCACCGTCGAGTTCGCCCTCAAGCGCAAGGACCTGGGCGCTCCCTTTCGGGAATACTTGAAGTCCTTGAAGCTGTGAGGGTGGAGCTCTCTATTTCGGGCTGCCGGAGGCGGAGCCGTCTTTCGACGTGGTCGTAGCGGGAGTGCTGGACGAGGCGTCCTTCGACGATGAGTCCTTCGAGGTGTCCTTGGAACGATCCTTAGAGCCGTCTTTGGAGCCATCCTTGGACCCATCCTTGGACCCGTCCTTCGACGAAGAGGCGCCGTCGCCCCCCGGAGACTTGCGGGCGTAGTCGGTGACGTACCAGCCCGTCCCCTTGAACTGGATCGCGGGGGCGGAGAAGAGCTTCTTGACTTCCCGGCCGCAGGTCGGGCAGGCGGTGACCGGCTCATCCGAGAACTTCCGGATCAGCTCGAAGCGCCCGCACTTCTTGCACTGGTACTCGTAAAGCGGCACGACCAGACCTCCAGAAACGAGGGTACCGCCGAACGAGGGCCCGGTCAAAAGTCAGTGCACCTCGGCCCAGTTGCGGCCGAGCCTGGCCTCCACCACCAGCGGCACCTCGAGCGTCAAGGCTCCTTCCATCACGTCCTTCACGAGCTTCCGGGCCTTCTCGGCCTCGGCCTCGGGCACCTCCAGCAGCAGCTCGTCGTGGATCTGCAGGATCAGCCGCGACTTCATCCCGCGCTCGCCGAGCCCGCGGTGAAGGTCGATCATGGCCTTCTTGATGAGGTCGGCCGCGGAGCCCTGCACGGGCGTGTTCATGGCCTGCCGCTCCGCCTCCATCCGGACCTGGAAGTTCTTGGCCCGGAGGTCGGGCAGGCGCCGCAGCCGGCCGAGCAGGGTGCGCACGTGGCCGGTCTCCCGGGCCTTCGCGATCGTGTCGTCGATGAACCGGCGCACCGACGGATAGCGGGCGAAGTAGGCCACGATGAACGCCTCCGCCTCCTTCTTCGACACCCCGATGTCCTTGGCCAGGGTGAAGGCGCCCTTCCCGTAGAGGAGCGCGTAGTTGATCATCTTGGACACCCGGCGCTGCTCGTCCGGGGGGAGGGGCGAGAGGGGGCCGAAGACCTCGCGGGAGGTGCGGTCGTGCACGTCCTCCCCGCGCCGGAAGGTGTCGATGAGGGTCTGGTCCTTCGAGAGGTGGGCCAGGATCCGGAGCTCGATCTGGCTGTAGTCGGCGGAGAGCAAGAGATGCCCCGCCTCCGCCACGAACGCCTCGCGGATGCGCCGCCCCTCCGCGGTGCGGATCGGGATGTTCTGCAAGTTCGGGTCGGAGGAGGAGATGCGACCGGTGGCGGCCACCGTCTGGTTGAAGGAGGCGTGGATGCGCCCCGTCTCCGGGTTCACCAGCTCGGGCAGCGCGTCCACGTAGGTCGACTTGAGCTTCTGGACGGACCGGTACTCCAGCATCTTGCGCGGGAGCTCGTGGACGAGGGCCAGCTCCTCCAGCACCTCCTCCGCGGTGGAGGCGGCCCGGGTCTTGGCCGTCTTCTTGCCGGCCTTCAGGCTCAGCCGGTCGAAGAGCACCTCCCGGAGCTGGATCGGCGAGTTGATGTTGAACTCGCCCTTGGCCAGGACGTGGATGTCGCGGGTGAGGGTGGCGAGCTGCGCCTCCATGTCGCGGCTCATGGAGCGCAGCAGGTCGCGGTCGATCTTCACCCCCGCCCGCTCCATGTCCGCGAGCACCTCGATGAGGGGCAGCTCCATCGTCTGATAGATGCTGGTCAGGCCCTCCTGCTCGAGGCGCTCGGTCACCGATCCGTCGAGGCGCAGGACGAGGTCGGCGTCGCCCCCCGCGGTGCGCGCGGTCTGGTCGGCCGACGCGTCGTCGCCGCTCACGCCTTCCGTCCCCGAGCCGCGCTTTTCGCCCAGGAACTCGAACGCGAGGTCGTCCAGGGAATAGGCGCGGCGGCCGGGGTTGATCAGGTAGGAGGCCACGATCGCGTCGAAGCCGAGGCCGAGGAGGTCGACTCCGCGCCGGGACAGGACCACGAGGTCGCGCTTGGCGTGGGCCGAGAGCTTGCGGACGGAAGCGTCCTCGAGGACCGGCTTCAGGCGGGCGATCACCTCCCCGGGAGGGAGCGCCTCGGGCAGGTCGATCTTCGAGTGGCCGAGGGGGACGTACGCGGCCTGGCCCGCGGTGTGGGCGAACGCCAGACCCAGCAGGCGCGCCTTCATGGGCTCGTTGGAGGTGACGACCGCTCCCAGGGAAAGACGGCCCGCCGCCCGGGCGGCGGCCGCGAGCGCCTCGACGTCGTCCAGCCGGGTGAGGACTCGGTGGACGGTCTCGCCGGCGGGAGCCGCTTCGGGGGCGAACTCCTTCGCGATGGCCTGGAACTCCAGCTCCTTGAAGAGCGCGTGGGCGGCCCGGCGGTCCGGCTCCTGGCGGCGCAGGGCCTCGAGGTCGAGGGCGATGGGCACGTCCCGGCGCAGGGTGGCGAGCCGCTTCGAGAGCAGCGCCTCCTCGCGGTTGTTCTTCAGCCCCTCGCGGTAGGCGGCCCGCTTCACCTTGTCCGCGTGCTCCAGCACGGCTTCCACGGGTCCGAACTCGCGCACGAGGTCCTTCGCGCCCTTGTCACCGATCCCGGGCACCCCGGGGATGTTGTCGACCGCGTCCCCTACCAGGGCGAGCACGTCCACCACGCGCTCCGGCGGCACTCCCCACTTCTCCTCCACGGTCTTGCGGTCGTAGAGGGTCGCCCCCATCCCCTCGCGGCCGGGGTTGAGGACCATCACGTCGTCGTCGACGAGCTGGAGCAGGTCCTTGTCTCCCGACACCACGACCACCTTGAGCCCCTGGGCCACCGCCTGGCGGGCCAGGGTGGCGATGACGTCGTCGGCCTCCCAGCCGGGGACCTCGAGGATGGGCATCCGGAAGACCTCGCACACCCGCCGCACGTAGGGGATCTGCACGGCCAGCTCGTCGTCCATCCGGGGCCGGTTGGCCTTGTAGTCCTTGTACTCCTCGTGCCGGAACGTCTTTCCCGGGGGGTCGAGCAGGATGCCGATGCTCTGGGGCTTCTCGTCTTCCAGGAGCTTCTTGAGCATGGTGGTGAAGCCGTAGGTGGCGTTGGTGGGAAGGCCCCGGCTGGTGGCGAGGCCGCGGATCGCGTGGTAGGCCCGGTGGAGCTGAGCGCTGCCGTCGACGAGGTAGACCTTCTGCCCGGAAGCCATGAGTACGGATTGTAAGCGCTTATAATCGCCGCCCATGCCCTCCCGGCTGGCCGCGGCGCTCCTGCTCGCCGTCGGCCTGAGCGGCTGCCTGAAGTACGAATACGAGCACGAGTTCTGGCTGCGGGTGGACGGCTCGGGGGCGGTCAACGTGACCGGACGGCCCGCTCTCTGGACCGCGTTCAAGGGACTGGGCAACCCGCGTGACCCGGAGAGCACCGCCACCAGGGACGCCGCGCGCGCGCTCTTCGAACGGTCGGGGCTCCAGGTCAAGCGCGTCACCGTGACCCGCCGGGAGGGCCGGCCCTACCTCTTCGTCTCCGCCGAGTTCGAGGACGTGAACCGCTTGAGCGGTACCCCGGCCTTTCCCGACCTGCGCATCGGGATGCGCCGCGAGCAGGATCGGCTCATCGTCGAGGGGACCTGGGCGCGGCCGAAAGACGCCCCCGAGGTCGGGGCCCGCGACCGCGACGGGCTCATGGCGGTCCGCTTCCACCTCCCCAGCAAGGTCTTCGGCCACAAGAACGCGGCGGACGGGGTGGAGCGCGGGAACATCCTGGGCTGGCGACAGGAGGTGGCCCAGGGGCTGGACGGGCGCGGCCTGGACTTCGGGGCCGAGATGGACGAACGCAGCATCCTGCTCTCGACCGTGGTCCTCTTCGCGAGCGCGATCGCAACCGCGGTGCTCCTGCTGGCGGGGGCGCTGTGGGCAGTGGTGCGCCGCGGCCGCAAGCAGCTGACGGCCGGTGATTCGGCGACCTGAGCCAGGGCGGCGAGCGGAGCCAGGGCGGCGAGCGGAGCCGAATTCACTTCGGCGAAGCGAACGGGGGGTCTGGGGGGTGCGACGCCGCACCCCCCAGCTCAACGGACGTGTCGGGCTACCCCTCGGGCGATCAGCTCCACCAGGCGCCGGCCGTACACGAGGTCCGGGTCTCGGGCCGGCTGGTATTCGCAGACCAGGAAGGCCGCGACCCGCGGCGAGGCCAGGAGCGCGGTCACGAGGTCGCTGGCCTCGTTCCAGGTGAGTCCGCGCCCCCCGGACCCCCCGGGAGCATTGGGGCCCGGCGTTATCGACTCCTTGGCCGGCATCTCCCCCGGGTCGATCACGTCCACGTCCAGGTGGACGATGACGGGCCCGTCCTCGTTGGCGACCGCGTCCAGGGCGAGGGCGGCGGTCACCCGCATCCCCAGCGCCTTGGCGGCCGCCGCCGGAAGGGCGAGACCCAGGTCCCCGAGGGGCCCGCGCTCGCCGGGGTCGAGCTCGCGGTAGCCCACGAGGGCCACGTGCTCCGGCAGGACGGCCGGGCTCGGGGTGGCGGAGACGGCCTCTCCCGCGCGGCCGAGGGCGACCGCCAGGGCCATGCCCGAGAGGAAGCCCGAAGGCGAGGTCGCCGGGGTGTTGAGGTCCGCGTTGGCGTCGAGATAGACGAGGCCCACGGGTTGTCCGAGGGCTGCCCAGGCGCCCCCGACCACTCCCGCGACCAGCGTGCAGTCGCCGCCCAGGACGAGGGTGAACCCTTCCCCGAGCGCCCGCGTCATCTCGTCGGCGGTGGCCCGCACCGCGCACGCCACCACTTCTGCGTTGCGCGCCCGCGGGTGCTCGGGGTCGTCGCGGTAGGGGAAGAGCGAGAGGTCCGAAAGGTTGACCACGCGGAGCCCGGCGCCCCGGAGCGCCTCCAGGAGCCCCGCTTCGCGCAGCCGGTTCGGGGCCTCGGCCTGAGCAGGATGGCGGCCGCCCGCGGCGGAGGGAACGCCGAAGACCGCGATCTTTCTTCGACTCCCCACCCTATCCCTCCGATACATCGGAATGCGTCGGAGTTGGCTTTGGTTCGACCGGTACTCCTTCATTCCGATGTATCGTCCCCACGCAGGGGGAGGGTAACGCCGGTACCCGTCCGGCGCCGCGTCCTCACGCGTGAAGTATAATCGCTCGCCGCGTCCAACCGTCGCTCCTCGCGGGAGGCTGCATGAACATCAAGCTCGCGTTCACGCCGGTCTCCCAGAACACCGTCGACCTCCTGGCCGTGGTCCTCGACGCCGATACCGTCCTGCACGAGATCGACGACCCGGCCCTGCTCGCCCACGTGGACCGGGCGGCGACCCTGTTCCGCGAGAAGACCCTGAAGCGCGAGTACTTCGCGACCCTGCCCGAGGGGGCGAAGGCCCGGGCCCTGGTCGTCTACTGGAGCCCCCTCCAGAAGGGCTTCAACCTCTGGGAGAACGTCAAGACCTTCACGGCCCGCGCCCTCCGCCTCGCCCGCGACTACCACTACCCGCGCATCGGACTCGCCCTCAACGCGAAGGACGCAGCCCCCCTCCTGGGCAAGGCGGTCGAAGGGGCGGTCCTCGGGGCCTACACCTTCGACAAGTACCGGCAGGAGAAGGACGATTTTCTCGCCCGGGAGGCGCAGCTCCTCATCCTCGCCCACCCCGAGCACCAGGCCGACTCCGAGGCCCGGAAGGCTCGCTACGCCTGGGTCTCGGAGAACGTGAACCGCTGCCGCGACCTGATCAACGAGCCGGGGGCGGTGGTGACGCCCGAGGTGATGGCCGAGACCGCGGGGGAGGTGGCGAAGGAGCTGGAGCTGGAGGTCGAGATCCTCGACCCCGCCGGCCTCAAGGCTCGCGGCTACCAGGGCCTGCTGAGGGTAGGCCAGGGCAGCGCCCACCCGCCGCGCATGGTGATCCTGCGCCACGTGCCGCGGAAGACCTCGAAGGAGACGATCGCCCTCGTGGGCAAGGGGATCACCTTCGACTCGGGCGGGATCAGCCTGAAGCCCGGGGACAAGATGTGGGAGATGAAGGGGGACATGGCGGGGGCGGGAGCCGTGCTCTTCGCCATGCGCGCCCTGGGCCGCATCAAGCCCGACGTCAAGGTGATGGGGATCCTCTGCTGCGCGGAGAACCTGCCCGACGCGAACGCCCAGCGCCCGGGCGACATCTTCACCGCCAAGAACGGGAAGTCGGTGATGGTGGACAACACGGACGCCGAGGGCCGCCTGGTCCTGATCGACGGCCTCGCGCGCGCGGGGGAGGAGGGGGCCACCCACGTCGTGGATATCGCCACCCTCACGGGCGCGGTGGTGCGGGCGCTGGGGCCGAGCGTGGCGGGGTTGATGGGCAACGACCGCGGCCTGCTCCAGCGTGTGATCCGCTCGGGGGAGAACCACGGCGAGGCGTTCTGGGAGCTGCCCCTGGTCGAGGAGTACCGCGAGTCGCTCCAGACCCCGTTCGCCGACGTGAACAACATCGCGGCGGGCGGGCTGGCGGGGGCCATCACGGCCGGGCTCTTCCTGCGGGAGTTCATCCCCCCGGGCGCCGCCTGGGCCCACCTCGACATCGCGGGCCCCATGTTCCGTGACAAGGACTGGAAGTACTACGAGGCGGGGGCCATCGGCTTCGGAGTGAAGACCCTGGTCGACCTCTGCGAGCGCTTCCGTGATCCGCTCGCCTGAGCGGACGAGCTTCGACCGCATCACAGAGGTCATCTGGCTGGGCTCGCGGATCGCCACCGCGGATGACTACCACCGCCTCCGCGCCCAGGGGGTGCGGGCTTGCGTGGACATGAAGCGCGAAGGAGCCGACCCCTGGAGCTTCGACGCCTTCCTCTGGCTCCCCACTCCCGACCACGTGCCGCCCACCCAGACCCACCTGCGAATGGGAATGGCCTTCCTGCGCGAGTGCGAGAAGGTGCGCATGCCGGTGTTCGTTGCCTGCATGGCCGGGGTGGGGCGCTCCCCGACCCTCGTGCTGGCCCATTTCCTGGCCGGGCGCTTCCGGGGAGCGGGGACGGATGCCGCCCTGGAGTTCCTCTGCGCCCGGCGCCCGGTCGCCCACCCGAACCCGGAGCAGATCGAGGCCGCGGTGCAGGCCGCGCGCGGCCTCGGCGAGTAGGACGCGAAGACCATGGTGAAGCTCGATGCCGGCGACAACGGGCCCAGCCTGATCCGGGCCCGCCGCCTCGACAAGACCTATCGCCGGGGGGGCGAGGAGATCCACGTCCTGCAGGGCTTGAACCTCGACGTGTTCCGGGGAGAGTTCGTGGCTTTCATGGGCCCGAGCGGGTCGGGCAAGACCACGCTCCTGAACCTCCTGGGCGGCCTGGACGTGCCCTCCGCGGGCAGCATCACCGTGGCCGGCGACGAGATCACGCGCCTGTCCCGGAAGAAGCTCACGCAGTGGCGGGCCCGCCACGTCGGCTTCGTCTTCCAGGTCTACAACCTGATCCCCGTGCTCACCGCCTTCCAGAACGTGGAGCTGCCGCTCTTGCTCACGCCCCTCGCGAAGGCGGAGCGGCGGAAGCACGTGGAGACCGCGCTCGGGGTGGTGAGCCTCGCCGACCGCATGCACCACTTCCCGCGCCAGCTCTCGGGCGGGCAGGAGCAGCGGGTGGCCATCGCCCGCGCCATCGCGGCCGATCCCACCTTCCTGCTCTGCGACGAGCCCACCGGCGACCTGGACCGCAAGAGCGCCGACGAGATCCTGGAGCTGCTCGCCCTGCTGGTGGCGGAGCGCGGGACCACGATCCTCATGGTCACCCACGACCCCCGGGCGGCGGAGCGGGCCCAGACCCTGCTCCATCTCGAGAAGGGCGTGCTGGTGGAGGCGGTCCCCTCCCCCGATGTGGGGAGCGACAGGGTGGGGGGTCGATGAAGATGCGGAGCCGAACATGCATCAGCGGTCCCCTCCCCCTACGGGGGGAGGGATAGGGTGGGGGGTCGATGAATGAAGTTCCTTCCCCTGTTCCTCGCCAACCTCAAGCGGAAGAAGGTCCGCACCGCGCTCACCGTCGGCTCCTTCGTGGTCGCGCTCTTCCTCTTCGGCCTCCTCGCGGCCATCCGCGCCGGCTTCCGCCAGGGGATCGATGTGGCGGGGGCCAACCGCCTGGTGGTGATCAACAAGGTCTCGCTGATCCAGCCCCTGCCCATCGCCTACCGGGACCGTCTGCTGCGGACCCCCGGGATACGCGACGTCACCTTCGCGAGCTGGTTCGGGGGCGTCTACCAGGACGAGAGGAACTTCTTCGCCCAGTTCGCGATCGAGGTGGAGAGCTGGCGGAAGATGTACCCGGAGTTCCTGATCGGCGAAGAGGAGTGGCGAGCCTTCCTGGCGGACCGGCAGGGGGCCATTGCGGGCCGCGCCACCGCCGAGCGCTTCGGCTGGAAGGTCGGAGACCGCATCCCGATCCGCGGGACCGCCTGGGGCGGCACCTGGGAGTTCAACCTGCGCGGCATCTACCGCGGCCAGCGGCCGCAGGACGACACCACCCAGTTCTGGTTCCAGCGGAAGTACTTCGAGGAGAACGGGCCCGAGTGGGGGCGGGGGATCGTGGGCTGGTACGTGGTCCGCGTCGCGAACCCCGACGACGCGGTGGGCGCGGCCAAGGCCATCGACGAGGCCTTCGAGAACTCCCCCTGGGAGACGCGCACCCAGACCGAGAAGGCCTTCGCGGCCTCGTTCGTGAAGCAGATGGGCAACATCGAGTTCCTGATCCTGGCCATCGGCACCGTGGTCTTCTTCACTCTCCTCCTCGTGACCGGCAACACGATGGCGATCGCGGTCCGGGAGCGCACGGGCGAGCTGGCCGTGCTCAAGGCGGTCGGCTTCTCGGACGCCTTCGTCCTGCGGCTCGTCCTGTCCGAGTCGCTCCTCGTCGCCCTCGTGGGCGGGACCCTGGGCCTGGGCCTCGCGAAGTACCTCATCTCGGAGCGCGACCTGACCCAGGGCCTGATCCTGCTCTACCTGCCGGGCACCTCGCTCGGGGCCGGCCTCCTCACCGCCCTCCTCGTGGGCTTCGCGGCCGGCATCGTCCCCGCCCTGTCCGCCATGCGCCTCACCGTGGTCGAGGCGCTGCGGCGGATCTGAGCCCATGGCCATTCCCCTCGCCTACAACCTGCGCAGCGTCCGGGAGCGGTGGACCTCGGCGGTGGTGGCGGTGCTCGGAATCGCGGGGACGGTCGGGGTGTTCGTGGCCATGCTCGCCCTCGCCAACGGCTTCCGGGCCACCCTCGTCTCCTCCGGCTCGCCCGCCAACGCCATGGTCCGGCGGGCGGGCTCGAACTCCGAGATGGAGAGCATCCTCCCCCTCGAGCAGACCCGGCCGGTGGAAGACGCGCCCGGGGTGGTCCGGGACGGGCCCACCCCGCTGGTGAGCGCGGAGGTGGTGGTGATCGCCGCCTTTCCCCTCCGCCAGACGGGGACCGACGCCAACGTCCAGGTGCGCGGGGTGTCCCCGCGCGTGCTGGCCGTCCGCCAGGGCGTGCGCGTGGCGGAGGGGCGCTTCTTCACCCCGGGCCTGCCCGAGCTCGTGGTGGGGCAGGGCGCGGTCAAGGCCTACGCAGGGCTCGACCTGGGCTCGACGATCCGCTTCGGAGGGGCGACCTGGAGCGTGGTCGGGATCTTCGATGCCGGGGGCAGCGCCTTCGACTCCGAAGTGTGGTGCGATGCCGACGTGCTGAACGCCACCTACCAGCGGCCGCGCGGCCTCTACCAATCCGTCACCGCACGCCTGGCCTCGGCCGACGCCTTTCCCGCCTTCAAGGCGGCCCTCCAGGGCGACCCGCGCCTGACCGTCCTCGCGGAGCGCGAGGTGGACTACTGGGCGCGTCAATCCCGGACGGTCACCACCCTGATCCTGGTCCTGGGCTCGCTGGTGGCGTCGGTCATGGGGGTGGGAGCGGTCTTCGGCGCCCTCAACACGATGTACGCGGCGGTAGCCGAGCGAGGGCGGGAGATCGCGGTCCTCCGGGCCCTCGGCTTCGGCGCGGGCAGCGTCGTGGCCTCGTTCGTCTTCGAGGCGCTCGTGATCGCGTTCCTGGGGGGCGTGATCGGGGGCATCGCCGTGCTGCCCCTCAACGGCCTGATCACCGGGACCATGAACTGGCAGACCTTCGCCCACCTGGCCTTTGCCTTCCGCATCACCCCACCCCTGCTCCTGCTGGGCCTGCTGTTCGCGCTGGCCATGGGGCTGCTCGGCGGCCTCCCGCCGGCCATCCGGGCGGCCCGCCGGCCGGTGGCGGCCGCCCTCCGGGCGCTGTAGCGCCTCCTGGGTAGACCGCTCAAGGGGCGGGGTCCGCGTCTGACACCCGGTCACAATCCGCCACCAGCGGCAGCAAACCACACTCGGCCTCCACCACGAGTCCTCCGACTCGGGGCCCCCTGCAGGGAGTTCCCTCCCCCGCCGCCGCCCCCTCGGACGAAGCGACCACACGAAGCCGAGGGCGCTGCAACGCATGCGCCTCGAGCCCTCCGAGCACGAGGGACTGCCGGTGGAACAGTGGATGGATGTCCGTGGCCGAGAAGACGGGCAACCCCGCGGGGAGGCGTTCGGCAATACAGCGAACGAAGCGGACCTCTTTCCGGGGGAGCCTGGAGAGGGTGTAGCCCCGCTCCTCGAGCAGGGCCCCCGCGTGCAGCCGCGGCCAGGGCGAGTAACGGACGCGGGCGAGGAGAGGGAGCTGGAGCCCCCAGGAGACGAGCACCAGAGCGCCGACTCCGGCCGCGGACCAAGGGGGCCGGAGCGCGGCCGTGGTGGAAGCGGCCCTGGACGAGGGTGTGGACGAAGCAAAGACGAGGCAGGCGACGACGAGGGCCAGCAGGGTCGCGATCCGGGGAGGCCACAGCATGAGCCCGAACCCGTACCCGCTGGAGGAGACCAGGAGGACGGTCACGAGGGGCGGAGATGACACAAGGAGCAGGAGGAGGCCTCGGGGGAGACGTCTGCCGAGGGGGAGAAGAAGGAGGGCACCCATGAGGGCGTAGCCGGCCAAGCCCCTCTGCAACCGCAGGAGCGCGTCCGGGTCGCCGGGCCCGGCGAGGGTCTGGCCAAGTATCCGGAGCGAGCCCAGGATCCGAGGGGCGGCCGTGGCCTGGGTCGCCGCGGACCCCCGACCCGCGGCAACGAGGGCGGCCATGCCCAGCGCGAAGGCCAGGGTCACCGCAAGGAGGCCCGCGAGAGCGCCCGCGATTGCCCTCCGGCGCTCCTCGCGGGAGCCATCCCGGAGCACCGGGAGGCGCCAGGCGAAGTGGGCGAGGAGCACCGACGCGCAGAGCACCGCCCCGTCTTCCTTGACCAGCACCACCAGCGCTCCCACCAGAATCGCCCGTCTCCGCCGTCCATCGGCCAGCTCCAGAGCCAGGAGAAGCGCCAGCGGGGGATAACAGAGCTCCGGGTGAAACCCCCAACGCCGGTGATCGAAGGCGAAGTAGGCGATCGGAGAGAGGAATCCGGCCAGGATCGCGAGACGCCCGCCCAGGTCGAGAGCGCCGGTGGACACGACCCGCAGGACCGCGATCAGGTCGAGGAAGACCAGGCCGAGAATGAGGCCGTAGGCACCGAGAGGAATCGTGAGGGGCGAGAATGCAGGGAGCAGGTAGAAGTTGTGAATGGCGTAATGGTCGCCGTACACGTTGTCGTGGAGCAGCCGGCCGTCGAAGTACCAGCTCCGGGTCATCTCGAGAAAGGAGAACAAGTCGCTGCCCATGTACTCCAGGTTATGGAAGAGAAGGGCCTTGCAGAAGCCCGCGTAGAGCACGGCGAGGACGGCGATGATACCTGGCGCCAACCTCGAGCGCCGGGAGCTCCTGCCCGACCCGAGGTCGGGAGCTTCCGGCTGGTTCTCGAGCATCGGGCGATGATCCTCAGCGCTGGTGACGCTGTCAACGAGCGGGGCCGCCGCGCCAACGGGCGAGCTGCTCGGCCAGCCGTTCGGGATAGCTGTTGTGGAGCAGGACACGCCGGGTCGCGCCCTCCACGAAGCGGATCTCCCAGCGCCCGTAGGCCACGAGGGCCAGCGCCCCCAGCGCGAACACCAGGAGGAGCGCCGCCGAGCGCGCCCGGGCGGAGCCCGCCCGCACGAGCAGGACCCGACCGCCGCCCATGAGGACCACGGCCAGCGCGCTCGCGAAGGCCACGCGATAGCCGGCTCGCACCAGCGGGGAGAAGTAGCGAACCTCCAATTGGTGCCGTCCCGGAGGGACGTGGAGGCCGACGAAGCCGCCGTTCACCTCGAGGAGGCGGGAGGGGGCGCCGTCGAGCAAGAGGCTCCAGTTCGCGGTGACGTTCGGGAAGGGCGTAACGAGAACGGCCGCCGTGCTCGCTTGGACGTCGATCACCGCCAGGTTGGAGGTGAGGGCGACCAGCCGGTTGCCCTCGTTGAGGGCGGCGAGGGCGCTTCCCGAGGCAGGAGGCGAGAGCGGCCCGTCCGCACAGAGGGAGTCGGTGACGAGCGTGCGCAGCGCGCCCGTGTCCCAACAGCCGCCCTCCGCATTCACGAGGGCGAGGGCATCGGACGTGGTCCGCGCGCAGGCCAGGTTCGGGGAGAGGTAGAAGGGAAGCAGCACCCCGCGTTCACGGAGGCCGGGGTGGATGGGGAGATAGCAGTTGGTGCTCCGGAGTGCGCTCTTGAAAAAGCGCGCGTAGGCCACGGTGGCGGTGCCATCGGATTCCTCCGCGAGGAAGTTGCTGGCCTGGAGCGGCGCGCTGCCGTAGAGCGGCAGGTGGTCGGCGGCGGCGAACTCTGCGAGGGAGGCGCTGCGCGGCCGCTCCTCGGTCCAGGTGCCGTGGCGCATCAGCATCGAGGTCTGGGCGATGGTGGCCAAGGCCGCCAGCGCGGCCCTCGCCCGCGGTTGCCGCGGGAAGAGCAACCCTCCCGCCCCGAGGGCGCCCGCGGCGAGCCAGAGCGCGCGGAGGGCGGGAGACCAGAAATCCGAGAGGGAGGCCGCGCTGTACTCGTGGGTGGCCGTCCCGCCCAGCGGAGAGCCAGGCCGGAGGGCGACGAGCGCGAGGCCCAGGAGGCTGAGACCCAGGGCGGCGGCCGCGGCCGGCCGCAGCGCGGCCCGGAGCCGGTCTTCCAGGGCCACGGGAGAGGCGGCCCGAAGCGAGAGCGCGCTCGCGAAGGCGAAGAGCGGGAGCAGGGCGAGCGCGCGTCCGGGGATGCGGAGGAAGCCGAAGCCCGGCACGCGCTCGAAGAAGAAGGGGAAGAGGGGGGTGGCGGCGCCGAGGGCGTAGAGCAGGGGCAAGGCCAGGACGAGGAGCCAGGCGCGGCGGCCCCGCGTGCGCGCCAGTACGAGCAACAAGGCGAGGCCGGCGACCACGGACAGGGTGGGGCCCGCGAACGCGGAATGGACCTCGGCCGTCCAGGGGTAAACCAGGTTCTCGAGGACGCCGCGCGGCGCCATCGCCCAGGCGGTTCCCCATTCGAGGTCCGCGTGGGCCACGCGCCGGTCGTTGACCGCCATCCACTCCCAGAGAGCGAGCCCGTGGGGCGCGGCCAGGAGCGCGCCCAGGGCGGCGGCGAGGAGCGCCTCCCCTCCTCGACGCACCAGGAGCCCGGGAGCGCAGCCGGCCGCGAGGAGCGCGGGGACGAAGAGGAGGGCGGCGAGGCCGGCAAAGGGCAGCACCACCGGATAGCCACAGGTGAGGAGGAGCTGGCTCGCCACCACGACCAGGGCGAGGAGGAGGCGTGACGGGGCCAGGACGTGGAGGGCGGAGATCAGCACCACGGCGTGGGCGTAGACCGTGGCTTCGAAGGCCGTGCCGTAACGGAGGTTGTCGAGGGTGCGGAGATTGTAGACGGCCAGGAAGGAGATGACGTAGGCGGCGGCAGGCGAGAGCCCGACCCCCCGCCGCCAGGCCGCGTAGTGGATACCCTGGGCGACGACGAGGAGCAGGAGGTGGCGCAGGGTGAACCAGCGCAAGGCTTCGCCGTCCCAGTAGCCGGGGAGCCGGCTCGTGAGCCAGGCCGGGAAGTGGAAGTACTGGGCGAAGAAGAGCCCGCCCACGGGGATGCCGCCGGTCTGGTGCGGATAGAAGAGCGGCTCCAGGCCGGAGTCGGTGTACGAGCGGAAGGTGAGCGCGCCCCGGGTCGGGAGGACCACGTAGTCCCGGCCCAGGGTCTCGTGGCCGAAGATCATCCAGCCGAACAGGACGAGGGGCGGAAGCCCGAGACCGGCTGCGAGCAACAGACGGCGGCACATGGCTACTCGCGTCGCAACGCATCCATGGGCTGGAGCTGAGCCGCCTGCCAGGCGGGGTAGAAACCGAAGCCGATCCCCACCCCGAGGGCCATCAGCAGGGCGAGGACGAGCACGAAGGGGGCGATCGCGGTGGGCCAGTCCGCGTAGTGGTGGATCGCGAACGAGCCGCCGATCCCGAGCAGCGCGCCCAGCACCCCGCCGGCGCTGGTGAGCAGCGAGGACTCGACCAGGAACTGGGAGGCGATGTTTCGCCGGGTCGCGCCCAGGGCCCGGCGGACCCCGACCTCGCGGGTCCGCTCGGCGACGCTGGCCAGCATGATGTTCATGATCCCGATCCCGCCCACCAGCAGGCTGATGGCGGCGATGGCCCCCGTGACCACGTTGAAGATGCGCTGGGTGCGCTCGCTCTGGCGGAGGATCTCGCGGGGGACGATCACGTCGAAGGCTTCGCCGCCGGTGGTGCGCTTGAGGAGCGTCTTCACGACCTCCGCCGCAGGCCCCACCTGCGAGGCGTCGCCCACGCGGAGGACGATCTCGTCGATCCCGAGGGGGCGAGGGTCGGCGCCGCGGTCGAGGGACGGCAGGGGGACGAACACCGACCGGTTGATGTCGCGGGTGCGGATGGGGCCCGGACGCCCGCGCGGCGCGGCCCGTCCCTCGAGGACGCCCACCACCTGGTACCAGTCGCCGCCCACGAGCACCCGCTCTCCGCGCGGATCGCCCAGGGGGAGGACCGACCGGGCCACCGAGGCCCCCAGCACCGCCACCCGCTTGCCGTCCTGGACGTCGAGGACGGAGAGGAAGCGGCCGGAGGCGACGGGCAGCCGGGCCGCGGCCTGGTAGGCGGGCGTCGTCCCCACGATCGCGGCCTCGGTGTGCCGCGCTCCCGCCTCCACGGGCAGCGCGGTCTCGCGCAGGGGCGCCACCGCGATCACGCCGGGGACGACCTCGGCCACGGATTCCGCGTCGCGCAGGGTCAGGCCGGCCGCCGGCGGTCCCCCGGGCGCGCTCCGGCGGCCTCGCACGGTGATGCTGTCGATCCCGAGGCCGGCGATCTGCTGGAGCGACTCCCGCCGCGCGCCCTCCCCCACCGACGACATGGCCACCACCGCCGCCACTCCGAACACCACGCCCAGGATGGAGAGGCTGGAGCGGAGCTTGTGCAGGAGCAGGCTCCGCACGCCGAGGCGGAGGAGGACCCGCGGGGACATGCCTAACCCAGCCGCTCCTCCGCCTCGACGCGGCCATCGCGCAAGCGGATCAAGCGCCGGGCGCGCCGGGCCAGGGCCTCGTTGTGGGTGACGAGGATGATGGTCCGCCCCTCGGCATTCAGGCCGTCGAGGAGCTTCGCGACCTCCTCGCCGGTCGCCGAGTCGAGGTTGCCGGTGGGCTCGTCGGCCAGCAACAGGCGCGGCTCCGTCACCAGGGCGCGGGCGATCGCGGTGCGCTGCGCCTCCCCGCCCGAGAGCTCCGACGGCCGGTGGTCCGCTCGCTCCGCGAGGCCCACCCGCGCGAGGCTCGCGAGGGCCCGCGGCCGCCACTCCGGGGGAGGCACCTCCCCGTAGAGGAGGGGCGTCTCCACGTTCTCCGCCACCGTGAGCTGGGGCAGGAGGTGGAACGACTGGAAGACGAAGCCGATGCGCCGGTTGCGAACGCGGGAGAGGCGGTCATCCGGGAGGGACGAGACGGGCTCGCCCTCCAGGTCGTACTGGCCGCTGGTCGGCCGGTCCAGGCAGCCGAGGATCGAGAGCAGGGTCGACTTGCCCGAGCCCGACGGGCCCATGATCACGAGCTTCTCACCCTCGGTCACGGTGAGGGTCACTCCGTCGAGGGCCGTCACCCCCCTGGCGCCGCGCGGGTAGAGCTTCCGGACCTCGCGGAGGGACACCACCGGAGGGCGGCTCACGCGCCACGCCGGCCGGTCATGGCTTTTCGCTCATCGCCGGCGAGGTTAGCACGGGAGCGCGGGTCCGCCCGCTCCGCAGGCCGAGCACGCCGATCACCGCGACCGGAAGGACGAAGGGGATCGTCCGGTTGAACTCCCGGTGTTCCATCGTTCTCGACCTCCATCACCCGTTGGCCAGGGCACCGAGCTTCAGCACCGTGTTCCAGTTGCGGCCCGTGCTCCGCGTGACGAGCCTCTTTTCGATGAGGGCGCTCGTCAGGCGCGAGCGGCCGATGCCGTCGGGGTAGACGATGTAGGCCTGTCTGCCCCTGGCGCGAACGGTCTCGCGGCCCTTGATCGCGGCTTGCAGCGTCTCGACGGTCTTGACCGCCGGTGCCGCCTTCAAGAAGAACACGACGAGATGGCTGGGATCGCGCTTCGCTTTCTCCCGGAAGGGATTCTGGGCGACCACCGCCTTCCATTCCTCGGCGGTGCGGACGAAGAAATCGGTCTGAAGAGCGAGGCGCTTCTCGGCTTCCGCCTCCAGCAGGCGTTCGAGGGCGGCGGTCGTTCGCGTCTGACCTCCAAAGACGAGATTACCGGTCTGCAGCAGCGATCGTGGGTCGCGGAAGCCCAGTTGCCGCAGCAGGTCACGCAGGTCGGCCATGGCGACCTGCTGGTGCCCGCCGAGATTGATGGCCCTGAGGAGGGCCAGGTAGGTCGTCATGGAGCCGCTCCTCGGCCCTCAGATCCAGCTCGGGAACCAGGTCCACAGCCCCGGCCCGCCGAAGAGGCGCGCGTGCCACCAGGCGGTGGGCACCGGGATCGCGGTGTAGAAGGGCAGGAAGAGCAGGAAGAGGCCGATCACGATCCCGAGGTAGAGCTTGGGGAGCCCCGTGGACCAGTAGCGGTCCAGCAGCATCCCCAGGCTGAGGCAGGCGTAGGGGATGGCCTCGAAGAGGTAGTGGCCGTAGTTCAGGGTGCGCGGAGAGATCCCCCAGGGCAGGTAGAGAAAGCAGAAGCCCGCTCCCGAGAAGATCCGGTGGGGATCGCGCTCGCGGATCCCCGTCACCAGGGCCCACGCGGTGACGGGGACGCTCGCCCACCACAGGGCCGGGTTTCCGAGGGCGAGGATCCCGCGCGTCCAGCCGTCCTCGTACCGGAAGAAATACCAGGTCGGCCGATAGAGCCAGGGCCAGGTCCACCAGCGGCTGAAATAGGGATGGGTGGCGTTGAGGTGCGCGTGGTAGTTCCAGATATCGCGCTGGACGGTGACCACTTCCTTGGGCGAATGGTGCTGGAGCATCCAGGGGACGTAGCTCAGGAAATAGATCGCCGCGGGCAGGGCGAGGAAGGCGATGGCCACGAGCGCCAGCTCGCGCAGGGCGAAGAGCCGCCTCTTCCGGACGACCACCAGCACCAGGCCGAGGAAGCCCCAGGCCCAGAGGCTGGTCCAGCGGGTGGACAAAGCGAGGCCGAGCAGGACGCCGGCAAACCACATCTCGAGGAAGGGGAGGCGCTCCGCGAGGGCGGCTCGCAGGACCGCGAGCGCGGCCGAGACCTGGAACAGCACCGCGAAGATATTGGTCATGGCGATCCGGCTCTGCACCAGGTAGACGCCGTCCGCGAGGAGGAGCACGGAGGCGAGGAGGGCGGCGCGCTCGGTGGGAAGAACGCGCCGCGCGAAGAGGTAGAAGATGGGGGCGAGCAAGGTCCCCGCGATCGCGGGGGCGAGGCGCCAGGCCCAGGGCTCATAGCCGAAGGCCCACACACCGACCGCAATGAGGAGCTTGGCGGTGGGCGGGTGGACCCATTCCGTGGGAGGCTGGCCCTCGAGGTACTGCTTCGCGGTCTTCGCGTGGTAGACCTCGTCGAAGTACTCCTCGGACGGGTAGAAGAGCCCGGGCAGGCGAAAAGCGGCCGCGGTGAGCAGCAAGAGAAGAGCGATCCTCGTCATCGCGTCTTCCGGCCTCCCTTCATGAGGTCGACCGCGTAACCGATGGGGACCCCGAACGAGTTCCCCCCGAACTTCGAGAGCACCGCGTACTCGACCCCGATCACCACTCCTTCCTTGTTGAGCACGGGGCCGCCGCTCCCCCCTTGCGTGGTAGGGGCGTCGAAGACGATGTCGCTCTTCGTGACGTCCCCGATGTGCCCCTGGGTGGTGGAGGGACGGATCAGGCCCTTCCGGGCGAGCACCTCGGTGATGCGCTCCGACGACGTCCCCGCCGCGGTCAGGACCTCCTTCACGACCTGTCCGTCGGTCTTGGCGAGCAGCGCCTCCAGCCCCGCGGGGTAACCCACCACCACCACGGGCTGGCCGGCGACGGCGCCCCGTCCCGTACGGTCGAGGGGGAGAGCCGGAATGCGCCGCCCGCGCAATTCGAGATGGAGGAGCGAGAGGTCGGTGGCCGCCGCGTGGCGCACCACGTCCAGCTCGAAGGGCTCCGCCTCCCGCGGGAAGAACGCGCGGAAGAGCGTGAAGCGGGGCTTGAAGCCCCGGGCGATCAGCGCGTCGGCCGTCCCTTCGTTCCACCAGGGCTCGGCCACGTGGCGGTTCGTGAGGACGAGCCCCGCGCGGTCCACCAGGAAGCCCGTGCCAAAGTACTCGACGAGGTGCACCGCGCCCGTCCCCGCGGGATCGAGCACGGGGTTGCCCTCGTCGTCCCGGACCGGGCTGCCCTCCTCCAGCCGGTAGCGGAGGGGCCGTGCCTCCTTGTCGTAGAAGGCGAAGGCGCCCTGGATGAGGCAGACCCCCGGCCCATACTCGCGGATGACGCGTTCCCCCGCGGCCCGCTCGCCCTCCAGGTTGGCCAGGCGGTCGCGGGTCTCGGCGAGGTCCTGGCGGACCGCGTGCACCTCGCCCGCGGCCGCCTCCGCGAGCTGCCGGTTGAGCTGCTCCTCCCGTCCCCGCAGCTCGTCGATGCGGGCCTCGAGGAGCGAGCGGTCGGCCTCGGCTTTCCGCCGCTCCTCCTCGATGCGCGCGTAGAAGCGCTGGCGCTCGCTCTCCGCCGCCTGGAGGGCCTCCCGCAGCCGGCCGAGCTCCACCCGCAGCCGGTGGGACTGCCACTCCGTCCAGGCGAAGACCAGCGGGCCCAGAACCAGGACCCCGGCCAGGGTGGCTCGGAAGGGGAGGGTGGTGCGGGCGGTGGTCTCGCGCAGGAGCACGCGCGCGAAGCCGGGCAGGTCGGAGAGCCGGTCGGGGGCACCCTCCGGGCGCGCCCAGGCCAGGGCCTTCACGAGAGGGACCCGCGGGGCGCCTTCGTCGCGCAGGCGGAGCTTGGGCCCGCCCGCGCCCAGCTCCAGCACGTCCCCGTCGCGCAGGACCGCCTCCTGCACGAGCTCGCCGTCCAGGAGGGTGCCGCTGCCCGAGCCGCCGTCCTGGAGGACAACCTCTCCATCGCGCTCGAAGACGGAGGCGTGACGCGGGGCCACTCCGGGAACGCGCACCGGGTTCCCCGCTTCCGAGCCGATGAGGGCCGGCAGGGGCACCGGGTCGACCGCGCCCCGGCGCGGGCCGGAGAGGTGGAGAAAGCTGAGGCGGCGCGCCGTCACCGGTCGAGCTGCTCCACCGTCTTCGAGCCGACGCGACGCTCGATGGGCGCTTCCCCCATCTTCACCCAGCCCGAGGAGCCGGCCCGCAGGAAGATCTCGCTCCGCGCATCCTTGAAGAGCTTGTGGGCGAACATGGACTCCGCGGTTCCGGGGGAGGTGTACCGTCCGTCCGAGCGGAGGACCACCACCACGTCCTTCCCCGGCGCGAGCGGCTTGCTGGCGGGAGTGACCTGCTCCCAGGCGGAGCCCCAGTTCTCCTCCTCTCCGACCCGGCGGAAGTTCGCGGTGGCCTGGATGGAGCGGATCGGCTCCGGGCTCCGGTTCTTGACCCGGAACCGGATGGCGGGGGCCATGTACTGGATCCCCCCCTTGGGCGCGTCGAGGATCCAGTAGGTCTCCAGCTCCGTGATCTCGAGCTCGGTCTTCGGGTCGTGGCTTCTGCAGCCGGCGAGGGCGGCGGCGAGCACGACCGCGAGCCGGAGGACGGCGGGGGGGCGGAGACGCACCATGAAGCGATTCTAAACCGCCCCCTTCTCAGCCCCTGCCTCGCGTGCAACGAGGGGCAGGGCGATCCGGAAACGTGCCCCTCCTTGCGGCGGCACGTTCGGCAGGAGCTCGATCGTCCCGCCGTGATCCTCGATGAAGCGGCGGGCCACCGCGAGGCCCAGGCCCGTCCCCTTCTTCTTCCCGAAGGTGGCGAAGGGCTGGAACAAACGGTCGCGGACCTCCTCCGCCACTCCGGGCCCCTCGTCGGCCAGGGTGATCACGAGGCGGGCCGCGCCGTCGGCGGAGGCGATCCGCGCCCCGAGGTGGAAGCGCCCCCGGCCTCCCATGGCGTCCCGCGCGTTGGCCGCGATGTTGCCGATCGCCCGGCGCAGCTTGTCCACGTCCAGGGCGGCCGACGTGCTCGCGGGCACGTCGAAGTCGCGCACGACCTCGAGCCCCGGCAGCTCCTGGGCGACCCCCGCCGCGAGCTCCTGGAGGAGGGTCGGCAGGAACACGTTCCGTCGGGCCAGGGTGCCGCCGCCACGCGCGAAATCGAGGGTCTCGGTGGTCATGCGCTCGAGCCGATCCACGCTCTGCACGATGAGGTCGGCCCGGAGCTGCACCTCCTCCGTCGACAAGCCCGGCGCCAGCAGGGTCTCCGCGTAGCCGCGGATCACGGTCATGGGCCCGCGGAAGTCGTGAGCCAGCATTCCCGCCATGGTGCCGAGGGCGGCCATGCGCTCGGTGGCGATCAGCTCCTTCTGGTAGATGTGGTTCTCCAGGGCGAGGGCGGAGCGGCTCGCGATGACCGAGACCAGGTGGGCCTCCGGCCGGCTGAAGGGGACCCTGCGGCGGCGGCGCGGGCCGAGGACCAGCGTCCCCATCAGGCCGCTCCGGGCGACGAGGGGGACGAGCGTCCCCTCCCCCTTCCCGCCTGCGGTCTCGAGCATGTCCCCATCCGAGATCAGGTAATGGGTCTCGGGGGTGGGGACGCTTCCCGCCTCCGACCGCCAGGCCCGGACCTTCGTCTCACCTTCTGCGATGGAGAGCGCCTCCACGCACTCGAGCTTGCGGTCCCAGAGGAGGAGCGTGCCCCCCGCCACCTCCAGCGTGGCCGGTAGGGCCTGGGTCAGGAGGCGGGTGAGGGCCTCGAGGTCCGGGGCCTCCAGGACCTGGTCCGCGAGCCGGTGAAGGAGTTCGGTGCGCGAGGCCTTCGTCCGGGGGTTTGACACCGGAAAACCGTGCTCGTTATCATACGTTTCCTCGGAGCGGAGGCCAAACACAGGCCTCGTGGCCCTTCCGCGCACCGGGCGCGGGGTATCGCAACCTCCGAGGGTCCGATCGAGCAGGTCGGCTTTTCCCGAGAGACGCATCTCAGTTTCCAGGCTTTCGCGCCTTGTTCTGACGAGCTAACGGAGATCATCCATGATCGAGGTCGAGAACCTCACCAAGAGGTACGGCCGCCAGACGGCGGTCGACGGGGTCTCCTTCCGGGTCGAAAAGGGGGAGATCCTGGGCTTCCTGGGCCCCAACGGGGCCGGGAAGACCACGACGATGCGCATCCTCACCTGCTACCTGCCTCCCACCGACGGGACGGCGCGGGTGGCGGGGTACGACGTGTTCCAGGCCCCCCTCGAGGTCAAGCGGCGGGTCGGCTACATTCCGGAGACCCCGCCCCTCTACCCGGACATGAGCGTCGGGGACTTCCTGGGCTTCTGCGCCAAGATAAAGGGGGTCGCGACCAAGGAGCGCCGCGCGAAGATCGACGACGTGATCGGGAAGACCCGGGTGGGCGACGTGCGCGACACCCTCATCGGGAAGCTCTCGAAAGGCTACCGCCAGCGGGTGGGCCTCGCCCAGGCCATCCTCAACAACCCGGAGGTGCTCATCCTCGACGAGCCCACCGCGGGCCTCGACCCCAAGCAGATCATCGAGACCCGCGAGCTGATCAAGGGCCTGGGGGGTGAACACACGATCGTGCTCTCCACCCACATCCTGCCCGAGGTGGAGATGACCTGCGGGCGGGTGGTGATCATCAACAAGGGCCGGGTGGTGGCGGAGGACACCCCTCAGAACCTCACCCGCCGCCTGCGCGGGGCGGGAGCGTTGCGCCTCGAGGTCCGGGGCGACGAGGCTCCGGTGGTCGCCGCCCTGCGGGTCGTCCCCGGCGTGGTCCAGGTGAAGGCGCGGGCTCACCCCGACGGCCTCCTCACCCTCGAAGTCGAGGCGGACGCCGGCCGGGACGTCCGGGCCGACCTCGCCCAGGCCATCGTGACCAAGGGCTTCGGCCTCCTCGGTCTCCAGCAGGTGGGGATGAGCCTGGAGGAGATCTTCCTGCACCTGACCACCACCGACCGGGCGGAGGAGCCCTCGGCCGCCCCGGCTTCGACGGAGGTGACCGCGTGACCGCCATCCGGAACGTCGCCGCCATCGTGGAGAAGGAGTGGCGCCACTATTTCGGCAGTCCCATCGCCTGGGTGGCCCTCTTCGTCTGGACCATGCTCTTCGGCATCTTCTTCTACTTCGCCTTCACGATCTTCCTCGAGCAGTCGATGCGGGTCTCCCAGCAGGGGATGGAGTTCGGGGGGGGGATGAAGCTCTCCCTGAACGAATACCTGATCCGCCCGATCTTCCACAACATGGCGGTGGTGGCCCTCTTCGTGGCCCCCATGCTGACCATGCGCCTCTTCGCCGAGGAGAAGCGCCAGGGGACGATCGAGCTCCTCTCCACCGCCCCCCTCACCGACGGGCAGATCGTCATCGGCAAGTTCCTGGCCGCGGCCGGGCTCTACGCGCTCATGATCCTTGCCGGGCTGCTCAACCTGGGGCTCGTCTTCTTCTACGCGTCGAGCCCACCCGAGTGGAAGCCGATCCTGACCGGGGCCACCGCCCTCTTCCTGCTCGGCGGCTGCTTCCTCGCCCTGGGCACCTTCGTGTCCACCTTGACCCGCAACCAGATCGTGGCCGGCATCCTGTCCTTCTGCCTGTTCCTGGGGATCTGGACCCTGGGCTGGGCGGACGATCCCATGGCGGGCCCGCTGATGAAGGCGGTGGCCTACCTTGGAGTGACCACCCACATGGAGGACATGGTGAAGGGCGTGCTGGACCTGAAGGACGTGGTCTTCTACTTGAGCTTCATCGGCTTCGGCCTATTCCTGGCCCACCAGTCGGTGGAGAGCCAGCGATGGAGGGCCTGACACCCATGAGCAACCTCTTGAAGAAAGCCCTCGACTTTCTCGCCCCCCTCGGCTTCGTGGTGATCGTGGCGGCCATGGCTTGGGAGAGGCTCGGGCGCACTCTCCCGGGCGGGGCCCGTCCCTGGCTCATCGCCGGGACCGCCCTCATCGTGCTGCACCTGCTCTTGCGCTGGGAGGACGTGTTCGGCCGCATCGGCCGACGCCAGGTGAAGTACGGAACCAACACCTTCGTGCTCGTGCTGGTGGTGCTCGCCATCACGGTCGGGGCCAACTACGTCGTGGTCCGCAATCCCAAGCGCTGGGACCTCACGAAGGGCCAGCGCTACAGCCTCTCCGACCAGACCCGCAAGGTGGTGGGTGGCCTCAAGGACGACGTGAAGATCACGTACTTCCAGCGCCAGCGCGACATGGCGCGCGGCCAGGACCGGCTCAAGGACTACCAGGCGGTGGGCGTGGGCCCTCGCCTCAAGGTGGAGTTCGTGGATCCCGTGCAGAGCCCGGGCAAGGCCCAGGCCTACGACGTGCGCGGCCCCTGGCCCATCCTGGTGGTGGAGCGGGGCGACAAGCGCGAGAAGATATCGAACGACTCCGAGCAGGACCTCACGAACGCGCTCATCAAGATCACCCGGGAGGGGAAGAAGACGATCTGCTTCGCCACCGGAGAAGGAGAGCGCTCCTCGGAGGACAGCGGCGACCGCGGCCTCTCCGGAGCCAAGAGCGCCCTCACGAAGAACCAGTACGAGACGAAGGACGTGATCCTGCTCCGGGAGAAGAAGGTCCCCGCGGAGTGCACGGTCCTCATGGTGGCCGGCCCGGAGAAGGACCTGCTCCCGGAGGCGGTGGACGCCATCCGCCCCTACGTCAAGGGCGGGGGCAAGGCGCTCGTGATGATCGAGCCCGAGACCAAGGAGTCGTTCCCCCATCTGACCGGTCTGGCCAAGGAGTGGAACCTCGAGACCGCCAAGGACGTGGTGGTGGACGTCTCGGGAATGGGCCAGATCTTCGGGGCGGGCGAGCTGACCCCCCTCGCCACCGACTACCCCTTCCACGCGATCACCAAGGACTTCCGCCTGATGACCCTCTTCCACATGGCGCGCAGCGTGGAGGCGGGCAAGGGCACCGTGGAGGGAGTTTCGGCCCAGAACCTCGTCCAGACCTCGCCCCAGTCCTGGGCCGAGACCGACCTCACCCTCAAGGGCAAGATCGTCTTCGACGAGAAGAAGGACCGGCGCGGTCCCATCTCCCTGGCCGCCGTGGCCACGATCCGCGCGCCCTCCCCGACGCCTTCTCCCTCGCCTTCACCCTCTCCCGGGGCGGAGGGGGAGACGCCGAAGGCCCCCGAGGGCCGCGTGGTCGTGGTCGGCGACGCCGACTTCGCCAGCAACGCCCTCCTGGGCTTCCAGGGGAACCAGGACTTCTTCCTCAACACCGTGGCCTGGCTGGCCGAGGACGCGGACCTCATCTCGATCCGGGCCAAGGAGCCCGACGACCAGCGCCTCTTCCTGACCCAGGTCCAGCAGCAGAACGTCAAGTGGATCGCCCTCGCCCTCATCCCCGGCTTCTTCGTGGTGATGGGGATCGCCACCTGGTGGCGGAGGCGGTAGCCCGTGAAGCTCCCGGAGTTCTGGAAGACGTACGCGGCCGTCCTCGTCCTGGCCGGCCTCGGAGCCTACATCTACTTCGTCGAGCGGAAGAAGCCGGAGGCCGGCGACTCCAAACCCAAGGAGAAGGTCTTCACCCTCGACAAGGCGAAGGTGGGGGAGCTGACCATCGCCTCCTCGGAGGGCGGCACCATCAAGCTGGTGCGCGAGGGGACGGGCTGGAAGATGACCGCCCCCTCCGCGGTCTCCGCCGACGCCGCGGCGGTGGACACGATGATCTCGTCCCTCGAGTCGCTGGAGATCGACGAGGTGGTGGCGGACAACGCCACCAACCTCGGGGACTTCGGCCTCGACAAGCCGAAGCTCTCGGTGGAGGCGCTGGCCCAGGGCTCTCCCCGGCCGGTGAAGCTGCTGGTGGGGGCGAAGCTGGCCGACGGCAGCGGGGTCTACGCGAAGCTCCCCGCCTCGAACCGCGTCTTCTCCGTGGCGTCCTGGACGGTGGGCTCCTTCGAGAAGAAGCCCTTCGACCTGCGCGACCGGGACCTCCTCCACGTCAAGCGCGAGAACGTAAAAACGCTCGAGATCGGCGGTCCGGACGGGAGCTATGCCCTCGCCCGGACCGACAAGGACGAGTGGGCCTTCAGCAAGCCCCTCGTCACCCGGGCCGGCCGCTGGTCGGTGGACAGCCTCCTGGGCACTCTCGAGAGCCTCCGCATGGAGTCGGTGGCGGCGGAGGCGGCCAAGGACCTGAAGCCGTTCGGCCTGGCCAAGCCCGAGCGCACCGTCACCGTCGGCCTGAGCGACGGCTCTTCCCGGACGCTCGAGATCGGCGGCCCGGCCGGGGACAAGAAGGACAAGAAGTTCCACGCCCAGGTGGCCGGCTCCCCGCTGGTGGCGGTGATTCCCGGCGCGCTCGTCGACGACCTGGCCAAGGGGATGAAGGAGCTGCGCGCCAAGCGCCTGCTCGAGGTGGCGACCTACGAGGTCCAGGGCTTCGACGCCCTGCTGGGGACGGCCAAGAAGACCTGCGCGAAGAGCACCACCAAGGACAAGGACGGCCTCGACAAGGCGCAGTGGAAGCGCACCGCTCCCGACGCGAAGGACCTCGACACGAACAAGGTCGAGGACGCGCTCTTCAAGCTCGGGGGGGTGGAGGTCCAGGAGTTCGTCGACCAGCCGAAGGAGGCGTCGGCCTACGGGCTGGACGCGCCGGCCTTCAAGCTCGTCCTGCGCATGGGGGCGGGCAAGGGCGAGGCCTCCGTCGAGCTGGGGAAGAAGGAGGGAGCCGTCTACGCGCGCCGGCCGGGCGACTCCTCCGTGCTCAAGCTGGACCCCGCCAAGGCGGACGAGCTGATCAAGGGCTTCAGCGAGCTCTGAGCGTCCGCACGAAGGCCACCAGCTTCCAGCGGTCCTCCTCGGCCGGGATCTTCCCGGCCATGGCGGGCATCAGGATCTCGTCCTCCACCTTCCCAGCGGTCCGGCCCGGTGTGCTCCTTCATTCATCGACCCCCCACCCTATCCCTCCCCACGTAGGGGGAGGGAAATGCTCCTTCTCGTACTGCTCCGCGTCTTTAGGGCTTGGGAGCGGCGGGCTTGGCCGCCGCCTTCACCTCGCGGGCGGTCTTGATCAGGACCGGGGTCACAGGGACGTTCTCGTAGGCGGTACCGGAGGCGGTCTTGGTGGTGGTCGGCACCCCCACGATCCTGTCCACCACGTCCATCCCCTCGACCACGGCGCCGAAGACCGCGTAGCCGGCGCCCCCGATGCCGAAGTCGAGGCGGTGGTTGTCCTTGACGTTGATGAAGAACTGCGAGGTGGCGCTGTTGGGGTCGTTCGTGCGCGCCATGGCGATCGTCCCCCGGGAGTTGCGGAGGCCGTTCCTGGCTTCGTTCCGGATGGCGGGACGGGTGGCCTTCTCCTTGAGGTCGGGGGTCATCCCGCCTCCCTGGATCATGAAGTTGGTCATGACCCGGTGGAAGACCGTCCCGTCGTAGAACCCCCCGCGGACGTACTTGAGGAAGTTCTCGACCGTGATCGGCGCCTTCTCGGCGTCGAGCGCGATCTTGATCGAGCCCAGCGACGTCACGAGCTCCACCACCGGTCCGGTGGGCTCGGGCTTCGGGGTCGCGGGGGCGGCGCGCGGCGCCACGCCCTGGGGCGGGGCCGCCTGGGCGAGGGTCAGGAGGAGCGCGGGAAAGAGCATCCTTCAGGGCCTCCCTGGCTGGAACGGAGCCATTCTAGCCCGAGGCATGGAGCCGCCGAAACAGGCCGCGAGGGCGGCGGTTGATTCGACTCCGGGGCGGCCCTAGAATGCCTGGAACTGCATGGTTCTCTTCAACTACTCGACCAAGGAGCTCACGGCCAAGGTCGTCTACTACGGCGCGGGGCTCTGCGGGAAGACCACCAACCTTCAGTGGATCCACGAGAAGCTCCCCATCAAGAACAAGGGCAAGATGCTCTCCCTGGCCACCGAGACCGACCGCACGCTCTTCTTCGACTTCCTGCCCATCGAGATCGGGACCATCCGCGGGATGCGCACCCGCATCCAGCTCTACACCGTCCCCGGCCAGGTCTTCTACAACGCGACCCGCCGCATGGTGCTCAAGGGGGCGGATTGCGTGGTCTTCGTCTGCGACTCCCAGGAAGCCGTGGTGGAGGCCAACCTCGAGAGCTTCGAGAACCTGCGGGAGAACCTGCGGGCCAACGAGATCGACCCCGACGAGGTCCCGATCGTCCTCCAGTACAACAAGCGCGACCTGCCGAACGCGCTACCCATCGAGATCCTGAACGAGCGCCTCAACCCGCGGAACTACCCGTTCTACGAGGCGGTGGCCATCAAGGGAATCGGAGTCGAGGACACCCTCAAGGGCGTGACCAAGATGGTCTTCAAGTCCCTCTCCGCCAGGTACGGGGAGCCGGAAAAGGTAGCGACGAACCCGGGCCTCGCCGCCCCCGCCTCCAATCCCCCTTCGTCCTCCCCGAAAGCGGCGGGGGCCGGGCGCTCCCTGGCGCCGCCCCGCGCGGCCGCCTCCAGCCCGGAGGACCTCCTGGAGAGCTACGAGGCCCCCCACACCGACCCCCTGCTCGAAGAGGTGGTAGAGGAGGAAGAGGTGCCGGCGGTCGCTCCCGTCCGCGTGAAGGCGGACCCGAAGGGGACGCTGATCACCACCCGCTCCGAAGCCGGGGAACTGCGACGGCGCATCGCCAATCCGGGCAATGACGAGTTCGACGTGGACCTGGAGGAGATCGACGAGGAGGAAGGGGGCATCGAGGAGCTCTCCCTCGAAAGCGACCCGTTCCCGGTGAGCCTCGACCAGCCGGCGACGGCTCCCGCCCGGGCCCCGCGGGCCACGCCGACCCCGGCCCCCGCGCCGTCGCGGCCGGCCCCCGTCCCCGCTGCCCGCGTGCCCCAGCCTCGGGCCAGCCTCTTGCTTATCCGCTTGTTTCAGCACGGCGCTATGGGTAGGGTGATGCGTGGCCAGACCGCCCTTTCCCACGAGCCTTCAGCACTTTCAGGCGCAGTTCGCCACCGAAGAAGCGTGTGCGGAGTACCTCGCTGCATGCCGCTGGCCGGACGGCTTCGCCTGCCCCAGGTGCGGTCACGCGCGCGCCTACGCCTTGGCCGGCTGCCGTCGGTGGCAATGTGCCTCTTGCCGTTACCAGGTCTCGCTGACGGCCGGGACAGTCCTTCACAACTCGAAGACGCCGCTCACGACGTGGTTCTGGGCCGCCTACTTGATGACGACGGACAAGCGTGGTCTCTCGGCCTTGCTCCTGCAGCGCCAGCTCGGGATCGGCCGCTACGAAACCGCATGGATGATTCTCCACAAGCTTCGTCGAGCGATGGTGAACGCGGCTCGGGAGCCTCTTCGAGGCAAGGTTGAACTTGACGAGACGTGGGTGGGCGGAACCCAAGCAGGGCTTCGGGGCAGCCGCCAACTCAAGGGACGCAAGGCAGCGTTGGTCCTGGTCGCCGTCGAGAGACGTGGACGTGCATCGGGCCGAGTCCGAATGGACGTCATTCCCGACTTCGCCGGGGCTACGATACGGCGGTTCGTCGCGAGAAACATCGCGGTCGGTGCCACCGTCTACACAGATGGCCTCAAGAGCTTCGAGGGGCTCCCCGCGTCCGGCTACAAGCACGTCCCGCGGTCGCAGCCGACGCAGCTCCGGTTGCGACAGGGCGCCAAATCCGTCGTCCCACTTGCCGACCGCGCCATCGGCAACCTGAAGCAGTGGCTGATCGGTACCCACCACGGTGTCAGCCGCGGCCAGCTCCAGGTCTACCTCGATGAGTTCGTCTTTCGGCACAATCGGCGGAGGACCCCCATGGCCGGCTTCCAGACGCTCCTCGGCCTGGGCACCGGGCGGGCGCCCACACCCTCCCGTCGCATCCGGGGTGCCAAGGACCTTCAGCGATTGGCCCATGACGGCTGACCCCAACATCTGGGGGTGTGCTGAAACAACCGGATAAGCATGA
>WNGA01001760.1_pt1 | contig 41294 bp, 35 predicted proteins | sample 5400061 | NCBI WGS metagenome assembly WNGA01 (sample SAMN13153366, study PRJNA577476) | soil metagenome | isolation source: 100 cm soil or saprolite under grassland replicate 2 | place: USA:California | collected 2016-06-15 | reverse complement strand
GGTGACGGCGTCGATGAGCGCCGTGATTGTCGTCGTGCATGAAGGGATGGGCCGGGGGGTCGAGCCGGGGGGCTGGGACGGCTGGGTTCCCACCAAGCACATCCCGTCGAACTTCACCAACCAGTACGGATGGCCGTCGAGTGTCCCGAACTCCACTGTGACGGAGGTCGGTGCCTCGGCTCCCCCATGTCGCCAGGCCTCGTCCACCGCGGCCTGGGCGGGCACCATGTCGGCACTGGGCACGGCCGGCTGCACGATCAACGGGCCGGACGGTCCGACAACATGGAGGTCGAGCGGCTCGGTGAGCTGCCCCAGTCGGGCCTTCGGCGTGTGCGTGTCGCCTGCCAGCACCCCTTCCGGGGCCGTCGGGGACGTCCGGGGGTCGGGGCCATTGCCTTCCACGATGAAGGTCCCCGAGTGGGCGTCGATGACGCTCGACCACTCCGTGATGTCGCACCGGTGGTCCGGCGAACCTCCCGGGGGCCTGCTCCCCTGAAAGCACACCCCGCCCCATTCGATGGCGAGTCCGTGGGGCCCGATCGTGACGGGGTCGACGCGGGAGTCGGGGAGACTCCATCTCCCCCGAACAGGGCCACTCGGTACGCCGTTCGTTTACACAGCTTCCCGCAGGTGGCATCGAGTGAGGCCGACCGGCCTCAAGGCTCTGGAGGCCCGCTATCCGACGAGCCTCACGCCCCACGCCCGGCTCGGGCCCTCCGGATGCTCAGCCCAGGGATCCGCCGGGGGGCGCCGGGGAGGCGCAGGGCGGCCCTACTCGACGGGCCGCCCATCGGGGACGTACGGACCGCCACCACCGCGGCGGCCCGGAGGGGGGATCGCCGCCCGGAGCCGACCGTAGGCGACCCCCGGCGGTACCCCGGCGATCACTCGAAGTACGGACGGCCGAGGAGCCGAGGCACACGCGCACCAAGCGTCGAGCCCCCGGCGGGGACTCGACGTCCTCGCTGCGGGGGCTCGACCCGGTGCGGGCGGATCTGTTCGGCTACTTGATCAGGTTGATGACGTTGAACATCGGCAGGTACAGCGCGATGACCGCGAGGCCCACGCAGCCGCCGATGATGGCGATCATGAGGGGCTCGATCAGCGAGGTCAGCGAGTCGACGGTGGCCGTGACCTCGTTGTCGTAGAACTGGGCGACCTTCTCGAGCATGGTGTCCACGGCACCGGTCTCCTCGCCCACGGCCAGCATCTGCACGACCATCGGCGGGAACACGGCGTGCTTGCCGAGGGGACGGGCGATCGACTCGCCCTCCTTCACGCTCCCCTGCACGTCCGACACCGCCTTCGAGATCACGCGGTTGTTCACGGTCTCGGTGACGATGTCCAGCGACTGCAGGATCGGCACACCCGAGCGCAGCAGGATCGACAGGGTCGAGGCGAACCGGGACAGCGCGGACTTGTGGAACAGGCCCCCGAACACCGGCACCTTCAGCTTGAATGCGTCGATCGTGGCCCGCCCCTGGGGGGTGGCCCTGTACCTCTTGAACGCGAACGTGCCACCGATCGCGGCCAGGATCCAGATCCACCACAGCTTGCGGAAGGCGTCCGAGCAGAAGAGCAGGATCCGAGTGGGCAGCGGCAGCGTGCCGCCGAGGTTCGCGTAGATCCCCTTGAACTGCGGCACGATGAACAGCAGCATCGCGACCAGGATCAACGACACCATCGCCAGGACCACCACCGGGTAGGTCATGGCCGACTTCACCCGCTGGCGCAGCTCGACCTCGCGCTCCATGTTGTCGGCCAGTCGCAGCAGGACGGAGTCGAGCACACCGCCCGTCTCACCCGCCTTGATCATGGCCACGTACAGGTTCTGGAAGACCTTGGGGTGCTTGGCCATCGCCTGCGACAGCGACGACCCCCGCTCGACGTCCAGTCGGACCTCGGTGACCACCTTGGCCAGGGGCTTGCTCTCGGTCTGCTCCGACAGGATGGCCAGGGCCTTCAGGATCGGCAGGCCCGAGTTCACCATCGTGGCGAACTGGCGCGAGAACACCGAGAGGTCCTTGAGCCGGACGTGGTTCGGCCGGAACGCGAGCTCCCTTCCGGCGAGGCTCTCCTTCTTCTCGGCCACCTGGACGGGCACGTAGCCCATCTCCTGCAGCTTGGAGATGACCAGGCGCTCGTTGTCGGCCTGCAGGGATCCGGTGACCAGCTTCCCTTGCCGGTCGCGGACTCGATAGGTGTAGGTGCTAGCCATGCCGTCCTCCTGACATCATGCCGCCGATCGCGTAGGCGCCCGCGCCGGTGTTGCCGTTGGCGACGGGTCCCAGCAGGCGGTTCAGCTCCTCGGGGTCGTGCGAGCGTTCCATGGCCAGCTGGTGCGTGATCTTCCCCGCCCGGACCAGGTCCGCCAGGGACGAGTCCATGGTCCGCATGCCGAACCGGCCCCCGGCCTGCATCACCGAGTAGATCTGGTGGACCTTGCCCTCGCGGATGAGGTTGCGGACCGCGGACGTGGCGATGAGCACCTCGCTGGCCAGGGCCCGGCCGGTGCCGTCGGCGGTCTGGAGCAGCTGCTGGGTCACCACGCCCTGGAGCGTGGTGGACAGCTGGACCCGGACCTGCTGCTGCTGGTGTGGCGGGAACACGTCGATGATGCGGTCGATGGTCTGGGGGGCGTCCTGGGTGTGCAACGTGGCGAACACCAGGTGACCGGTCTCCGCCGCGGTGATCGCGGTCTGGATCGTCTCGAGGTCCCGCATCTCCCCCACCAGGATCACGTCGGGGTCCTGGCGGAGGACGTGCTTGAGGGCCGAGGCGAAGCCGTGGGTGTCGGAGCCCACCTCCCGCTGGTTCACGATCGAGGTCTTGTGCTTGTGCAGGAACTCGATGGGGTCTTCGACGGTCATGATGTGGGCCTTGCGCTCCACGTTCACGATGTCCACGAGTGCGGCGAGCGTGGTGGACTTCCCGGAGCCGGTGGGCCCCGTGACGCACACGAACCCCCGCGGATACCTGGCCAGCTCGGCGACCACCGGCGGAAGCCCCAGGGCGTCCACCGAGCGGATCTCGTACGGGATCAGCCGGAACGCCGCCCCGATGGAGTCCCGCTGGAAGTACACGTTGACCCGGAACCGGGCTTTCCCCGGCAGCGAGTACGACATGTCGAGCTCCAGCTCCTGTTCGAGCTGCTCCCGGCGGCGCTGCGGGAGGATCGCGTAGATCATCGAACGCAGGCCCTGCTGGGTCATGACGGGGTACTCCTCCAGGCGCCGGAGATCCCCGTGGAGGCGGACCACCGGCTGTGACCCCACCGTGAGGTGGAGGTCGGAGGCGTTGCGCTCCAGCACGATGTCCAGCAGCTCCGGGATCGGGATGTCCGGCGGGGCATCCCTGCCCACGGGGTTCACCGTTCCTGCCATTTCCTAGACCACCACCCTCAGGACTTCCTCGATGGACGTGAGACCCCGCGCCGCCTTCAGGATGCCGTCCGTGCGGAGCGGGATCATCCCCTGCTCCAGGGCGACCTGGCGGATCCGGTCCGATGAGGCCCGCTCCACGGTGAGCCGCTCGATCTCCTCGGTGACCGTCATGACCTCGTACAGACCGACCCGGCCGTGGTAGCCGGTCTTCGAACACGCCGTGCACCCCACCGGCCGGTACAGCTGCTGGATGTCCTGGAACTGGTGCGACGGGAACCCGGCCTCCTGCAACTCGGCCTCGGTGGGCATGTAGGGCTCGGCGCACCGGTCGCACAGCTTCCGGGCCAGTCGCTGGGCCACCACGCAGTCCATGGCCGAGGCCGTGAGGTACGGCTCGATACCCATCTCGGTGAGCCGGGCGACCGCCGAGGGCGCGTCGTTCGTGTGCAGGGTGGAGAGCACCAGGTGTCCGGTGAGCGCCGACTCGATCGCGATGAGCGCGGTCTCGTGGTCCCGGATCTCACCGATGAGGATGATGTCGGGGTCGGCGCGCAGGATCGAACGGAGGGCCGCCGCGAAGGTCATCCCGGCCCGGTTGTTCACCTGGACCTGGTTCACGCCGCCCAGCCGGTACTCCACCGGGTCCTCGACCGTGATGATGTTCGTCTGGGGCTGGTTGAGGATGTTGAGGGTCGCGTAAAGCGTGGTGGACTTGCCCGATCCGGTCGGCCCCGTCACCAGGATGGCGCCGTAGGGCTTGCGGAACGACTGCTCGAAACGCTTGAAGGCGTCCTCCGAGAACCCGATCTGGTCCAGGCGCAGGAGTACCGACTCCTTGTTCAGGATCCGGATGACGACCTTCTCGCCGTACACGGTGGGCAGGGTGGCCACCCGGAGGTCGACCCCGATCGAGCCCACCTTCAGGCTGACCCGGCCGTCCTGGGGGACCCGCCGCTCGGCGATGTTGATGTCGGCCATGACCTTCAGCCGGCTGATCAGGCCGTTCTGGATGTTCTTGGGCGAGCGCATGACCTCGTGGAGCACGCCGTCCACCCGGAACCGGATCCGGACGTCGCGCTCGGTGGGTTCGATGTGCACGTCGGAGGCCCGCTCGTTCACCGCCCGGGACAGCAGCATGTGGACGAGCTTCACCACCGGCGCGTCCTCCACGGCCGATTCCGGCATGTTCAGGTCGATGGAGTCCTCGGCCTGGGCCGAGGCGTCGGCGGCCAGCTGCTCCACCTCGCCGCCCACGTCGGAGTACTTCCGGATGGCCGCGGTGACGTCCGCCGCGGTCGCCACCAGGGGTTCGACCTCGCGGCCGGTGATCGTCCGGATGTCGTCCAGGGCGTAGACGTTGGCGGGGTCGGACATGGCCACCAGCAGGCGGCCGTCCCGCTCGCCGATGGGCAGCGCCCGGTACCGGCGGGCCACGGCCTCGGGGATCAGCGCGGTGGTGCCGGGGTCGACCGGGTAGTCGCCGAGGTCAACGAACTCCAGGCCGATCTGGTGGGCCAGGGCCCGGACCAGGTCGGTCTCCTTGATCAGCTGGAGGTCGATGAGGATGCGGCCCAGGGACTTCGGGACCCGCTCCTGGACCTTCAGGGCCTCATGGAGCTGCTCGTCCGAGATCAGACCCTGTTCGATGAGGATCTGGCCGAGCTGCTTGGTCTTCTTCCTCACGATCGAACCCCCGGCTCAACACGTACTGGCGTCAACGTCCTTCTTCGACACCGCCGGGGCCCTCCTGAAGCAGGGAGGCGAACTCCCTGGCCAGGGCCACCCGGTCGATCTCGTCCGTGCGTGGATGGGCCTCGGCGGTAGGGGGCTCGGGGTCGCCGTATGGGGCTCGTTGGGGCACCTCGGCCGCCGGCGCATCGCCCCACCCGCCACCGGCTGCTCCCGAGAATCCGGGGGCGGTGGAGGGGGGCGCCTGGCGCGGTTCGGACGCCTCGAACGCGGGTGCCGGCTGGGGCTCCCCGGCCTGGGCCACCGCCTCCGCCACGGCCATCTCCACCGCGGCGTCGCCCTGGTCGGCGGCCGGAGGGCCGGCCGGCTCGGGGGCGGGTTGCGAGGTGACCACGGACCGGAACTCGTCCTCCGCCCCGCTCTGCATGGCCCGGAGGATCCGCCCGGGGCGGATCCCCTTCCGGTTGAGATCAACGTGGACCGGCTCCCGGGCGGCGGTCCGGTCGTATCTGGCCTCCTCGGCTACCTGCAGGGCCTGCTCCAGGTAGTCCAGGAGGACTCCCGGCCGGGTCCCGGCCTCCGCCACGGCGAACGCCGCGTAGGAGTCCTGGCGGACGTAGGCCCACAGCTCGTCGGAGAACTGCACGAAGCCACGCTCGGGCTCGCCGAGCGCGGCGAACCTGAGCAGTCCCGGGGTGATGTCCCGCTCGCCATTCGGCGGGAACGAACCGAGGACCAGGCCGTCGCGTGACAGGAGCACGCAGCCCAGCACCTCGGCCCGCGCGGCCACCCTCGACGCAAGGGCTGTGAAATCGAGATCCATGGCTTCTCACGTGTGCATCGGCACGGCGCGAGGGGGGACTTGAGGGCCGTGCGCAGGGACCCCCAGTTCCGGGTATCCTCGGCGCCGGCCGAGGGGGCCGATGCCGTCAGACGAGCGGTTCGGCCATCGCGGCGAGCGCCGCGGCGGACATCGCGGCGGCGGGCGGGACCTGGCCGGTCCACAGCTCGAACGAGAGCTCCGCCTGGTGCATCAGCATGCCCAGCCCCCCGAACGCCGCCGCGCCGGCGCCGTGGGCCCGGGCCACGAGCGGGGTCACCGGGGGCCGGTACCGGAGGTCCACCACCAGCATCCCCTCGGACAGGGCCGGCAGCGGGAGCTCGTCGGGGTCCGCCACCGGCGTGGCGTTCACCACGACGTCGGCGGCGACACCCGCCGCCGCGGCCCATGGGAGCGCCAGGACCTCCACGTCCAGGCCCCACAGGCACCGGGAGACCTCCGCCGCTTGGCCGGCATCCCGCGCCGCGACCGCGATGGAGGTGGCGCCCGCCCGGGCCAGGGCCAGGGCGCAGGCCCGGGCCGCTCCCCCCGCCCCCAGCACCAGGGCGGAGCGCCCGGTGGCGTCGTACGCGGCGTCATCGGTGAGGAACCGCGCGAACCCGGAGACGTCGGTGTTGTGCCCGGCCGGGCCGGCGGCGGTGGAGAGATCGACGGTGTTCACCGCGCGGAGGCGGGCGGCGTCGTCCGAGAGCACCGCCATGAGGCGCGCCACGGCCTCCTTGTGCGGCATGGTGACGTTCACGCCGGCGAACCCCAGCGCGGCGAGCCCGGCCACGGCCTCGGGCACCCGGTCCGGCAGCACCGCGAGGGCCACGTAGGCCCAGTCCATGCCCAGGGCGGCGAAGGCCGCGTTGTGGATGACCGGTGACAGCGTGTGCTCGACCGGCCAGCCGATCAGGCCCACGAGCCGGGTCGTCCCCGACAGGCGCACCGCGGGGATCGGCCCCGACGCCCTCGACGGGCCGCTCGCGTCGACGGGCCCGGACATCTCAGCGGTGCGCTACGTGCCGAGGCACTCGGCCTTGTCCCTGAGGAATTCGCCGTTCGTCTTGGAGAACCGCGACCGGCCCTTCCCGTCCTTGTCGCACTTCACGTAGTACAGGAGGTCACCGTGGGCCGGCTCGAGGGCGGCCGCGATCGAGGCGAGCTGGGGGCTGGCGATGGGAGTCGGGGGGAGCCCCGTGTGCTTCCGCGTGTTGTAGGGGCTGTCGGACTCGAGGTCGGAGTCGGTGAGCGTGTTGTCGCCCGGCGTGGGGTCGTCGTACAGCAGCGTCGCGTCGATCCCGAGCGGCATCCCTGCCGCCAGCCGGTTGTAGATCACCTCCGAGATGAGGGGCCGGTCGTGGTCCACGCCGGTCTCCTTCTCGATCATCGAGGCCACGGTCACCACCTGGTACGGCGTCACCTTCAGCGTCCTCGCGTTCTTCCAGGGGAGTTCCGCGACCTCCGCGCGGAACTGATCGAGCAGCACCTGGATGACGGAGTCCGCGTTCGCCGTCTTCACGGGGATGGGGTAGGTCAGCGGATACAGGAACCCCTCCGGCGACTTCTTTCCCTCCGGCAGGTACGGCGGCAACGAGTACGTGCCGCTGTTCGCGGTCTTCAGGAACTGCTTCGCCGGGATCCCCAGGTCCTCCTGCACCCGATCGGCGATCTGGGTCAGGCGGTATCCCTCCGGGATCGTGACGTCGACCTTCTCCACGACGGGCGGCCTCCTCGACAGGACCGCGAGCGCCTGGTCCAGGGTCATGTTCGTGGTCATGTCGTGCGATCCCGCCCGGATGTGGTCGGCGTTGGGCTTCCCCCGTATCAGGAACTTCTCGAGCATCCCGCCGCACCGCAGGACCCCGGCCTCGTGCAGGATGTCCACGACGTCGCCGCCGCTCGCCCCCTCCGGGATCGTCACGGTGACGGGCTTGTGCGTCGTTCCCGTGCCCTTGCAGAACGAGATGTACTTGAACGCCGCCACGGTGAGCCCGCCCGCGATCAACACCAGCACCAGGAACACGAGAAGCCCCCATGGCCTCCGGCGCCCCGAACGGGCATGGCGGGGACGGGACTCCAGCGACCGGCGGGTGTCCACGACGCTCAACGGTCCGGGAGCATACCCGAGCAAGCCCGCCCCCAACCGAGTGGTTGCGCCGGTGCCTCGGCTCCTCCAACGTGCTTGCCCGAGGTTGCCCGGCCATTCCCGGAGGGTGATCGCCGCCGTGCCGCGGCCCCTCACCGTCGGGGGTTCAACCGAGGGATCCGCCAGGGGGTGCCGGGGAGGCGGAGGGTGCGGAGCGAGCGAAGCGAGTGACGCGGAGCGGAGGGCGTACGAGGCAAGCCCCATCGGCGAACTACGGAGTAGCCCGGAGCGAGTCGCCCGGAGCCGACCGTAGGCAGCCCCCTGGCGGTACCCCGGCGACCCTCGCAGTCACCACGGCGAGGAGCCGCGGCACACGCGCTATCACGAAGTTCCGGGTCTTCGACCCCGCTCGGAATCCAGCCACGACTGGAGGATCACCGTCGCGGCCGAGCTGTCGATGGTTCGGCGGCGGTCCCGGGACCGGACTCCGGCCTGGCGGAGGGCCCGTTCGGCCTCGACGGTGGACAGGCGCTCGTCGTGGAGGGCGACGGGGACCCGAAGGATCGACCGGAGGGCGCCGGCGAGCTGTTCGGCATGCTGGGCGCGGGTGCCGGGGCGCCCGGACATCGACAGGGGGTGGCCCACAACGACGAGGGTGATGTCGTTGTCGCGGACCAGGGCGGAGATGGCGCGGAGGTCCTGGGGCGCACCGGCCCGGACGGTGCCGAGCGGGACGGCCAAGCGCCGGTCGGCGTCGGAGATGGCCACGCCGGTTCGGACGTCGCCGAGGTCGAGGCCGAGCACCCGCCCCGGCGGGGATCGTCCCTCGGCGTGTCCGGGCGGCTCGCCCATGACGAACGGCTAGCCGGAGGCGGCCAGCAGCTCGGCCAGGCGGGCGGGGACGGTTCCCAGGGCGTCGTCGAGGGCGCCGGCGTTGCGCCCGCCGGCCATGGCCAGGATGGGCTTGCCCCCCCCGGCCCCGCCGCCCACGGCCCTCGCCGCGGGTTCGAGGAGATCCTTCGCCGTCACGCCGCGGTCCACCAGGGTCTTCGTGACCGACGCGGCGAGCTTCGCACCGGTCGCGTCCGCCACCCCCAGGACCGCGGCCCCGGGGCCGTCGCGCTCCATCCGCTCCCGGAGGGCCTGGACCAGCTCGCGGATCCCGTTCGCGTCCTCCCCGGGGACCGGCGCCACCACCAGGGCCACGCCGTCCACCCGCTGGGCCTGGCCGGCCAGGGCGTCCACCACCGACGCCCGATCGCCCTTGCGGATCCTCCCCAGCTCGCTCTCGAGCCGCTTGATGCGTTCCAGTGTGCGGCGGACGCGGTCGGGGGCCTCGGCGGGGTCACCGCCACCCAGCGCCTGGACGACCTCTTCGAGCAGCCGCCGCTCGGCGTTCACGTGGCGGAGCGCGTCCGGTCCCACCAGGGCCTCCACGCGTCGCATCCCGGACCCGATGCTCGACTCGTGGAGGAGGCGGACGAGCGCGACCTTCCCCGTGTGGGGGACGTGGGTCCCGCCGCACAGCTCGCGGGAGTAGTCGCCGATCTCCACCACCCGCACGATGTCCCCGTACTTCTCGCCGAACAACGCGATGGCCCCCTGGCTCCGCGCGTAGTCCATCGAGGTCTCGTAGGCCCGCACGGAATCGTCGTCGGCCAGGCGGGCGTTCGCCGTGTACTCCGCCTCCTCCAGGACGTCCGGCGGGAGCGCCGCGTGGTGGCTGAAGTCGAACCGGAGCCGGCCCGGCGACACGTGGGACCCGGCCTGCCGGGCGTGCTCGCCCAGCAGGTGGCGCAGGGTCCAGTGCACGACGTGGGTCGCGGTGTGGGAGCGGGCCGTGGCCTGGCGGGCCTCGCGGTCCACCTCGGCGTGTGCCTCCTCCCCCACCCGGACCTCGCCGGTCTCCACTCGCCCCGCATGGACGATGGCCCCGCCGGGCAGGGCCTGGGTGTCGGCGACCCGGATGGTGCCGGAGGGCGTCCGGATCACGCCTCGGTCACCGATCTGGCCGCCGCCCTCCGCGTAGAACGGTGTGACGGGGAGGACAACCTGGACCTCCTGCCCCTCGCCGGCCGCCTCGGCCGCCACGCCGCCCACCACCAGCCCGCCGATCGCCGTGTCCTGCTCCAACCGCTCATAGCCCACGAACTCGGTCCGCCCGACCCGGGCCGCCACCTCGTCGACGACGTCCCCGGACACCGCGCCCTTGTGGACCGACTCCTTGGCCCGGCGGCGCTGCTCCGCCATGAGCTCCTCGAACCGGTGGAGATCCACGGACAGCCCCCGGTCCTCGGCCAGCTCCTCGATCAGCTCGACGTTCAGCCCGTGGGTGTCGTGCAGGGCGAACGCGTCGTCGCCGGACATCAGGGTCCCGCCGGCCCGGCTCGCGGCCTCCTCGAACAGGACCAGGCCCTGGCGGAGGGTCCCCCGGAACCGCTCCTCCTCCGACGACGCCACCTGCAGGACGTAGTCACGGTTCTCCACCAGCTCGGGGTAGGCCCCGCCCATGAGCTCGACGGTCCGCTCCACCAGCGGGACCATCACCGGCCGCTCCACCCCCAGGCGCTGGGCGTGGGTGGCCACCCGCCGGAGCATCCGCCGGAGCACGTACCCCCGGCCCTCGTTCGACGGCTGCACGCCGTCGGCGATGAGCATGGAGGTCGCCCGCCCGTGCTCCGCCATCACCTTCAGCGAGACGTCCCGGCGCTCGTCCTCGCCGTGCCGGGACCCCGAGAGGCTCTCGGCCACCTCCAGCAGCGAGCGGAGGCCGTCGGTCTCGAACGCGTTGTCAACGCCCTGCAGCACGACGGCCACCCGCTCCAGGCCGGCTCCGGTGTCGATGTTCTTCGCGGGGAGGGGACGCACGACGTTGGCCTCGGCGTCCACCTCCTCCTGCATGAACACCAGGTTCCAGATCTCCATGAACCGCTCCTCGTCCACGGCGGGACCCCCGTCGGGGCCGTACCTCGCGCCCCGGTCCACGAAGATCTCGCTGCTCGGCCCGGCGGGACCGGCCGCGTGCGTCCACCAGTAGTTGTCATCCTTGCCCCGCCGCACGGCGCGCTCGCGGGGGATCCCCACCAGGTCCGCCCAGATGTCGGCGGCCTCGTCGTCCGTCTCGTACACGGTCACCCACAGCAGGTCGCCGTCGATGCCGTAGCCCTCCGTGATCAGCTCGAACGCCAACTTCGCGGCGTCGGCCTTGAAGTAGTCGCCGAACGAGAAGTTGCCGAGCATCTCGAAGAACGTGAGGTGGCGGGCGGTGTGGCCCACGTTCTCGATGTCGTTGGCCCGGAAGCACTTCTGGACGCTCGTGGCCCTGGGGCTCGGAGGGTGGGCCTGGCCCAGGAAGTACGGGATGAACTGGTTCATCCCCGCGTTCGTCAGCAGCAGCCCCGACTCGGGCGGCGGGATCAGCGACGAGCTGGGGACGCGCCGGTGCCCGCGCTCGGCGAAGAAGCGCAGGAACGTCTCCCGGATCCGGTCCGACTCCATGTGGCGCCAGTGTAGCGGCGCCCCCTCGACGGAACGGAGCTTTAGTTCGGGAACGGGGCGGAGACCTCGGGGTCGATGCGCACGTGGTCCGGAGCGGGGTGCCCGTTGCCGCTCTCGTTGTGCGTGTCCACGTAGCCGGGGGGCGGCACCTCGCCGTGCGAGGGCTCGTGGACCAGGGCCGGCATGGCCATGTCGTCCTCGGCCGGCAACGGCTCGACCTGACCCGACACCACCAGCGTGAGCATGTCCACCCCGATCTCGTGCGGGTCCATGCTGCGCTCCACCGACCGGACGAACGACCCGTCCGTGCGCCGCTCCGACAGGTCGATCTCCTCGGGATCGCACGGTGTTCCCGTGGCATCGAGGACCAACCGGACCACCGGCCGGGCCAGGAGCCGGTCGTGGTTGCGGACGACCATCGCCACGAGACCGTCGTCGAGGAGCACCAGCGACCCCACCGGGAACAGCCCGAGCATGCGGACGAACATCCTGACCACCACGGGGTCGAATCCCCGCCCCGCGCCGGCCTGGAGGATCGACAGGGCCTGGCGGCGCTCCTCCGGCTGGCGGTACGAACGCTTGCTGGTGACGGCGTCGAAGCAGTCGGCCACGGTCACCAGTCGGGCCGGGAGCGAGGGCCGCCGGCGCTCGGTGAGGCCGGGATACCCGGACAGGTCGTAGCCCGCATGGTGCTCGAGCACGATCGAGACGGCGGGGTCGAACAGGTCCCGTCCGGTGACGAGGATCAACCCGGCGCCGTCAATGGGGTGCTTCTGGATGAGCCGCCACTGCTCCTCCGACAGGGCCCCCACGTGCTGCAGGATGTCCAGCGGGACCTTGATCTTGCCCACGTCGTGCAGCAGGGCCCCCAGACCCAGCGTGGCCACCTGGTCGGGGCGGAGCCCCACCGCGTGCCCCAACGCGAGCGACAGGATGCACACGTTGAGCATGTGGTAGTAGGTGTATTCGTCGTAGGACTTCACGGCGGTGACCAGGAGCGCCTGCGCCGGGTCTCCCGCCACCTGGGCCGCCAGCTGCTCCACCACCCGCCGGGTCGAGTCGATGTCGGCGTCCTGGCCCGCCGTGACCCGGTCCGCCGTGTCGCGCAGGACGTCGAGCCCCACCGAGTACGTCCGGAGCAGCTGAGTCAGCTCCTTGGCCTCCTCGTCGACCGTCTCCATCCTGGGTCGGATCCGGTTCAGCGAGAGGCCCCCCAGGTCCTGGGCCATGGGACGCTCCCCGACCAGGATGCGCGCCAGGTGGTCGAGGTCCTCCTCCGCCACCTTCGGGAGGAACTCCACCGCCTCGAGCTGGGCCTGTTCGAACGCGTCGAGGAGCCGGTGCAGGGAGATGGATTCCCGGGACAGCAGGGCCGGGCCCAGGTAGAAGCTGTGGTGCGTGGCGAACAGGACGGGGGCCCCCGACCCCGCCGAGGCCTCCACCATGTCCCGTGCCGAGGCCAGGACGGTTCGGACGGCCTCCATCCGGTTGGGATGCCCGGACGGGTACAGCCGGTAGGTCTGGAGGGCCGCCGAGAGGCCCCGCAGGACCAGCCGGACGTGCTCGAGGGCTTTCCGGGGCGGAGGGGACGGCCGGGTCATCGGCTCGCCCGCTGCTTGGCCAGGGTCTTCGCGTGGCGCCGGAGCGGCCGGGGCACCGGGTGTTCCGTCCGCCCGGCGGCGACGGCCTTCAACAGCTCGCCGGCCTCCGCCGAGGTGTTGCGGGCGAGGTGCTCGATGGCCTCCTTGCGGACCGCGGCGTCGGGCGCCGTGGAGGCCACATCCACCAGGGCCTGGGCGGCCTGCCCGCCGACCAGCCCTCCGAGGCCCGTGACGGCGAGGGCCCGGACGCGCTCGTCCGTGTCCCGGGCCAGGTCCCGCAAGCGGGTCACCGCTCCGGCTCCCGCCACGGCGATGAGACCGCGAACGGCTTCCTCCCGAACCTGCGGGGCGGGATGCCGGCTGGCCCGCTCCAGGATGGGCAGGGCCGCTGATCCGCCGGACCGGTAGGCCACCGTCACGGCGTCCCGGACCACCGGGACACGCCGGTCGCCGACCCGCTGCTCCACCACCGGCAGATGTTCCCGGGCGAGCTCCGTGGCGAGCGCGATGACGATGCTGCGGTCGCTGCTCTCCACCCGGTCGGCCAGGAGGTTCAGCAGGGCCCGCACCCCGGAGTCCTCCAGTGGCCGGAGGAGCTCCGCCACGGCCTGCCGGCCGTCCTCCTCCCGGGCCCGGTCCACCAGCTCGCCGAGGATCGCTTCGTCCGGCACCTCGTTGCGGTACACCCTGAACAGCAGGGCCCGCTCGGGGGTGTCCTGGGCCTCGGCCCGGGGCCGCTCGAGCACCGCGACCGCGTCCTGGAGCCGCCCGAGGTCGGCCTGCCGCAGGGCCCCCCGCGCCTCACCCATCCACGAGGCCAGCACCCGCTCCAGGCGTTCGAGATCCTGTTCGACCCGGAGGTAGTCCCTGACGGCGTGGGCCGCGGCCTCCCGGTGCTGGCCCTCGCCGTCCGGGAAGGCGGCCCGAAGGGAGGCCATGTCCTCCTGCTCCCTGGCCAGGAGGCTGCGCCCCAGGAGGTCGGACACGGTCTCGTAGATCATGAGGTCCTGGCCTCCCTGGTCGCCGGCGTCCTGCGCGGATGCCGGCTCCCGCCCCCCTCGCGCCGGCGCCGACGGGTCGCCCTCCGGGGGCGGGAGGCCGGCCTGGGAGAGACCGGCGATCACGGTGCCGCTGTCGATCGCCCCGCCCGCCACCGCCACGGTGAGGTCCACCAGGTCGCCCGACCGGAGGTGGCGGGACACCAGCCGCTCCGCCATCTCGGCGGGATCCCGGTCGAACCGTTCGGCCACCTCCACCACGACCCGGGCCAGCTCGGTGTCGCTCATCGTGCCGATGTACCGCTCGGCCAGGGGATCCTCCATGGCCCGATCCAGCAGCACGGCGTTCAGCATGATCCGCTGCTCCGGGGGCAGCCCCTCCACGGTCTCCTTGAGCATCCGGTACAGGTCCAGGCTGGTGCCCATCTCCGGGGGGAGGGCCGAGACCACGGCCTGGAACCGCGAGAACAGCGATTCGGCCAGGTCCTGCGGGGACGCCCCCAGGGCCAGGACGGCCTCGTCCGACAGCCCCATGGCGTCGCGGAGCGAGGACAGGTCCCGCTGCTGCTTGCCCCGGAGGCTCTCCATCTGGAGGGCCGCGGTCTCGACGCCGTGAGGGTTGAGCTCGCCGAGGACGATGGAGACCACCCCGGACTTCCTCATGATCGCGTCGGGGCCGCCGGCCCCCAGGACCTCCTCCGGCGGACGCACCAGCACGTCGTACAGCGCCCCCAGGTCGGCCTCGGGTGGCGCCGACCGGATCCGGATGCGTTCGGCCCGCCGGTCGTAGCACGCCAGGGCCAGGCGTTCGATGGCCTCGTCGGGGGGGATCCGGACGTCCTCGATGACGAACCCGTCGCCGGTGACCTCCGCCTCCAGGGGGCCGTTGGCCAGCACGCGTTGGGCCGCGGCGTCGATCCGCTGGACCGCGGCGATGAACCCGGGCTGCGAGAGGTCGCCGGGGAACAGGCGGTACGCGGACAGGCCGATCGAGAGCTGCCGAAGCAGCGCGGCGATCGCCCGATCCCGCTCCGGGATGTCAAGCGATGTCTGTTCTCTCATGCGCACGGTGGCTCGGAGGGGGCCGTCAATGCCCCGAGCCTCCCTGTGGATATCGGGAGCGATGCGCCCCGGGTTGATCGGTCGAATCGGGACAGAACGGTCGCGACATCACCGCCCCACCACGATGGGTGGGAGGGCCCAGCCCGGGCTACTCCGGGCCGCCGATCTCCCGGCGGATCTCCGCCTCTCGCTCGGCCATCCCCGCCTTGCCTTCGGCCAGGGCCTCCCGGACCAGGCGCGCCAGGTCCGACGCCGTGCCCGAGACCTGCCGTCCGATGTTCGCCGGAGACACCCTCTCGGTCTGGCGGCGGGTCCACCGGGCCACCATCACCGCGGCCGCGACCCCAGCACCGAGCCCGACGGCGAGCCAGAACATCCTTCGCATGGCGGGCGGGGGCCTACTTCTCGCCCCGGAGGCGCCTGATGGCCCGGCCGGCGCCGGCGGCGAACGCCGCGACCTTGATCAGCGGGTTGTTCACGGTCTGCTCCACCACCGCCGTGATCCGCTGCGCCGAGCCGGCGATCCTCCCGGCCGACTCCATGATCGTATCCACCCGGTCGAGCTCCTTGTTCACGGAGGTCACCGTGATCTTGACCTCGCCCAGCAGCGGGACCGTCTCGTCACGGATGCCGTCGACGAGCGTCTTCGTGCTCTGCAGCACGGTCGAGGTCACCCACAGCACCACGCCGAGGAAGATCACGAGCACACCCCAGAACGCCGCCAGGATGATCAGCGCGATGTCGCCGCCAGTGAGCGCAAGCACCTCCGGACCCTTTCGGTCGAACGGTCCGCGCATCATACCGGGGTCGCCGGAGGGGTTCGAACCGGATCAGTCCTCCGGGTCGGGGTCGCCGGCAGGCGGCTGCACCCACTCCTCGCCCTGACCCGACGGCTCGTAGTACGTCTTCTGCGAGTACCGGACCGGCCGGTATTCCTGATCCACTTCGTGGCCGGGGTAGTCGTGCGGATACTTGTAGCCCTTCCCGTGTCCCAGCCGTTTCGCGCCCGGGTAGTGCGTGTCGCGGAGATGGAGCGGGACGGGCTCGCTCGAGGCGGCGTCCTCCCTGGCCCGGCCCAGGGCCTCGATCACGCTGTTCGATTTGGGGGCCCGGGCCAGGTAGATAGCCGCCTGGGCCAGGTTCAGCTGGGCCTCCGGGAGTCCCACGTACTCGACGGCGTGCGCCGCCGCGGTGGCGATGAGCAGGGCGCGGGGGTCGGCCAGCCCGATGTCCTCCGAGGCGTGCACCACCATTCGCCGGGCGATGTAGCGGGCGTCCTCGCCGGCCTCGAGCATCCGGGCCAGCCAGAACAGCGCGGCGTCGGGGTCCGAGCCCCGGATCGACTTGATGAACGCCGAGACCACGTCGTAGTGGGCGTCGCCCTGGCGGTCGTACACGATGGCCTTCTTCTGGATGGCGTCGGCGGCCCGCTCCAGGGTCACCCGGTCGTCCCCGGCCGAACTGGAGGCCAGCACGGCCGCCTCCAGGCCGGTGAGCGCCACCCGGGCGTCGCCGCCGGCGATCTCCACCAGGTGCTGGACGGCCTCGGGGGCCACCGAGACCCCCAGCCCACCCAGGCCCCGTTCGACGTCGGCCAGGGCCCGTTCGATCACCTCGCGGAGGTCGTCCTGGGCCAGCGGCTCCAGCCGCAGGAGCAGGCACCGGGACATCAGCGGCGTGACCAGGGAGAAGTAGGGGTTCTCGGTGGTGGCGCCGATGAGCGTGATGGTCCCCGCCTCCACGGCCGGCAGCAGGACGTCCTGCTGGGACTTGCTCCACCGGTGGACCTCGTCCACGAACAGGACGGTGTGCAGCATCCCGCCGGCGGCCCGGTCCATGACCTTCCGGGCGTCCGCCACCCCGGACGAGACCGCCGAGAGCTGGACCACCTCGGCCCCGGTGGCCCCGGCCAGCAGGAACGCGAGGGTGGTCTTCCCCGTCCCGGCCGGTCCCCACAGGATCATCGAGGGCAACCGGCCCCCCTCCACGAGGGCGGTGAGGGCCTTCCCCGGGCCGAACAGGTGCCGCTGCCCGACCAACTCGTCGAACGAGCGTGGCCGCATCCGGGCAGCCAGCGGGGGCTGGAGGCCGGGGCGGGGGCCCCCGCCGGACCCGGTTCCCTCCTCGCGCGTGGTGTGGGCCGCCATGGTGGGACCAAGGCTACCGCGCCGGGGTTTCGGTTCCATGGACCGCCCCCCGGCGGAGAACGCCCTCGCGGACAGGGATAATGCATCCCATGATCGGGCCGCTGCTGACCCTCGACGACCCGGCCCGTGCCCGGCTGGTGGGGCGGCTCGCTGCGTTCCTGTTCCTCGGCTCGGGCGTCCTGCTGCTGCTCAACGTCCCGCTGCCGGGCCCGCCCGACGTGAACCGGCCCGCCGAGTTCATCGTGGGCCTCGCGGCGATCGGCATGGGCGCCGTCGCGTGGCTGGTGAAGTGGGACCGGCTTCCCCGGCTCACCGAGCTCACGCTCATCGCCCCCGCCCTCACGCTCATCGCGCTGGGGAACTACTTCGCCGGGTCGAACCCGCCGTACGCGTACGGCGTGTTCTTCGTGGTGGTGTTCATGTGGGTGGGGCTGGGGTTCCCCCGGTGGACGTCGACGCTGGTGTCGCCGCTCGCGCTGGTGGCGTACGTCGTCCCCATCCTGTACCTGCCCGGAAACGTCTCGTTCGGGGTCAGCACCGCCGCCATCACGGTCCCGATCAGCGTCCTGGTCGGGGAGACCCTGTCCTGGGGACTGACCCGCCTGGGCCGCACCGAGGCCGCCCTGAAGAGGTCCCAGCGCGACTACAAGGAGGCGTACCAGTCCACCCGCCAGTACGCCCAGGCCTACCAGCGCCAGATGGAGGTCACCGAACGGCTCCGGTCGATCGACAAGATGAAGGACACCTTCCTCCAGGCCGTCTCCCACGACCTCCGCTCCCCGCTCACCGCGATCCTGGGATCTGCCATCACGCTCGAACAGACCGGATACGCGATGACCGAGGAGGACCGGGCCGAGTTCCTCCAGCGGATCGCGATCAACGCCCGCAGGCTCGACCGCCTGCTGTCGGACCTCCTGGACATCGACCGGCTCCAGCGTGGGATCGTCGCGCCCGATCGCAAGCCCACCGATCTGGGCGCCCTCGTTCACCGGACCGTCGACGAGGCCGGACTCGGCGAGCGTCGCCGGATCGAGATCGTGGTGGAGGAGGACCCCCTGGTGGCCGACGTCGACCCGGCCAAGGTGGAGCGCATCGTGGAGAACCTGGTGTCGAACGCCGCCAAGCACACCCCGGAGGGCGGCCGCGTGTGGGTGGACATCCGGCCGGACGACGGCGGCGTCCTGCTCACCGTGGAGGACGAGGGGACCGGCGTCCCCGACGACATGAAGCAGGCAATCTTCCAGCCCTTCCGCCGGGGGTCGGCCGCGGCGAACGTCCCGGGCGTGGGCCTCGGCCTCTCGCTGGTCGCCCGGTTCGCCGAGCTCCACGGGGGCCGGGCCTGGGTGGACGACCGCGAGGGCGGGGGGGCCTCATTCCGGGTCCATCTCCCCGGACGGGTGGCCCAGCCCGCGCCGGATCCCGTCCCCGAGGTCCCCGCCGTCTCCCCTCCCGCCGCGGCCGACGCCTCCTGATCCCGCGTCGGCGCCACGGCCGGACCGCGGTACCCTGCGATGCGTGCGCTGGATCGCCCTTCCCGCAGGGATCGTGCTCATGGCGGTCACCCTGCTCGACTTGTTCTCGACGTTGGTGGTCCCGCGGTCGTCGACCCGACGCTTCCGGCTGACCCGGATCCTGTTCACCGCGTTCTGGCGCCCGTGGCGGTGGATCGGGATCCGGCTGAAGACGAGGGAGGCGCGAGAGCATTTCCTGGCGGTGGCCGCACCGGGGTTCCTGTTCGTCCTGCTCGCGGTGTGGGCCCTGCTGGTGATGACGGCCTACGCGCTGATCCTGTGGAGCCCCGCGTTCTCCGACGGGGTCGGGGGCGCGGGCGACGGGCGGTTCACCACGGCCCTGTACTTCAGCGGGACCTCGCTGTTCACGATCGGGTTCGGCGATGTCGTGGCCACTGGGTTCGCCCGTGCGGTGGTGGTGGCGGAGGGGGCCACGGGCCTCGGACTGGTGGCCGTGGTGATCGCGTACCTGCCGGTGCTGTACGCGTCGTTCAACCGGCGGGAGGTGGGCATCCTCCTGCTCGATGCCCGCGCCGGCTCTCCTCCCTCGGGCCCGGAGATCATCCGTCGGACCGTGGAGTCCGGCGACAAGCAGGGCCTCGTCGACCTGTTCCGGGAGTGGGAGCGGTGGGCGGCGGACATCCTCGAGACCCACCTGTCGTATCCGCTCCTGGCGTTCTTCCGTTCGCCGCACGACAACACGTCGTGGGTCACCTCGCTGGGGGCGGTGCTGGACGCGGCCACGCTCATCCTGTCGGTCATGGACAAGGACCCCATGGCCGGCGCCCGGAACCTCCACGCCACCGGCGTGCACGCGGTCGAGGACCTCTTCTTCTACTTCCGGCTGGACGAGCGCCCGCTGGCCATCGGGCGCGACGAGTTCGAGGAGGTCCTGCGCGACTTCAAGGATCTCGGCATCCCGCTCCGGCCGGCCGACGAGGCCTGGGACCGGTTCCGCGAGATGCGCGCGGCCTACGGGGGCCGGCTGGACGCGATGGCCGTGCTGCTGGCGGCGCCGCCGGCCCAGTGGATCGGAGACCGTTCCTCGCTCCAGGAGGGCCCCACCCACGACCGCTGACGGCCCCGCAAACGCGACGGAGCACCCCTCGCCCCGCATTCTCGTGAACCGAATGCTCACGTAGGTGGGTGCCCTCCCGGTCGCTTCAGGGAACCCCGGCAAGGGGGCTCGACACCACGACCGGAGCCGGACTCCCGGATTCGTAGTACTGGTTCGACGAATCCGCGGCGCGAACGATGCTCCGCGCATGACCCTAGCGCCTTCGACGACAGCCGGGCAAATCAGCCAGACGGGGACCGGAAGGGGACCCGGCTCGCGCCGTGGCCCCCGTTCGGCCCCGATGGTCGGGGACTGTTGGGGACAACCTCCGCGGATTCGCTCAGGGACTGTCAGCCGGCGGGCCGGGCGACGGCCTGGCCGGCGCCGGGGTGCCGGCCAGGCGGAGGCCGAGCTCCCGCAGCTGGGCCTCGGCCACCTCGCCCGGCGCGCCTGTCAGCGGGTCCTGGCCCGACTGCGTCTTCGGGAACGCGATGACCTCGCGGATGTTGTCCCGTCCGGCCAGGAGCATGACGAGCCGGTCGAGACCGAGGGCGATCCCACCGTGGGGCGGCACACCGAACCGGAACGCGCGAAGGAGGAACCCGAACTTCTCCTCGGCCTCCCCGGGCGTCAGCCCGAGGGCCTCGAACACCCGGCGCTGGACATCGGGCCGGTGGATCCGGATCGATCCGCCTCCCAGCTCGAAACCGTTCAGCACCACGTCGTACGCGCGGGCCCTCGCCGTCTCCGGCGCGAGGTCGTCCGTGGCGGGCGAGGTGAACGGGTGGTGGACGCTCACCCACCGCTCCTCCTCCTCGCTCCACTCGAACACCGGCGGCTCGGTGATCCACAGGAAGGCCCACGTGTTCTCGGCGACGAGCCCCAGCCGCGCGGCCATCTGCCGGCGGAGGCCGTCGAGAGCCACCGCGACGCGGTCCGGCCGGTCGGCGACGACGGCCACGAGGTCGCCCTCCTCCGCTCCCGCCGCGGACCGCACGGCCTCCAGCTCGGCCCTCGACAGGAACTTCGCCACCGGAGAGCGGACCTCGCCGGATTCGAAGGCCATCCACACCAGGCCGGCGGCGCCCCGGCCCCTGGCCTCGGTGACCAGTTCGTCGAGCTCCTTGCGGGAGAAGGAGGCGCCGCCGGGGATGCGGACCCCCTTGATGCGTCCGCCCTCGGCGAGCGCCGACGCGAACGCGCGGAACGCCGTCCCGGCGAATGCCTCCCCCAGGTCCACCAGCTCCAGGCCATACCGTAGGTCCGGCTTGTCACTGCCGTAGCGGTCCATGGCCTCCGCATACGGCAGGCGCGGGAACGGGACCGGCACCTCCACCCCATGGATCTCCCGCACCAGCCCGGCCAGCATCGGCTCGATCAGGTCGATCACGTCCTCCTCGGTCACGAAGGACATCTCGACGTCGAGCTGGGTGAACTCGGGCTGACGGTCGGCCCGCAGTGCCTCGTCGCGGAAGCACCGGACGATCTGGTAGTACCGGTCCAGCCCGGCCACCATGAGGATCTGCTTGAACAGCTGTGGGGACTGGGGCAGCGCGTAGAACGCGCCGGGCTGCAGCCGGGAAGGGACCAGAAAGTCCCGGGCCCCCTCCGGTGTCGACCGGGTCAGCATCGGCGTCTCCACCTCGACGAACGCCCGCTCTTCGAAGTACCGCCGGATCTCGCCCAGGATCCGGGCCCGGAGCCGCACCGCGGTCGCCATCTCGGGCCGCCGGAGATCCAGGTACCGGTAGCGCAGGCGGGTCCCCTCCTCGGCCTCGATGCGGTCCTCGATGGGGAACGGGGGCGGCTCCGCCTCGGACAGGACCTCCACCGACTCCCCGGTCACCTCGATCTCGCCGGTGGGGAGGTTGGGGTTCACCGTCCCCGGGGGCCGGGCGCCGACCGTCCCCGTGACCCGCACGACCGACTCGCCCCTGAGGTGGCCGGCCTCCACGCGCTCCGGGTGGAACACCACCTGCACCACGCCCTCCCGGTCCCGGAGGTCCACGAAGATCACGCCCCCGTGGTCCCGGCGATGCGCGACCCACCCGCACAGCGTCACCCGCTCCCCCCGGTGTTCCGACCGGAGCTCCCCGCACGCATGGGTCCGCAGCGTGGTGGCGAACCAGCTCACGCCGGCGGCTCCGCGGCGTCCTGCTGGGCCGCGATCCAGGTGGCGACGTCGGTCAGCGGGACTGTCTGCTGGGTCCCGTCCTCCATCCGCCGGACGGTGGCCTCCCCGGCCTCCGCCTCGCGCTCCCCCACGATCACCGCGAACCGCGCCCCGGCACGGTCGGCCATCTTGAGCTGGGCCTTCAGGGGGCGCTCCTCCAGGGCACCCTCGGCGGCGACGCCGGAGGCCCGCAGCACCCTGACCACCTCACGGCCCCGCGGTTCGGCCCCGGGACCGAACGCCACGACGAACACGTCGAGCGGCGGCGGCGTGTCGAGCTCGACTCCCTCCGCCTGGAGCGCCAGGACCACGCGGTCGAGCCCCATCCCGAATCCCACGCCGGGCGTGGGCGGGCCCCCCAGGACCTCGGCCAGGCCGTCGTACCGGCCTCCCCCGCAGACCGTGGACTGGCTGGGCGACAGGTCCCGATGGACGAACTCGAACGCCGTCCGCGTGTAGTAGTCGAGGCCCCGGACCAGCGTGGACTCCACCGTCGCCGCGATCCCCTCCTCCTCGAGCCCGGCCAGCACGGCGTCGAAGTGCTCCTTGCACGCGGCGTCCAGGTGGTCGGTGATCCGGGGGGCGTCGAGCGCCACCTCCCGGCAGGCCGGGTCCTTGCAGTCCAGCACCCGGAGCGGGTTGTCGCGGAACCGGTCACGGTGCTCGTCCCGGAGCCGCGAGACCTGGGACTCGAGGTACTCGACCAGGGCCTGCCGGTAGGCCGGCCGGCAGTTCTCGTCGCCGATGGAGTTCACCTGGAGGTCCACCCGGGAGAGCCCGGCGTCGGCCAGGAATCGCGCGGCCAGCGCCACGATCTCGACGTCCGCCGCCGGCCCGGCCACCCCAAGGACCTCCGCCCCGAAGATCCGGAACTCCCGGAGGCGCCCCTTCTGGGGGCGGCTGTACCGCCACGCCTGGTTCACGTAGAAGGCCTTGAACGGCGTGCCCAGCTCGTGCGAGTGGGCCAGGTACGCGCGAACCACCGGCGCCGTCCCTTCCGGACGGAGGGTCAGCGACCGCTCGCTCCGGTCCAGGAACGTGTACATCTCCTTGCTGACCACGTCGCTGGTCTCCCCGGAGGTCCGGGCGAACAGCTCGGTGGCCTCGAAGCCCGGGGTCTCCACGTACCGGTATCCGAACAGCCGGGCCGCGGCGTGCGCACGCCGGTACAGCTCCCCCATCACGCCGGACACCGGGGGTAGGAGGTCCTCCGTCCCCCGGGGCGGAGACAGGTCCACTACCCCAACTCCACCAGGAACGGGTTGGTGCGGCGCTCCTGGCCCACCGTGGTCTCCGGACCGTGGCCCGGGTAGACCGGCAGGGCGTCGGGCAGCATGAGGAACCGCCGGAGCGACTTCTCCATGTCCGCGGGCGAGGAGTTCGGGAGGTCCGACCGGCCGATGGAGCCCCGGAACACCAGGTCCCCGGCGAACACCCACCCCTCGGTGGCGAAGCACACGCTCCCCGGCGTGTGCCCGGGCGTGTGCAGGACCTCGATGGAGAACCCGGCGACGTCCAACCGGTCCCCCCCCTGCACGGTGCGAACGTCCTTCACCGGGGCCGGCGGAACGGGGAATCCGGACCCCCAGGCCCGGGGATCGTCCAGCGCCATCCGGTCGGCCTCGTGGATGTACAGCGGGAGATCGTCGCCGCAGAACTCCCCCGCCGAACCGACGTGGTCGAAGTGCCCGTGGGTGGCCAGCACCGCGACCGGTCGCTTCCCCGCCCTGGCCAGCATCGCGCGGACTCCCTCCGGTGAGAACCCGGGGTCGATCACGACGGCCTCGGCGCTTCCCTCCGCCGCCAGCAGCCAGCAGTTCGTCCCGAAGTCGTTCCGGTCGAACACGTCGAGGTACATGGGTGCCATGGAGCAGCCAGTGTAGCGAGCGGTTCCCGGGCGCTCCGGCGTCCCTCTAGTCGGCAGGGATGCGGCGCTCGCCGTACCGAGGAGCGGTGTGGCACGAGCAGGAGCGGTCGCCACAGCCCCTGGCCGGTTCCGGGCCCGCGTCCCAGACGAGCCCGGACATGTCGAGAGCCCGGTACTGGACGCATCCGCAGCTGGCGCACAGCGTCAGCTCCGCATCGTGGAGCCGGCCCTCGGGGTCGGTCCTCGAGAAGGTCGGGGCCGCCGACATCGAGCCATTTTGACACTACTGTCCGGTGTGATGCAACAAGAAGCAACAGCTGTGGGCTCCCGGGTCATCCCGGGGGCACGCCCATCGGGACCATCATGCGGGTCTCGGTATCCCCCAGGAGGCTGGCGGGGTCGGGATCCAGTGCCCGCCGCTCCGGCGACGCGTAGTACGCGGCGTCGGCCGCCTCGAAGTCGCCGTCGTGGGAGATGATCCACACGAAGCCGTCGCGCTCGGGGACGGTCCAGGCGCCCTCGACGACGAACCCGTGGGCCCGCCGGAGCGGGACGACGTGCTCGCGCCACTCACGAACGAAGTCCTCCAGGCGGCCGTCCACCACCGTGTACATCCGCAGCTGCGATCTCGTCACCGTCCGACCCTCCCTCCGGGCAGATCCGCGGCGTCGATCATCAGCGTGACCGGGCCGTCGTTCACCAGCTCCACCTCCATGTGCTCGCGGAAGGCGCCTCGTTCCACGGGCGCGCCGAACGACTCCAGCTCGCGGCACAGGGACTCCACACGTTCGCTCGCCACCTCTGGCGGAGCCGCGCCGATCCACGAGGGACGCCGGCCCTTCCGGACGTCGCCGTAGAGGGTGAACTGCGGCACCACCAGGACGCTGCCCGCCACCTCATCCAGCGACCGGTTCATCTTCCCGTCGTCGTCCTCGAACACCCGGAGGTGGACGATCTTCTCGGCCAGCCGCCGCTCCTCGCCGGGCGGATCCTCGGAACCGACCCCGACCAGGAGCAGGAATCCCCGGGCGATCTCCCCCACCGCCTCTCCGCGGACCCGAACGGCCGCCCGCGACACGCGTTGCAGCACCACCCTCACGGACGGATCATCGCGGGAATTCGCCGCGGCCGTCGGCCGCCGGGGGCGGGCTACAGGAGCTCGGCGATCCTGGCGGCGGCTCGGGACGCGGCTCCCGGATCGACCGGGACGAAGGACACCTCCCGCCCCATCTCGTCGGCGATCGCGTCCGCGATGGCGTCGGGTCCGCTCGCGTCGTAGTCCATGCATCGTCCCGCGCCGTAGCGCTCCAGGCGGTGCCGGACGTGGAAGTTCTGCTCGAAGTGGTGGCGGAGCGGGAAGTACAGGAACGGCCGTCCGTTCGCTGTGAGCTCCATGGTCGTGGTGAGCCCTCCCTGGACCACCGCGAGATCGCACGCCGCGAGGTGGCGGTACAGCTCCGGCACGTAGGCCCGGATGTCGAGGCCGTCGTGCCGCGGCAGCTCGGCCGGATCGATGCGCGGTCCCGCCACCACCACCATCCGGAGGTCCGGCACCCGTCGCCTGGCCTCCGGGAACGACGCGATGACCCGCCGCAGGAGGGGCCCGCCGACGGCCGATCCCCCCACCGTCACCACGCACAGTTTCTCGTCGGCCCCGTATCCGAGCTCCTCCCGGATCCGCGCCCTGTCGGCGAACTCCGCGGGATCGAACCCGGTGATGTAGTCGCCGGAGAAGTCGTAGTGCTCCTCGGTCCATTCGCGAATCGGCGGGAGGCCCGGGCCGAACGCGTCGGGCACGATGTCCTCGGGCGCGCCCACGAACACCGCGCGGTCCCGGACCCGCGGGAACCGGGCGATGTGCTCGATCATCTCCGCGTTGTAGTCCGCGGTGAGGAAGGCCTCGCGTTCGCCCCCGTCGGGCATGGGCAGCCAGCCGACGAAGTCCGTCAGCCACACGTAGGCGGCCCGCTTCTGCTCGGGGTTCTCGTGGAGGTAGTAGTCGAGCTCCCAGGCCTCGTCCCCGATCCACAGGTCGTGGTCGCTCTCCCGGACGACGTCGTGGAACAGCATGAAGTTGGCCAGCAGGATCTCGTCCATCCTGCGCCACGCCTGGAAGCAGTGGAGATCGTGCTCCGCGGACTCGCTCTCGATGTGCCGGGACTCGTTGGCAAGCATGGCGCTGGCCGGGTGGATCCGCTCGCCCCGCTCCGACAGGACCTCGGTGACCGGGTGCTGAGCCAGCCAGTCGATCTCGAGGTCAGGGTGGATCCGTCGCAGCTCGTCGGCGATGGCGACGTCCCGCCGGGCGTGTCCCAGCCCGATGGGCGATGAGATGAACAGGGCCCGCTTCGGCCGGAACTTCCCCCGGGTCCACCGGCGTCGTTCCCCCGGCGGGTGGACCCGGTCGATGAACTCGCGCAGGAGCAGGTTCACCTTCACCGGATCCCGGAGATGGGGGGTATGCCCGGAGCCCTCGAGCGACACCAGGGTGGCCCGGTCGCCCAGCGCCTCCGCCAGCCCGGCCCCTCGGCCGAAGGACTGGATGGCGTCGTGTTCCCCGTGGATGATCAGACAGGGGCAGCGGACGTCCGCCGCGAGGGTCCGGGTCTCCGCCTCGTCCAGGCCGGGGGCCTCGGCCGTGAGGATCAGGGTCTCGGCCGTGGTCTCGAGCCCCCACCCCACCGCGTCCTCGATCGGCTTGGTCGAATGGGGCTCCGTGAACATCCGGGACATGAAGAACTCCACGAACGCCGGGTAGTCGCGGAGCCAGAAGTGCCGGTTGTACTTCGCCCAGCCCTTGTCGGTGGGGAGGACCTCGTCGAACCGCGCCACGATCTGCCGCTCCGGGAGCATCTCGTTGAGTGGGACGGCGGGGCCGATGAACGCCGCCCCGATCACGCGCTCGGGATGGCGGGCTGCCATCTGCAGCGCCCGCTGTGCCCCCATGGAGAACCCCACGACCACCGCGCGCTCGGTGCCGGTGGCGTCCATGACGGCGAGTGCGTCGGCCGCGAATTCGTCCACCGAGTAGTCCTCAGCACTCCCGGGCCGGTCAGACCGTCCGTTGCCCCGGCCGTCGAACGTCACCACGCGGAAGTGGCGGGCCAGGTACGGGACCTGCATCTTCCACTGGCGGGAGTGCACGATCGACCAGGTCGGAAGCAGCAGCACCGTCGGCTCGCCCTCCCCGAACACCTCGTAGAAGACCTTCACGCCGTCTCGCTCGACGTAGCCGTCCGTGTCGGGGTACCGGGCCCTCATGACCGGCGCCCCTCGTCCAGCCCCTGCAGCCACAGGTCGATGGCGGCCAGGAGCTCTTGGTGTCCGTCGAAGATCCCCGAGTGGCGCTCCAGGATGAGGCCCTGGTTGAACGTCATGACCAGGGAGACGATGGCGTCCACGCCGAACGTCGCTCCATCCATCCCGTACTCCTGCATGGCTCGCCCGAAGGCCTCGGTGAGGACGGCGCGCCATTCCCGGTTCACCGCCGCCACCCGGGACCGCAGCTCGGGCCGGTTCCAGGCCATCGCCTGCAGCTCCAGCCACACCTTCTGGTACCCGGAGCCCAGGTCCTGGTCCAGGTACCACATCGCGGTCCGCCACTTGTCGATGAAGGGGACGTCCGCCCCGTACAGCGCCCGCTGACGCTCGACCAGCCGTACCGTGTATCGCTCGAGCGTCTCCGCGAACAGGTTCTCCATCGAGCCGAAGTAGTAGTGGACGAGCCCGTGGTTCACGCCCGCCTCCGCCGCCAGGCCCCTCGTGGTGATGCCGGCGTATCCCACCTCCACCAGCAGGCGCTCCGCCGCGTCCAGGAGCGCCTGCCTCGGATCGGCCCGCGGAGTGGCCTCGGGCGCCGCCGCGCGGCGGCTCACGAGAGCGGCACCCCGCTCGCGGCCACGGCCACGGAGGTCACCAGCAGGACCGCCCCGAGCGGACGCCCGATGCGTCGTCCCCACGACACGTTCTTCTCGACCGCCATGACCACGCCGATCGCCAGCATCCAGCCGATGTTCCCCGCACCGAGCGCGAACATCAAGAGCATGAGCGCCCAGCAGCACCCGAGGCAGAACAGGCCGTGGTGGACGCCCAGCCGGAGGGCCTGCCACCGCTCGTTGCCTCCCCGCCAGTGCCCCGCGATGAAGCTGTACGGCGAGCGGCACTGGTCCAGGCACCGGTACTTCATCCGGCTGAACTGGAACGCGCCGGCGGTCGCGAAGATCGCGGCGCCCACGATCCACGGGTGCGCGTGCAGCCATGGGACCGCATGGACGATCCGATGCAGGAACCAATCGCCCTGGTGGATGACCACCCCGAACGCCGTCCAGACCCCGAGGTAGCCCGCGATCAGGAGCGCCACCAGCACCCCGTGGTCGGCGCGATTCCGGGTCATCGAATGGAACAGGGCCACGAGCGGGAGGCTCGTCGGGAGCATCATCGCCACCGTCATCAGGACCCAGCCCAGGACGAACAACGCGGACAGCACACTCAGGAGGCCGGTGTGCTCCAGCACCTGGTGGTCGAGGAACCCGGCGTACGGCGAGCGGCTCCAGAACCACAGCGTCACCCAGGCCAGGACGCTGAGGGCGACGAGGGCCGCGATGAGCGGCCCCCGTTCGTCCAGGATCCTGCGCTCGAGCGCGTGGTCGTGCCCGCGCGCGGGCTCGGGCGCCGTCGCCTCGCTCATGCCGCCTCGAACCGGAAGCTTCCCTGCACCGAGTTGTGGTCCCGCAGGTCGATGCTGAACCCGTGCTCGGGGACCTGGACCCGGTACACGGCGGCCTTGCCCGGGTAGGCCGGCGATCCGGGGATCGTCGTGAACACCGTGTCGTGGAGCGTGGTCGACTGGCCGGTGGCGCCGGTGAAGGGCGAGAGCTCGGCCTCGATGGCCTCGCCGACCTTCAGCACGCCCTTGCCGCCGACCACGTCGAAGTTCACGGGGGCCCGTTCGACGGCCATGACCTCACCGACCAGCCCAGCGAGGTCCGCGACCGGGCCGCCGAGCTTCCCGCTCCACAGCCGGATCAGGGCGTCCTCCTGTTCGGCCGACGCATCGTCGTCGATGTACAGGACGACCTTCCAGTTCCCGGCCAGGATGTTGCCGGGGATGTGCGTGAGGATGGTGAACGTCCGTCCGGACACGTCCACCCCGTCGACCACCCCGCGGTCGACGTGCCAGCACAGGACCCCGTCACAGGTCCCGCCGTCGGGGTCCTCCCCGACCCAGCACGGGCACAACACGTTGCACGTGCATGCCTCGAGCAACCGTCCCTCGATCTCGTAGCCCAACTCGCACCTCCGCCGTCCGAACGCGGGCTCCAGTCATTTGAGCCAGCCGCGAGCCTCCCCTCGCCTCCCGTCCACACCTCCCGTCTTGGTCAGACTTGTCCTAGTCAAGTGACTAAGTCGCGTGACTAAAGCATGCGACGGACCGGCTGTCAAGTCGGAGAGCCGGGGGTTCCTACCGGGGAACGACGCGGTAGGCGTCGAACACGTTCTCGATGCCCTTCACCGCGGAGAGGATGCGGGACAGGTGGGTGATGTCGGCGAGCTCGAACGTGAACCGCTGGGTGGAGATGCGGTCCTTCCCCACCTGGGAGGTGGCCGACAGGATGTTCACGTGGTGCTCGGCGAGGACGGTGGCGATGTCGCCCAGGAGCTTCTGCCGGTCGATGGCCTCCACCTGGATGCCCACCACGAACGAGGTGGCCCGGCCCTCCCGCCAGGCCACGTCCACCAGCCGCTCCGGCTCCCGCGCCAGCGCACGGGCGTTCGGACAGTCGGCGCGGTGCACGCTCACGCCCTGGCCCCGGGACACGAACCCGATGATCTCGTCACCCGGGACCGGCATGCAGCACCGGGCCAGCCGGACCCACACGTCGGTGGAGCCCGAGACCAGCACGCCGCCGTCGGTCTCGCGCTTGATCCGGACCGGACGGGCCAGGGGGACGTCCTCGACGTCCTCGTCCGTACCCTCGTCGGCCAGGATCCGGCTGAGGCGGGCCACCACCGACTGGGGGGAGACGTGCCCCTCGCCGATGGCCACGTACATGGCCTGGACGTCGGGAAGCTTGAGGTCCGCCGCGACCCGTGCGAGCAGCTCCTCGGTGGCCAGGCGCTTGAACGGCACCCCCTGCTTGCGCATGGCCCGCTGGAGGAGGTCCTTCCCCTGCTCCAGCGCGTCCTCGCGCCGTCCCCGGGAGAACCACTGCCGGATCTTGGTCCGGGCCCGGGGGGTCTGGACGATCTGCAGCCAGTCCCGCGACGGCCCGGCGTCCTGGGCCCGGGACGTGAGCACCTCCACGGAGTCGCCGGTCTGGAGCCGGTAGCCCAGCGGCACCAGCTTGCCTCCGACCTTGGCCCCGATGCACCGGTGGCCCACGTCGGTGTGGATGGCGTACGCGAAGTCGATCGGCGTGGCCCCGGCGGGAAGCTCGATGACGTCGCCCTTGGGGGTGAACACGAAGACCTGTCCCTCGTACAGGTCGATCTTCAGGCCCTCCATGAGCTCGCGCGGGTCGGAGGTCTCCTTCTGCCACTCCAGCACGCGGCCCAGCCACGCCAGCTCGGCCTGTTCGCCGCCCTTCTTGCCCTTCGCGCCCTCCTTGTAACGCCAGTGGGCGGCGATGCCGTACTCGGCCACGCGGTGCATCTGGTGGGTGCGGATCTGGATCTCCAGGGGTTTGCCCTGGGGACCCACCACCGTGGTGTGCAGCGACTGGTACATGTTGAACTTGGGCATCGCGATGTAGTCCTTGAACCGGGCCGGGACCGGCTTCCACAGCGAGTGGATCGCGCCCAGCGCCGCGTAGCAGTCGCGCACGGAGTCCACCAGGACCCGGATGCCCACCAGGTCGTAGATCTCGTTGAACTCCTTGCCCCGCAGGACCATCTTCTCGTAGACGCTGTACAGGTGCTTCGGACGGCCGTCGATGTCGGCCTTCAGCTTCATCTCGCGGAGCTTCCCCCGGACCTCGGCGATCACCCCCTCCAGGTACTCCTGGCGCTCGCCGCTGCGCTTCTCCACGAGCGACGCGATCTCGGTGAACGTCTTGGGGTGCAGCGTGGCGAACGAGAGGTCCTCGAGCTCCCACATGATCCGGTGCACGCCCAGGCGGTGGGCCAGGGGGGCGTAGATCTCGAGGGTCTCCGTGGCCTTGGCCCGCTGCTTCGGCTCCGGCAGCGACCCCAGCGTGCGCATGTTGTGGAGCCGGTCGGCCAGCTTGATCAGCAGGACCCGGATGTCCTTGGCCATGGCCACGAACATCTTCCGGACGTTCTCGGCCTGTTCGGCCTCCTTGGACCTGAAGGTGATCCGTTCCAGCTTGGTCAGGCCGTCGACGATCTCGCCGACCTGCGGGCCGAACTCATTCTGGATGTCCTCGAGGGTGAGGTCGGTGTCCTCGACCACGTCGTGGAGCAGGGCGGCCTCCAGCGTGACGGTGTCCATCCCCAGGTCGGCCAGGATCGTGGCCACACCCAGGGGGTGACCGATGAAGTCCTCGCCGGAGATGCGCTTCTGCCCGCGGTGGGAGACCTCGGCGAACGCGTAGGCCCGCTGGATCTCCTTGATGTCCGCCCGGGGGCTCTCGCTCTTGATCCGGCGAATCAGGGCCTCCAGGCCCTCGGCCGGGCCGGAATCGCCGGGGAGCAGGCGCGACAGGAGGCCACCCTTGCGCTCGGCCCCGATCTGCTCCTGGTGTTGCACGCGACCTCCTCGAGCAAGTGTAACGACGGTCGCAAGACAGAAGCGGATCCGCGGTTGGGCGGACTAGGCGGTGTCGGGCTGGAACTCGGCCTTCACGGAGCGGGTGCTGGTCCACTCCCGGCCCTCGCGCTCGGCCATGAGGCGGCCCAGCTCGTCGGCTTCGGCGTCGGTGAGCCCCGCCCTCTGACGCTTCGCCACCAGCTCGTCGAACCGTCGTCCTCCGGCCTCCGGGTCGGCCTCCTTCTCGCCCATCTCCGGGGAGATCTCACCGATCGTCTCTTCCTGGGCGAGCTGCTGGACCAGGGTGGTCTCCCGCTCCTCCTCCTCCTCGTCCTGCTGCGAGATGGTGCCCGGGCCCCCCGGGGACTCCAGGACCCCGCCGGCCGCGGCGGACCCCACGCCGCCGTGGCGCTCCCCCAACGGCTGGGGCTCGGGGGTGCGGTCCTCGTCGGCGGCTCCCCGTTGCTCGGCGGGAACCCCGGGGGCCTCCCCGGTGGCCTCCACCTCCGGGTCCACCTCCGCGGTGGACGCCTGCTCCTCGGCCCGTTCGTCGTCCGTCATTCCAGCTCTCTCCCGGATGTGCCCCGTTCGGCGGAAGGCTACCCGTCCTCGCCTGACCGTGCACCTTCCCGCCCTTCCCCCGCGCGATCGAGGAGGATGCGGATGTCGCAGACCTCCCGGAAGCCCAGTCGGGCCAGGATGGGGCGGGACATGGCGCCGGCCTGGGTGACCAGGCGGGGAGACCCCCGGTGCTCGGCCTCCCTCCACCGGGCCGCCACCAGCGCGCGGTACGCGCCCCGGCCCCGGGCCCGCTCGAGGGTCGAACCTCCGTTCAGCAGGACCCCGTGGGCCGTGAAGGTGGCCCGCCCGGTGGCCACGGGTTCGTCGCCCTGCCACGCCAGGAACTCGACGACGCCACGGCTCCCGCTCAGGGCCTCCCAGTCGCGCTCGGCCCGATCCATGGCCTCCGCCACGTCGCGCTCCGACATCCCGAACGAATCCATGGCGATGCGCACCGACGCCAGGTACTCCTCCATCGTCTTTACCGGCCGGGCCTCGATCCCGGGCGGTCCCGGCTCCGGCGGCGAGTCCCTCCGGCCACGCCGGCGCGCGCGAGGGACCGCTCATCCCTCTCACCCTCGCACAAGGCGCTCCCCGCGGCCGTGACCCCTCCCGGCCGTGCGAGCTACCCGACCCCGCGCCTCCGGTGGTACAACTCGCCCAGCCGAGCGGTTCCTGAGGGAGGCGCAGATGGCCGCCGCCCTGGACCACCCGAACATCATCCCCGTGTTCGACGCCGGCGAGGCGGGGGGCGTCCTGTACATCGCCATGCGGTACGTGGAGTGTCCGGAGGAGGCGGGGCGCAGCTGCTCAGATAGCTCGGTCGCCGGGTGCCCCGGCCGATGCGGGTTCCGGACGTCGGATCAGTACGAGATCCCTTGAGGAACTCCAGCTCGATGAGGCAGGCGATGCCGATCACCTTCGCACCCAGCCCCTCCACCAGTGAGGCCGTGGCCCGGGCCGTCCCGCCCGTGGCCAGCACGTCGTCGACGATCAGGACCCGCTCGCCGGGACCGAGCGCATCGGTGTGGATCTCGAGGGTCTCGGAGCCGTACTCCAGCTCGTACTGGGCCGACGTGGTCTCCCAGGGGAGCTTCCCGGCCTTCCGGACCGGCACGAACCCCGCGCCGAAGTGATACGCGACGGGCGAGGCCAGGATGAATCCTCTGGCCTCGATCCCCACCACCTTGTCCACCGAGCCCCGCCCGAAGTGCACCACGATGAGGTCGATGACCGTCGAGAACGCGAGCGGGTCGGCGAGCAGCGGCGTGATGTCCTTGAACACCACCCCGGCCTGGGGGAAGTCGGGAACGTCCCTGATGATGGCTTTGAGCTTGGAGATGTCCACGGAACCCCCTCCTCGGCGGCGCCGCCCGGCATCCTAGACCACCGGGCGTCCCGGGGTGGGCGGGTTACCGCCGGCGGCGCTTCGCGGCGGACGAGCGCTTCTTCGACTTCGAACGCCCGCCGCCGCCACCGCCGGAGCGCTGTCCGGTCGGCCGGCCGCCGGTCGGCTTGGCGCCTCCGGTCCGTGGTGGGGCCTCGCCGGCGCCCGCTCCCGCCCCGTCACCCGACGCACCGTCGCCTCCCGCGGGGGCGGGAGCCGGACGGGTGCCCCCCGAGGCCGGGCCTCCCACCGAGCGCAGGGCCCGGGGCGCACCCGGGGCCGGGGCTCCCCGGCCGGCCGCGGCCCGCGCCGCCCGGAGGCGGATCTGCTGATACCGGGGCTCGCGTTCCTTCAGCAGCGCGAGCATCGGCGACGCCACGAAGATCGACGAGTACGCGCCCGAGGCCACCCCGATGAACAGGGCGAAGGCGAAGTCCTTCAGCGTCTCGCCCCCGAACAGCAGGAGCGCGGCGATCGGCAGGAGCACCACCAGGGAGGTGTTCACGGACCGCATCAGGGTCTCGTTCAGCGAGAGGTTCACCACGCCCGAATACGTGTCCCGGGCCACCAGGGCCAGCGACTCGGTGTTCTCCTTGACCCGGTCGAAGATGACCACGGTGTCGTACAGCGAGTACCCCAGGATCGTGAGGATGGCGATCACGGTCTCCGGGGTGACCTCCCGGCCCACCAGCGCGTAGATCCCCGCGGTGATGATGAGGTCGTGACCCAGGGCGGTCAGGGCGGACCCGGCCATCTTCCATTCGAACCGGAACGTGATGTAGATCGTCACCAGGATCAGGAACACGATCAGGCCCTGGACCGCCTTCTTCGAGATCTGCGCTCCCCAGGTGGCGCCCACGTCGTTGATCACGACCTCGGAGGTGGTGGTCCCGGCCTGGGTGGCCAGCTCGTCCAGCAGGTGGGCCCGGGCGTTGCCCCCGATGTCCTTGACCCGGACGTCGCCGGGCTGCACACCGGCCCGCTCGGCGAGGGCGGCCACGACGGCCACCGGCGTATCGGCGGAGAGATCCCGCACCAGGATGTCCTCCCCGTCGACCCCGGCCTGCTGGCCCAGGGCCTCCAGGATGTCCTTCGGGGTGGGCGGCCCCGTGGGCGAGGGCGACGGGGTCGGCGACACCGAGGGCGTGGGCGACGGCGCGGCGCTGGGGCTCGCCGAGGGCGTCGGGCTGGGCTTCGGGCTCGGCTTCGGCGAGGCGGCGGACTTCTTCTTGCCCGCGGCCGGCGCCGCCCCCGCGGAGGAGGCGCTCGGTGAGGAGGACGCCCCGGGTGAGGGCGAGCCACCGGGGCCGACCACCGGCCCCGTGGGCGATGGGCTCGGCGTCCCACCGGGGCTGGTCGACGGGCTGGCCGAAGGCGTGGGCGTGGGCTTGGGCTCCCGGTGCAGCGGCTCGGTCTTGATGACCACCGTCTTGTCGAGGATCACGACCTGGGCCTTGGCCCGCCCCAGCGTGGCCAGGGTCCCTTCCACGTCCTTCGCCTTGAGGTCCGTGGTTGGCCGGTAGACGATGGTGACGTCGTCGGATGCCCCCACCACCTCCTGGGCCCGCTTGATGACGATCTGCACCGCCTGCCCGGTGATCTTGACGCGGGGATGGAGGATCCCGAACTCCGCCAGGGCCTCCCGGAGGCTGTCCTCGGTGGCGCCGGCAGTGTTCGTGAACGTGTACCGGGTCTGCGGGGGGCCCCCGAGGTCGTTGAGCGAACGGGTCCGAACGAGGATCTGGGAGTTCCCCGACCCCGCCCCCTTCACCTGCACCAGCGCGTCGCTCCGGCCGTACCTCGAGAGGATCCCCACGACGTCCGTCGCCGTGACACCGGTGTTGTCCGGGTACTCGAGCTGCGCGCCCCCCTTGAAGTCGATCGAGTAGTTGAGCCCCCGGAAACCCAGCCCGATGAGCGACAGCACGATGAACCCGCCGGACAGGGCGAACCAGTAGCGCTTGTTCCCGATGATGTTGAGGTGGGGCTGGCGGTGCCCCCGGAACGCGCTGATGGCCGAGCGGAGGCTCACTCCGAGCCCCCGGCGACGGCGGGCACGGGATCGGCGGCCACGCCGCTGCGCAGGCCGAACCCCCGCATGTTCACCAGCCGCTCGTTGCGGGCGATGAGGAAGACCGTGGGCCGCTTGAAGAAGTACACGACGAACATGTCCAGGGCGGTGGCGAACCCGAGCGTCAGGGCGAACCCGCGCACGGACCCGATCGAGACCATGTACAGCACCAGCGCCGCCAGGATCGTCACCGTGTCCGCCGTGTAGATGGTCCGCCAGGCCCGCTTGAAGGCGGGCTGGACGGATGACCGCAGGGTCTTGCCCTCTCGGACGTCGTCCTTCAGTCGTTCGAAGAACACGATGTACGAGTCGGCGGTGATCCCGAGGGAGACGATGATGCCGGCCACCCCGGCCAAGGACAGGGCGTACCCGATGAGCTGACCGGCCAGCGACACGATCGTGAGGGCCAGGATGGCCCAGATGATCATCCCCGCCCAGGTCACCAGCCCCAGGGCCCGGTAATAGAACAGCAGGTACAGCATCAGCAGGACCAGCCCGACCAGGCCGGCGATCAGGCCCTTGTGCAGCGACTCCTTGCCCAGCGTGGGACTGACCGTGGACACCTGCTGCTTGGTGAGCTCGACGGGCAGGGCACCCTCGGACAGCACCAGCGCGAGGTCCTTGGCCTCCTGCTCCGTGAACGAGCCGGTGATCTCTCCCCGCCCGTTCTCGATGGCCGACTGCACGGTGGGAGCGGACTCCACGTCGTGGTCGAGGACGATAGCCAGCCTCTGGCCCACCAGCCGCTTGGTGACCTCCGCGAACTTGCCGGTGCCCGAGCCGGTCAGGGTGAAGTTGATCTGCCAGCCCACGTTCGCGCTGGTCTGGGAGGCGGTCAGGAACACCGCGGTGGCCTTGGCAATGGCGTCACCGGTGATCTCGACCTTGCCCATCGTGTAGGCGGTGAACACCCCCTGGTCCTCGCCCAGGTACGTCACGGTCTTGTTGAGCAGGTCGGCGTCCTTGCATCCGGGCTTGTTCGGCTGATCCACCGGGCAGTCCACCAGCTTCGGATTCGTGCAGGCCTTGATCTTGTTCTTGAACTCCGGTGCGCACCCCGTGAGGTGGGTCGTGGGGGTGTACGGCGCGGTGGAGACGACCTGGCGCTCCTCCAGGCGGGCCGTCTTCCCGATGAGGTCCAGCAGGCGCTGCTGGCCGTTCGAGATGATGGCCGTGATCGCCGCCTCCCTCGTCGGGAAGTCGCACCCCAGCGATCCACCGGTGGAGGGGAGCGCGCAGAACTTCCCGTTCCGCTTCGGCATCTCCCCGTGGGCCAGCCCGGCCACCTCCACCGAGATGTTCCGGTCGCCCACGACCCCGACCACGGGCTCCGCCACACCGAGGGAGTCGATGCGGTCCCGGATGTTGTCGGCGGCGCGCTGGAGGACGTCCGAGGAGGTCCCCGGGGGCGCCTCCAGGGTCACCGAGATCCCGCCCACCAGGTCCAGGCCGTACTGCGGCCGGAGGTCGAGGAACGCGAACCCGGCGACGGACGCCACCACCACGGCGGCGATCATCAGCAGTGACAGCTTGAGACGGCGGAGGTTCCTCACAGCAGATCGGCTCCGTTGATGGTCAGCCGGAAGCGGCAGTCCAGCGTCTCGGCGGCGCGCCGGCACATGACCATCCGACCGAGGAAGATCTCGAAATACTCCATGACGTGACTGATCTCGGTATCGATGGTGAGCTCGAGGGTGACCGTTCGGGCGTCTGAGTCTACCCGGAGGAACGACTGTTCGGCGGCGTAGTTGACGCGGTCGTGGATGTCGAACTCGAGCTCGGCCCGCTTGCGGACCCGGCTCCGGTGGACATCCGACTTGTCAGCGAGGATCACCGCGCTGGCCACGGGTCCGACCGCGTGGCCGTCGGCCTCCTCGTGGTTGGCCACCGCGGCGACGATCGTGGCCAGGTCCTCCGGAGGCACCTCGTGGCGGAGGACCTGGTAGACCAGCAGCCCCCCGGTCTGCCCGTGCATCTCCCGGGCCACCATGTTCCCCACGTCGTGGAGGTAGGCCGAGACGTGCGCCAGGTTCGCGGTGTGCTCGTCGTGGCCCAGGCGGCTCATCAGGTTGAACGCGATCCGGCCCGTGAGGTTGGCGTGGCGGAACCCGTGCTCGGTGTAGCCGAGGCCCTTCATGACCCGGTCCGCCGAGGCGATGAACATCGAGAGCTCCTCGTTGCCGGCGATCGCGTCGAACGTGACCGGGGGCTGGGTGGAGCGGTCCTCCTCCTCCCGCACTTCCGCGGCCAACGCCCTCGACTCGTCGGCCGCCAGCTCCCTGATGGGCTGGTCGCTGGCGGGGCGGTCGGGGTCCGGGCGACGCTCCCGCCCCCCGGACGGATCGGTCGCGGCCTCCGGGCTCACCTCCGCTCGCCGGCCCCCTCGTCCGTGTCGGAGTCGGAGTCGCCCTCGGCCTCGTCGAACTCCATGTCCTCGGTGACCACGAGCTTGCGCGCGACCGCGCTCCGCAGGAAGCGCAGCTCGATGCCGGGCGCCACCTCCAGCAGCACCGACTCGTCGTCCACCTCGCGGACCACGCCGAACAGCCCGCCGATGGTCACGATCTCGTCGCCCTCGTCGATGCTCTGGATGAGCTCGCGCTGGGCCCGGGCCCGGCGCTGCTGGGGCCGGATCAGCAGGAGGTAGAACACCACGCCGATGAGCAGGATCGGGAGCAGCGCGACAAGGCCACTGCCGCTGTTCGTCTTGGTGTCGGCCAGCATCGTGAGCGCGAAGATCATGTCGGTATCGAGCCTCCTTGGAGCTCGAACGAGTCTACAGGGCCGGCCCCCGGTTGGGCCGGGGTCTCCCCGGGGGCGGGTTCGCGATCAGGCGAGCGGGAGCGCGCCCTCCGGCGACAGGCCCAGGTGCCGGTAGGCGCGGTCCGTGGCCACCCGACCGCGGGGGGTCCGCTTGAGGAACCCCAGCTGGAGCAGGTACGGCTCGTACACGTCCTCGATGGTCTCGGTCTCCTCGCCCACACTGGCGGCGAGCGTTGAGAGCCCCACCGGCCCGCCCTCGAACTTGCGGATCAGCGTGGTCAGGATGGCGACGTCGACCTTGTCCAGGCCCACGTCGTCCACCTCGAACAGCTCCAGGCCTCCGCGGGCCGCGTCGTCCGTGATCCGGCCGTCCCCCCGGACCTCCGCGAAGTCGCGGACGCGGCGGAGCAGGCGGTTCGCCACGCGGGGCGTGCCCCGGGCCCGCCGGGCGATCTCCCCGGCTCCGGGCGGCTCGATCTCGACCCCCAGGATCCGGGCGGACCGGACCACGATCCGGGCCAACTCGTCGGCTGAGTAGTAGTCGAGCCGGGGAGCGAACCCGAACCGCTCCCGCAGCGGCAGCGTGAGCATCCCGGGCCTGGTGGTGGCCGCCACCAGCGTGAACCGGGGGAGGTCGAGCCGGATGGACCGCGCCGCGGGCCCCTTGCCGATCACCACGTCGAGCTTGAAGTCCTCCAGCGCGGAGTACAGCACCTCCTCCACGGCCCGGGGCATGCGGTGGACCTCGTCCACGAACAGCACGTCTCCGTCCTCCAGGTTCGACAGGATCGCCGCGAGGTCTCCGGCCCGCTCCAGGGCCGGCCCCGAGGTTGGACGGAACCCCACCTGCATCTCGTGGGCCACGATCCCGGCCAGGGTGGTCTTGCCCAGGCCCGGCGGACCGGAGAACAGCAGGTGGTCGGCCAGCTCGCCCCGGGCCCGGGCGCCCTCGATGAGCAGCGCCAGCTGCTCCTTGAGCCGCTCCTGGCCCACGAACTCCGGCAGCGTTCGGGGCCGCAGCGCCGCGTCGAACTCGCGCTCCTCGTCGCGGAGCACCCCGCCCACCACCCGGACGTCGTCGTCCGGCCTCTCCACATCGGTCACGGTATCCACGCTATCGCCCGACCGTCTGGAGCGCCCGGCGGAGGAGGTCCTCCACCGGGGAATCGCCGTCGGCGGCCACGACCTCCATGGCGTCCCGGGCCTCGATCGGGGTGAGCCCCAGGGCCAGAAGGGCCTCCCGGACCTCCGACAGCGGCCCGGACACCGCGCCGTCGCCCGCCCCGAGCTTGTCCTTGAGGTCCACCACGATCCGGCCCGCGGTCTTCCTCCCCACCCCGGGGACCGTGGCCAGCGCGGCCACGTCGCCCGCGGCGACGGCCCGGCGGAGCCCGTCCGGGGTGTGCACGGAGAGGAACGCCAGCGCCAGCTTCGGGCCGATCCCGCTCACGGTGGTCAGCAGGTCGAACATGTGCCGTTCCTCGGCCGTGCCGAACCCGAACAGCACCATGGCGTCCTCGCGCACGTGCAGGCGGGTGAACACTCGAACCCGGCGGCCCACCGGGGGGAGCTTGGCCAGGGTGGAGACCGGCACCAGGACCTCGTACCCCACGCCGCTCACGCCGACCACCATCCGGCCGGCCAGCTTCTCGACGAGCTCGCCCTCCAGGAACGCGATCACCGCGCCGGATCCCTCATGGTTCGTCCCATCGGGGGAGGCGGCGGCGGCTCGCCAGGGCCAGCGGCGTCACCTTGGCCAGGGCCTCCCGGACGTCGGCCCGGGCGGCGTCGCGGTGCATGCGCCGGAGCGGGGACTGGGTGAGGTGGCAGAACGCCACGGCGGCGGCGTCGGCGGCGTCGGGCTGCACCGGGATGCCGTCCATGCCGTGGGTGCGAACGAGCGCCGTCCTGACCTGGTCCTTCCCCGCGTTCCCGATCCCCGTCACGGCCATCTTCACCTCGAGCGGCGCGTACTCCTCCACCGGGATGCCGGCGTCTGCGGCGGCCAGCAGGATCACGCCGGTGGCCCGGGCCACGCTCATGGCGCTCCCCACGTTCCGACCCCACATCAGGCGCTCGACCGCGAGCGCCGCCGGGTGATGCTCCGAGATCGCGTCGCGGACCGTGCCGTACAGCATCCGCAGGCGCCCGGCCTCCTCGAGCCCGGCCGGCGTCCGCACGGTTCGGGACCACACCAGCGTGGGCCGCCCGCCACGGGCGGCCACCACCGCCAGGCCCGCGGTGGCGATCCCCGGGTCCACGCCCAGCACGGCACCCTCGAACACGTGTTCACTCTAGGCGGGGTGCCCGGCCGGCGCAATCACCTCCGCGGGATTTCGCGCTCAGCCCGCTTCGGCCAGGACCTCTTCGGGGATGTCGAAGTTCGCGTAGACGGCCTGGACGTCCTCGTTGTCCTCGAGCGCCTCGACGAGCGCCAGCACGCTCCGGGCCTGCGACCCCTCCACCGGGACGGTGAGGGTGGGCGCCATGGTGACCTCGGCCGAGGCCGGGGTCATGCCGGCGGCCTCCAGGGCTCCCTTCACCTGGTTGAACGCCGACGGGTCGGTGGTGATCTCCCAGTGGCTCTCGGCGTCCGAGACGTCGTCGGCCCCGGCTTCCAGGGCCATCTCGAGCACACTGTCCTCGTCGGGAGCCGAGTCCTTCTCCACCAGGATCACCCCTTTGCGCTGGAACATCCACGCGGTGCTCCCGGGGTCTCCCAGCGATCCGCCCAGGCGGGTGAAGGCGTGGCGGATCTCCTGGCCCGTCCGGTTGCGGTTGTCGGTCATGGCCTCCACCAGGACCGCCACCCCGCCGGGCGCGTAGCCCTCGTAGGTGATCTCCTCGTACCTCGCGCCCTCGATCTCGCCGGTGCCGCGCTTGATGGCCCGCTCGATGTTGTCGTT
>WNGA01005118.1_pt1 | contig 41347 bp, 37 predicted proteins | sample 5400061 | NCBI WGS metagenome assembly WNGA01 (sample SAMN13153366, study PRJNA577476) | soil metagenome | isolation source: 100 cm soil or saprolite under grassland replicate 2 | place: USA:California | collected 2016-06-15 | reverse complement strand
GAGCAGTACTGCGAGGAGCGGCGTGCCTTCATGATCGTCGACATTCCGGCGACGGTCGGGGATCCGCCTGCGATGCAAGCGTGGATGAGCGCCAACGACTCGCTGCGGCACACGAACGCCGCCGTCTACTTCCCTCGCGCGATGGTCCCCGACCCGCTCAACGACTTCCGGCCGCGCAGTCTGGGCGCGAGCGGGACAGTGGCCGGCACCTATGCCGCCACCGACGCCGCCCGAGGCGTCTGGAAGGCTCCGGCCGGCACCGAGGTCCAGCTCCGGAACGTCCCCCAGCTCGCTTACGCCGAGACGGACGGGGAGAACGGGACGCTCAACCCCCTCGGGATCAATTCGCTTCGGAACTTCCCCGTCTACGGAAACGTCGTCTGGGGCGCGCGAACGCTCGACGGCGCGGACCAGCGGGCGTCGGAGTGGAAGTACATCCCCGTCCGGCGCCTTGCGCTCTTCCTCGAAGAGAGCCTTTATCGCGGGACGAAGTGGGTCGTCTTCGAGCCGAACGACGAGCCGCTGTGGGCGCAGATCCGGCTCAACGTGGGTGCGTTCATGCACAACCTCTTCCGCCAGGGCGCATTCCAGGGCACCACCCCGCGCGAGGCCTACCTCGTCAAGTGCGACAAGGAGACGACGACCCAGAACGACATCGACAACGGGGTCGTGAACATCATCGTCGGCTTCGCGCCGCTCAAGCCGGCCGAGTTCGTGATCATCAAGATCCAGCAGCTCGCCGGGCAGATCGAGACCTAACGGGGGCGACCAAAGGAGAGCTGCCATGGCCCAGTTCACCGTCAATGCACAGCGGTTCGATCCGTACAAGAACTTCAAGTTCCGCGTGAAGTGGGACGGCCGCTACGTCGCAGGCATCAGCAAGGTCGGCGCACTCAAGCGGACGACGGAGGTGGTCGAGCACCGCGAAGGCGGCGACCCGTCGACGAGCCGCAAGTCGCCGGGGCGGACGAAGTACGAGGCGATCACGCTCGAGCGCGGAATCACGCACGACACCGAGTTCGAGGCGTGGGCGAACAAGGTCTGGAACTTCGGTTCCGGGCTCGGCGCGGAGGTCTCGCTCAAGGACTTCCGCAAGGACGTGATCATCGACGTCTACAACGAGGCGGGCCAACTCGTGCTCTCGTACAAGGTCTACCGCGCGTGGGTCTCGGAGTTCCAGGCGCTTCCGGACCTCGACGCGAACGCGAACGCCGTCGCGATCCAGCACATCAAGCTCGAGAACGAAGGCTTCGAGCGCGACTACGAGGTTCCCGAGCCCAGCGAGCCGGTCTTCTCCGAGCCGTAGGACTGATAGATGCCGAACCTGTCGGCGGCCGCCACACTCGATCTCTGGGAAACCGGGGACGGGCTGGCCCCGGTCGAGCGCTCGCTCGCGCTGGCCGCGGCTGCCGAGCCGCCCTCCAACATGGACGAGCTCGCGAGGCTGCCGCTCGGGCGTCGGGACGCGCGGCTGCTCTCGCTCCGCAAGGCGCTGTCCGGCTCGGTGCTCGAGGCGACGGCCCCCTGCCCGGCCTGCGGCGAGCAGGCGGAGTTCGCGGCCGACGCGCACGCGCTGCTCCGCCAGGCCGACGGCGCCGTGCTGCCGGGTCCGGTTGAGACCGGCGGATTCCTCGTCGAGTGGCGGTCGCCGGACAGCCGCGACGTCGCGGCGGCTGCGGCTGCGCGTGACGCGGCGGCGGCCGAGCGCATGCTGCTCTCCCGTTGCGTAACGGTCGCGCGCGGACCCGACGGCGAGGTCGAAGCAACGGCGCTCCCCGCGCCGGTGAGGGCCGCTCTCTCGCGGACGATGGCAGAGGCCGACCCGCTCGCGGAGGTGCTCGTGAACGTCACCTGCCCGGCCTGCGGCACGGCGTTCATCGCCGACCTGGACGTCGGCGAGTACGTGTGGACCGAGGTGCGCGCGCGAGCGCAGCGGTTGCTGCGCGAAGTGGACGCATTGGCCCATGTCTACGGTTGGACGGAATCCGAGGTGCTCGCGCTGGGCGAGCGGCGCCGGGCGGCTTACCTCGCGCTCACGCAGGAGGGCGGACAGTGAGCGACTTCCTCTCCCGCGTAGCGGCGCGGGCGGTCGGGGAAGCGCCGGTCGCGCGGCCGCGGCTCCCAGCCCTCTTCGAGCGGCCGGAAGCGGCGGAGGTCAGCCTCGAGGTCGTCGACGAGGAGGTGATCGCGCCGGCGGCGTCGGCGCCCGCGCTCTCCGACGCGCCGGCCGAGGTGCGAGGCGCCGTCTCTGCTTCGACGCTCGACGAGTCGGATCCGCGCCGCACACAGGACGTCCTGCCGCCTCCGCCGCTCGCTGCGGAGCCGCCCGTGGTCGACGCGGCGCCGGAGCAGCCGCAGGTCGTGCGTCGGACGCGTCCCGAATCGGTGACGCCCCCGGCACTGCCGATCATCGATGCCGAGCGCGACGAACGCGCGCGCGAAGGCGGCTTCGACCTCGCGACCGACTCCGAGCCCGCGGGGGCGTCCGAGGCCGCCGTGCGGACCGCGCCCGCCGTCGGGGTGCCCGCGACGCCGGCCGTGCCCAAGGCCGCTCCGGCCGCGGCTGCCGCCGAGATTGTCGCGCGTCCGCGCGACGAGCAGCCGGCGGTGCGGGTACACATCGGCCGCCTCGAGGTGCGCGCGAATCTCCAGCCGGCGCCGGCGCAGCCGCCCCGCCGCGAGGACGCCCGCTCAGAGGGTCTCTCTCTTGCGGACTACCTGCGCGGCAAGCGGGAGGTCGGATGAGCTCTCCGCTCGCGATCGGGGCCGTGAGCGCGGTTCTCCGGAACTTGCTCGACAACGGCTTCATCAACGCGGCTCCGCCGCCGCTCAGTCCCGTGAAGGTCACGGCCGTCGCGCCGGACACGATCAAGCTCGACGATCCGGACGAGCCTCCGTCGCTCAACCTCTTCCTCTACCGGACGAGCCTGAACCAGGGGTGGGCCGAGGTGGGACTGCCGGTCTTCGACGGCAACGGGACGCGCATCTCGAACCCGCCGCTCGCGCTCAACCTCCACTACCTGTTGACGGCGTACGGCAGCGCGGACTTCCAGGCGGAGATCCTCCTCGGCTACGCGATGCACCTGCTGCACGAGCGGCCGGTGCTCGACCGTCCCGCCATCCGGCGGGCGCTCGATCCGAGCCCGCTCGGGGGCTCGATCCTTCCGCCCGCCTTCCAGGCGCTCACCGCGTCCGATCTCGCCGACCAGGTCGAGGGCGTGACGATCACGCACGAGCCGATGGACTCGGAGGAGATGTCGCGGCTCTGGTCCGCGATCCAGGCGCACTATCGCCCGACCGCCTCGTACCTCGTCTCCGTCGTGCTGATCGAAGCGCGCAAGCCGTCGCGGACTCCGCTGCCGGTGCTCTCGCGAGGGCCCGTCGACCTGACGACCGCGCGCGACCGCGGCGTCGTCGTCGAGCCGAGCCTGCTGGCGCCCTATCCGACGATCCTGAGCGTCGACCCGCCGCCGGAGCAGCCCGCCGCGCGGCTCGGCGAGACGATCCGGCTCGCGGGCCACCACCTCGACGGCACGTCCACCGTCGTCCGCTTCGCGCACCGGTTGCTGGACGATCCGAACGAAATCACGGTTGGCGTGAGCCTGGACTCGAGCGGCATCGACGTCACGCTGCCGACCGGGCCCACCGCCGAGCAGGACTGGCCCGCGGGCGTCTACACCGTGAGCGTCGTGCTCATCCGCCCCGGCGAGCCCGACCCGCGCGAGTCGAACATCGCCGCGATGCTGCTCGCGCCCGAGCCGGTGCTGCTGCCGCCGCCGACGGTCTCGCGGGACGCGACGACCGGCGCAGTCACGGTGACCCTCGACGTCAAGCCTCAGCTCCGCCCGGCTCAGGACGCCCGGTTGACGCTCGGCGGCGACAGCGGCCTCGTCGACCCGCATCCGGCGGCGACCTCGACGCTCACGTTCCGGCTCGGCGACGTTGCGCCAGGCGCGCAATGGGTGCGGCTCACGGTCGACGGTGTCGACAGCCTGCTCGTCGACCGCACCGTGGAGCCTCCGGCCTTCGATTCCTCTCAGACGGTGGCGGTGCCCGCATGACGGCGGTGCTCGCCGACCGCGCGCCGACGACGGCTGAGCGCGAGCAGTCGCCGCTCGTCCTTGACTTGGAGCAGATCCGCAGGATCCTCGAGGCGCTTCGCGACGGGGTCGCGCCGCCGCCGGTCTCGCGCGCGCCGGCGGACGACGAGTTCGAGCCGGCGGTCGACCGCGTCGCACGTCTGTTCGGCCTGTCGGCGTTCGAGCGGCAGGTGCTCCTCCTAGCCGCGGCTGTCGAGCTCGACGGTGACGTCGCCGCGCTGGCCGCGACGGTCCAGAACAGCGGAGATCCGCGCCCGACGTTCGGGCTTGCGCTCGCCGCGCTGCCGAACCCGCACTGGGACGCGGTCGCGCCAGACGCGCCGCTGCGGCGCTGGCGCCTGCTCGAGCCTGGGCCCGGGCCGACGCTCGCAAGCCGGGCGCTGCGGATCGACGAGCGCGTCCTCCACTACGTGACCGGGATCGAGGCAGCGGACGAGCGCTTAGAGGGCGTCCTGCGCGTCGCCGCCGGGCCGGCGGCGCTCGCGCCCTCGCAGCGACGGCTTGCGGGCGAGCTCGCCCGCACGGCCGCGGGCGCAGGAGCGCGCGTCCTCGTGCGGGTCGAGGGCGAGGACGGCGACGCGCAGCTCGGCGTCGCACAGGCATTCGCCGAGGACTTGGGCCGGATCGCGCTCGTCGTCCGCGGGAGCGCGCTGCCGGCGGCTGGGCCGGAGCTCGCAGCGCTCGCGCGCCTGGTCGACCGGGAGGCGCTCCTGCTCGAGGGACTGCCGGTCGTCGCCACGCAGGACGCGCACGATCCGACCGTTGCCGCGCTGCTCGACGCGCTCGAGGCGCCGCTTGTGGCGATCGTCGGCGACTCTCCGGTCCGCACGACCGGCAGGGTCGCGATGCACCGCTCCGTCCACCTGCCTGCGCCGGCCGAGGCGCGGCTCCTCTGGACAGCGGCGCTCGGCGAGCCGGTAGCGCTCGCGCTCGCGGATCCAGTCGAAGAGGTCGCGCAGCACTTCCGGCTGAGCGCCGCGGCGATCGACGCCGTCGCGCGCGAGTTCGCGGCGACCGCGACGGCGCGAACGGACGCCGCTGCGGAGCTGCGGCGCCTCTGCCGCGAGCGCTCGCGCGTGCGACTCGAGGGCCTGGCGGAGCGGATCGACCCGGCCGCGACGTGGAACGACCTCGTCCTGCCGGACGGCCACATCGAGCTGCTGCGCGAGATCGTTCGCCATGTCCGGCACCGCACGCAGGTCTACGAACGTTGGGGCTTCGGCGAGCGGACGACGCGGGGCCTCGGCGTCACCGCGCTCTTCTCCGGCGAGAGCGGCACCGGCAAGACGCTCGCCGCCGAGGTGCTCGCCCACGAGCTCGGCCTCGACCTGTACCGGATCGACCTTGCGACGACGGTCAGCAAGTACATCGGCGAGACGGAGAAGAACCTGCGCCGGGTCTTCGCGGCGGCCGAGGCGAGCGGCGCGGTGCTCCTGTTCGACGAGGCGGACGCGCTCTTCGGCAAGCGCGGTGAGGTTAAGGACGCCCACGACCGGTACGCGAACCTCGAAGTCGCCTATCTGTTGCAGCGCATGGAGTCCTACCGCGGGCTTGCGATCCTCACGACGAACCTGCGCAGCAACGTCGACCGGGCGTTCCTGCGCCGATTGCGGTTCGTGGTGTCGTTCCCGTTTCCGACCGCGAGCCAGCGCGCTGAGATCTGGCGCCGCACGTTCCCGCCGGCGACGCCGCTCGAAGGTGTCGACGCCGGCGACCTCGCCGGCCTCGTCGTGTCCGGTGGGACTATCCGCTCGATTGCGCTCTCGGCAGCCTTCGCCGCGGCCGAGGACGGGACCGCCGTGCTGCCGGCGCACGTCCTGCGCGCCGCGCAGGTCGAGTACGCGAAGGCCGAGCGCGCGCTCACAGACAAGGAGACGGAGGGGCTGCGGTGACGCGGCGCGTCGAGATCGTGGTGGATGAGCTCATCGTGCGGGGGCTCCCACCGGCTGCGGCGCATGCCGCGGCAGCCGCGCTCGAGGCGCGCCTGACCAAGCTGGCGAGCTCGGGAGCCGTCATTCCGGCGCGGGCCGAGCACTTTCGGCGGCTTCCGACAATCGACGCGCCCGCCGGCCACGTCGGCGAGGCGGTCGCGGGCGCCGTCTGGGGAGCGCTTGCGGAAGGGACGGCGCGGTGAGCAGGCGGCGCAGCCACGCGGGCGTGCGGCCGCAGAAGGCGGAGGCGAGGCCCGTCTCGAAGCCGCACGATCGCCACGAGCGCGAAGCGGAGCGCGCGGCTGAGGTGGTCGCGCGCGGCGGCAGCGTCTCGAGCTGGTCGTTCTCGGCGATGCCTGCCTCGGCGCCCGAGTCGGTGCAGCGCCAGGAGGTGGTCAACGAGAAGAAGCAGGAGATGATCAAGAAGACGAGCGAGGCGGCGCTTGCGACCCCGCAGGGGCAGGCGGTCAAGGAGGCCGTGCTCGCCGACCCGCTCGTGAAGAAGGCGAAGGACATAGTCACCTCGACGCCCGGCCTGATCGCCACCGGCGCCGCAGCGGCCGGCGGCGTCGCCGCCCTCGCCGCGACCGGGAAGGAGCTTCCGTTCCAGCCGCCGGAGATCCCGCTCGACAAGATCTCGAAGAAGTTCGAGGGCGCGTCGGCACAGATCACCTACGAGGGCCCGGTCAACAAGCCGACGTTCGTCGGCCTCACGATCACAGTCAAAGAGCAGGGCCCGAAGGACAGGAAGAAGGACAAGCCGGACGCGATCGCCGCGGAGACTGCGCGCCTCAAGGCGCAGCAGGAGATGTTCAAGCCGGCGAGCCAGAAGGCGGCGGAGAAGAAAGAGGCGGACGACATGGTCCAGGCCTGGATCGCGCAGCAGAAGCTGCCCGGCGGGCCGGCCGGGGTGACGATCCCGCTGACGGAGCCGAAGCCGAAGGAAGAGAAGAAGGAGGAGGAGAAGAAGCCGGCGCAGCCGGCGCCGGCTTCGTCCACTGCGGCGCCTCCCGCGCACGCGGACGTCGACGACGCACTCTCGGCTCCGGGGCGGCCGCTCGACCCGTCGACACGCCGGGTGATGGAGGCGCGCTTCGGCTACGACTTCTCGGGCGTGCGCCTGCACGACGACGCGCGCGCCGCGGCGACGGCGGCCGAGATCGAAGCGGCCGCGTTCACCGTCGGCGAGGACGTGGTCTTCGGCGCCGGCCGCTACGATCCGTCGAGCCCCGCCGGGAGGCGTCTCCTCGCCCACGAGCTCGCGCACGTTGTCCAGCAGGCAGGCCGCTCTGGAGGCTCAGGGCCCGTCATCCAGCGACGGAGCGCCTTCGAGTCGCTCGGGATCCTGCTCGGGATCGAGGAGGGGACGTGGTCGGATCGCGAGCTCCACGACTACCTCGTCCTGATCGGGAGTACGGGCCATATCGAGGGCTCCTACGACAGCGACAACAAGGCGCGCGCGATCGTGCGTCGCTGGAAGGCGTCGATCCGCGGCTACGACCTGCTGCCGGCGCAGAAGGTGCTGCTGATCCGCGAGATGCTCGACGGGCCGACGCTCGGCGCGGACGAGGAGGCCATTCTCGACCTGCTCGAGCTCTCCGACGCCTCCGACCTGTGCGTCATCTTGGGCGCCGGGGGCGTCGCGCTGACCGACCTCGAAGCCGACATCAACGGCGACAACCGCACCCGGCTCGACTCGTTCGTCTCGCACCGCTTCCGCGGCGGCCGCGACGCCGTCCTCGCCGGCCGGGTCGAGGTCGTCGGCGCCGCCGTCCCTGCCGCCGGCCCCGCTGCAGCCCCCGCGGCCCCGCAGACCGGCTTCGACGCCGCGGCGCTCGACGCACAGTTCGACAGCGACAGCACCGCCGACGAGCTGATCGACCTCATCGCGGCGATGCCCGACGCAGAGCGCCCGCAGGCGCTCCACCACCTCGTCGCCGTCCGGCGGCCTCGCCAGCTCGATGTCGTCGACCGACTGCGGCGCGAGCTCCAGGAGACCGACGACGCCGGCCGCCGCGCAGAGATCCAGGAGGAAGTGAAGGCCGCGCGCGAGGTCATGCTGAAGACCGAGCGGGTCCTCCTGCACTTCTTCCACGAGGCGGTGCCGTCGACCGCGGACGACCTCCGCCACGGCACGTCGCCGTCCGACCCGTCGCGCAAGGAGGAGCTGCGGGAGGCGCTGCTGCCCCCGCGGCGCGCCAAGGCGACATTCCAGGAGACGCTCCCCGGCGAGACCCAGACGTACGAACAGAAGATCCGGGCGCACCTGCCGACGCTCGTCGACAACTACTACCAGCGCCTGGTCGCAGGGCACGGTCGTGCCGCACACCGCGATCCGAAGAAGACGCACGCGCTTGTCGAGTTCGAGGCGATCGGCAATGTCGCCAAGGACGAGACGGACGCCGTCTTCGGCCAGTTCTACGACGCCGCCGATCACCCGCCGCTCAAGGCAGACCGCCCGCGCCTGCGCGGCAACGTCCACGACCAGTTCGCAGAGACCGAGCGACAACTCATCCGCATGACCCCGGGTCAGCGGAGCGAGATGGCAAAGGCGCTCATCTTCTACTTCTTCCAGAGCAACGACTGGGCGCGCCGCCTCAACCACGACCACGACGCCACGCCGCACTTCGACAAGGAGCAAAAACCGCTGAACGACGAGGCTCGCGCGATCGACCGCGTCGCGACGGAATTCGTCCGCGTCCGCGCGAACGTCGCCCGGTTGAACGAGATCGATCGGAATTGGCCGGCAACGGCGGAGGGCCGCAACGTCTTCTTCCAGATCTTCCGCGCGCCGACGCCCGAGGCCGACCGGCTGCTCCTCTGGGACGTCTTCCAGACGTTCATCCACGAGTACATGCACACGCTCGCGCACGCGGCCTACAGCGCGTACGCCAACACGTTCGGGTCGAACTCGAACGAGTGGAACACGCTGATCGAAGGCGTCGACTCGCTGCTGACCGAGATCGTGTGGACCGCGATCGAGCCGCGTGCCGACGACGAGGACATGCGCGAGAAGATCGAGGGGCCGAGCAACGCGGCGCAACCGCCCGTGAAGGTGCCGCACGCATCGCAGCGTCGCTACCCGTCATACACGGAGGCACTGCACCTCAGCGACCTCATCGGCATCGAGAACATCTACGCGGCCTACTTCCTCGGCCTTGTCGACCGGATCGGCGGACCGGCGCCCGCGGCCCCGGGAGGAACACCGTGAACGTCACGCACGTGCTCCGTACGTTCGAGGCTGCCGACGTCGCCGCGTGGCGAGGGCTGCCCGCCGAGCTTTCGCTCGACGACGTGGGCGCAGCGCTGCGGCTCGAGGGCGGAGCCGTCGGAGACGGCTACCTGGGCGACGAGCGGCACGCTGCCCACTGGATCGCCGCAGAGTCGGCCACCTACGAGGGCGGATTCTTCGTGTGGCACGACGGGGGGCAGGTGCTCGTGTTTGAGGGCCGCGACCCGGTCGACAGCTCCGGCGATCCGCTCGTCGCGCCCGACCTCGGCGAGCCGGAGGCGATGCTCGACAGCGTGCTCGACCGCCTGTTCCTGCCCGGCGGCGAACCCGTCTACGCCACGCGAGGCCTTGCGCTGCGCGTCAACCCGGAGAACGGATTGCTTCTGGGCGTGCTCGGCTTCGCGCCGACGACCGCGGACGCCTACCGAGCCCGGCTCCGGCCGGAGCTGCCGCCGCGGCGGCCGTTGCCCGACCCTGCCGGACAAGGGAACGCGTGGTGAGCGTCGCCCGGGCCGCCGCAACTACGCGCGCGCCGTCGGCCGCCCGTGCGGCACCGCGCCACGTCGCTGCACCGCCGGCGCGGGACGCGGCGGAACGCGAGGCCGAGCAGGCCGCCGCCCCCGCCGCCCGCGGTTTGCCGCCCATGGGCTGGTCGTTTGCCTCCGTGCCGGTGTCTCCGCCGCCGGAGGCCGACACCGAGCCGGACGCCCGCGTCGCCGACGCGGTCGCGGGGCCGGGCCGGCCGCTCGAGGCCGCGATGAGGCACGCGATGGAGGCGCGCTTCGGCGTCGACCTGTCGGGCGTCCGCCTGCACGACGACGCCGCGACGGTGGCCGCCACCCGCGCAGCAGGCGCCGAGGGGCTCGCGGTCGGCGACGATGTCGCCCTCGCCGAGCGTCTCGACCCCGCCTCGCCGTGGAGCCGCGCACTCCTCGCGCACGAGCTCGCGCATGTCGTCCAGCAGCGCGCCGCCGGAGCGGTGGCCGCCGTGCAGCGCAAGGACGGCGCCGCCGCCGCGCCCTCGACGACGCTTGCCGGGCTCCCGGACGCCGACCGCCAGCGGATTCAGTTGGTGACGATGAAGGTGACGATCCCGGAGCTCGCGGAGAAGTTCGCGACGACGGGGACGAAGACGACGATCCCGCTCCCGTCCGGGCTGACGGCCGCCTTCGACGCGTCCGTCGACCTGTCACTCCAGCCCGGCCTCAGCAACGTCGTGGGCTCGCTCACGACCACGGTCGAGCTCACAGAGGTCGCGCTCGTCCCGAACTCTACGATCACGCTCGAGCTCGACCTCGGCGGAAAGGTCGGCAAGGGCCTCTATCGCTTCACCCACCACGCCCCGCCGGCCGCGCCGGGCGCAAAGGGCGCCGCCAAGCCGGCGCCGCGGGTCCTCGTCGAGGCGCTCGGCAAGGCGACGGCGCCGCCCGGCACGAAGGCGCCGCCGACGCCGGCGAAGCCTGGCGGCCCCGCGGCGCCGGACCCGGTCGCCGACAAGATCAAGAACCACTCGCTCTCCGTCCCTTACAAGGACGCCGAGCTCGACGCGCTCCGCGCCGCGCTCGGCCAGATTCCCGACGCGCAGCTGGCCGCCGTCGACGGGCTCAAGTTCAGCCGCGACGCCGCGAGCCCGGACGATCCGAAGGCCGACGGCGACTACGACTACAAGACCCACATGGTCACGATGTACGACAAGGCGTTCACGGCCTCGCAGACGCGAGTCAAGGGCCCCGGGACCGTCGCCTCCGACAGCGCCACGCGTGCGATCGTCCACGAGATCGGCCACGCGATCGACCTCGCGGCGATCCGCAAGGCACATGTTGACCAGAAGACGGCGGACGCTGCCGTCGCCACCCTCTACGGCAAGTACGCGAACCCGAAGGCCCCGAAGAAGCTCAAGTACCCGACCGGAGGACCGGAGGAAGAGGAGGTGAAGACGGTCCTCAAGGCCCAGGCCGACGCCGACGCGAAGGTGCTCGCGGCGAGGGCGCTCTCGGGCACGAAGACGGTCAAGAAGCCGGGCAAGGCCGACTTCGAGGACGTGATCGGCACCGATGTCAAGGGGATCAAGTTCCGCGAGGCGGCGAAGAAGGACGGCGGCAAAGCCGTCTCCGCGTACGGCGAAAAGGACTTCCAAGAAGCGTTCGCGGAGGCGTACTCGCTCTACATCACCGCGCCGGACACGCTGAAAGCGCTGCGGCCGAACGTCTTCGAATACCTCGACCAGGACCTGCCGAAGTGAGGGGCCGGCGATGACACCGCTCTCACCGCGGCTCCTGAAGGGCGGCCTGGTGCAGGTCGACCCCGACAGCGCAAGGGTGCTGCGCGCGATCGGGCTGCAGTACAACCCGGACACGCTGACGCGGACGCTGCAGGTGCAGGCGTCTAGCGCCGGCGGCGGCGGCGACCAGTCCGAAGCGCTCCGGCTGAAGGGCGCCGCGATCGAGACGATCAAGGTCGAGGCGGAGATCGACGCAACCGATCGGCTCGACGACCCCGGCTCGAATCCGGACGCAGTCACGCTCGGCATCCACCCGCAGCTCGCCGCGCTCGAGGCACTCGTCAACCCGCGCGCCGACGATCTGCAGGCGAACGACACGCTCGCGGGCTCGGGCGTGCTCGAGGTGCTGCCGCTCGAGGCGCCGCTGACCCTCTTCGTCTGGAGCAAGCAACGAGTTGTGCCGGTGCGCGTCACCGACCTCTCGGTGACCGAGGAGGCGTTCGACGTCGCCCTGAACCCGATCCGCGCGAAGGTGAGCCTCGGCCTGCGCGTGCTCTCCGTCGACGACCTCGGCTTCCGCCACCGCGGCGGCACGCTCTTCATGGCGTACCTGCGGAACAAGGAGAGCCTCGCCGGCCGTTCCGTCTCCGTCGAGCTGTCCGAGCTCGGCGTGGGGTCGCTGTGATGCCGGACCCGCTGCAGGAACTGCTCACCGCAGGCGCCGTCCCGACGACGACGTTGCCGCCGACGAGCCGCTACGCGACCGTCGGTGTCGACGCGTGGGATCCAGGCACGGGCGAGCCGTCGGTGCCGTTCCTGCGCCGACGGTTCTGCACGCGCCCGGAGCGATTCGCGTTGCTGTACGAGGTGCGGATCGCGGGAGGCGACCGGCGCGACGTGCTCGCGTCGCGCCATCTCGGCGACGCGGAGCTCTGGTGGCGCCTCGCCGACGCGAACGGCGTCGTAGACCCGCGCGACCTCACGAAGCCGGTCGGCCGGGCGCTGCGGATCACGCTGCCCGAGGACGTCCCGGGGGACGGTAATGGCTGAGCCCGTCCGCCTCCAGCTCCTGATGGGGCCGGGCGTGCCGATCCCTGCGCCGCGCGCGGTGATCGACGCGGTCCAGGAGGTGAAGGTCGAATCGAACTCGGGCGAGACGCAGAGCGGGTTCGAGATCACCTTCAAGATCTCCAACCGCTCGCCGCTCCAGACGCTCTTCCTGCTCACAGGCGGCGCGACGATCCCGATCTTCCGTGTCGTGATCGCGGTCACGCTCCGCGGCACCACGACGGTGCTGATCGACGGCGTGATGACGAATCATGAGCTCCGCTCCGACACCGGCCCGACCTCGTCGCTCGCGGTCAAAGGCAAGGACCTGACCGCGCTCATGGACGTGATCCCGCTCGACGGCCTTCCGTACCCCGCAATGCCGCCCGCGGTGCGCGTGCTCGTCGCCGTCGCGAAGTACGCCGCCTTCGGGGTCGTACCGCTGGTGATCCCGAGCGTGCTCGAGGACGTGCCGATCCCGATCGATCGCATCCCGCGCCATCAGGGAACCGACTACGCGTACGTCAAGTCGCTCGCGCGAGAAGTCGGCTACGTCTTCTACGTCGACCCCGGTCCGGTGCCTGGCATGAGCAAGGCGTACTGGGGCCCCGAGATCCGAATCGGCGCGCCGCAGCCGGCGCTGAACGTCTCGCTCGACGGACCGCACAACAACGTCAAGAGCCTCTCGTTCACGTTCGACAAGGAGCGCAAGGAGCTGCCGGTCATCTACATCCAGGAGCCCGCGAGCAAGGCGCCGATCCCGATCCCCATCCCGGACATCACGCCGCTCAGCCCGCCGCTCGGCGTAGTGCCGCCGCTGCCGCCGAAGATCACGTTCCTCAACGACACTGCGAAGCTGAATCCGCTCGTGGCGGCGATGCGCGGCCTCGCCTACGCCGGCCAGCACGGCGACGCGGTCTTCGGCACCGGCGCGCTCGACGTCGCGCGCTACGGTCACGTGCTGCGGGCGCGCGCCCTCGTCGGCGTGCGCGGCGCCGGCGAGGCCTTCGACGGACTGCATTACGTCTCGGCAGTCACCTCGATGTTCAAGCGCGGCGAGTTCACGCAGTCGTTCCAGCTCGCGCGGAACGGCCTCCTCTCGACTCTGCCGGTGGTGCCCGAATGATCGGGAGCGAGGTCGCCGAGGTGACGACGACGGTGAAGCGCTACTACGGCAAGTACCGCGGCACCGTCGTCAACAACGTCGACCCGATGCAGATCGGACGGATCCAGGCGATCGTGCCGGACGTCTCGGGCGTCGTGCCGACCTCGTGGGCGATGCCTTGCCTGCCGGGCGCCGGGATCAACACGGGCTTCTTCACGGTGCCGCAGATCGGCTCCGGCGTCTGGATCGAGTTCGAGCAGGGCGATCCCGACCGGCCGATCTGGGTCGGAGGCTACTGGGGCACGCCGGCCGAGGTGCCCGTCCTCTCGCGCATGGTGCCGCCCGCGGTGAACGGCTTCACGATCCAGACGACGCTGAAGAACGCGCTCATCGTCAGCGACGTCCCGGGCCCGAGCGGCGGGATCCTCATCCAGACGACGACCGGTGCGATGATCTCGGTCAGCGACGTCGGGATCATCATCTCGAACGGCAAGGGCGCGATCATCAACATGGTCGGGCCCTCCGTGGACGTCAACGTCGGCGCGCTGACGGTGGTGTGAAGTGCCGGCGCCCGCACTTCATCTCGGAGCCGTGGTGCTTTGCTCGCACGCCGGGCCCGCCACGCCGGTGTCGCCGTTCCCGCGGGTACTCCTCTCCGGACAGCCGGCCGTGGCGATCGCCTCCCCGTACGCGATCACGGGCTGCGCGTTGACCGGAACCGGGGCGCCGCCGTGCGCGACGGGCCAGTGGCTCACCGGCGCCGTGCGCGTGCTCGCCGGCGGCGTCCCAGTCGCGACGATGACCGGCGCCTCGACCTGCGTCCCGACCGGGACGCCGATGCTGCCGGTCTTCGCCCAGACGCGGGTGCTCGCGACATGACCAACATCGACTTCCCCTACCACGTGGACGGGCGCGGGCGCACCGCCGGCACCGACGCGGGCGACCATCTCCGCGACCTGATCGAGCAGGTGCTCTTCACGTCGCCGGGCGAGCGCGTCATGCGGCCCGACTTCGGCAGCGGGCTGCTCGGCCTCGTCTTCGAGCCGGGCGGGCCCGAGCTCGTCGCCACGACGCAGCACCTCGTGCAGGGAGCGCTGCAGCAGGAACTCGGACATCTGATCGCCGTCGAGTCGGTCGAGGTCTCGCAGGACGAAGGCGCGCTCACCGTCAGCGTCTCCTTCGTCGCGCTGCGCACGCAGGAGCGGAGCACGGCCACGTTCACGAGGAGCGTGCCGTGAGGTACGCGTGCTGCGACGAGCGCCGCCTGCGCGCGGTCAAGGAGGCCGGCGTCCTCAACGGAATCGAGTACGTCGAGGTTGCCGACTCCGAAGTGCCGGACGACCTTCGCCAGCTCGCGCTCTTCGTGCGCCTGCTGCAGCCGGCGCCCGGCCTGACGCCCGAGGCGAACGTCCGCATCGACGGCGGTGAGCGCATACGCACCATTGCGGCTTCGACGCCTTCGGCGGCCGAGGTCGCGGTGCTCACCGCCGGGCTCGACGATCCGGCGACGGTTCTGCTCGTCCGCACCGACTCGACCGGCGACTACTCGCGCTACACGCTTCGCCTCGTCGCCGGCGGGGGCAGCGAGGAGCCCCCCGCCGGCTTCGATCCCCTGCTCGCGTCGGTCGAGTTCTCCTTCAAGGTCGAGTGCCCGTCCGACTTCGACTGCGCGCCGATCTGCGAATGCCCGCCAGAGACGGCCGAGACGCCGTCGATCGACTACCTGGCGAAGGACTTCCAGTCGTTCCGCTCGCTCATGCTCGACCGGCTCAGCCTGCTGGCGCCCGAGTGGACCGAGCGGAGCACGCCGGACGTCGGCGTGGCGCTCGTCGAGCTACTCGCGTACGTCGCCGACGAGCTCTCGTACCGGCAGGACGCGGTCGCCACTGAGGCGTACCTTGCGACGGCGCGCCGGCGGACCTCACTCCGCCGCCATGCCCGGCTCGTCGACTACGTCGTCCACGAGGGTTCGAACGCACGAGCGTGGGCGCGCGTCTTCGTCGGCAGCGAGGGCGTCGCGCTCGATCGCCGGACGCAGCTGCTAACGCGCGTGCCGGACGTGCCCGACGTGATCGAGCCGGGCGGCCCGGAGCACCGCGCGGCGCTCGCGGCGGGCGCCGAGACCTTCGAGACAGTCGCGGACGAGGTTCTGTACGCGTCACACGAGCGCTTCGACTTCTGGACCTGGGGCGACGCCGGCTGCTGCCTGCCGCGCGGCGCCACCTCGGCGACCCTCGTCGGCGACCACCCGGAGCTCAGGGCCGGCGACGTGCTCGTGCTCGCGGAGGTCGCCGGGCCGCTGACCGGTCGCGTCGAGGACGCCGATCCAGCCAAGCGGGCGACAGTTCGGCTGACGCACGTCGTTCCTTCGAGCGACCCGTCCGGCGGGCTCTTCGACGACCCGCCGACGAACACGCCGGTCGCAGTGACCGAGATCGCGTGGGACGAGGCCGACGCGCTGCCGTTCGCGCTCTGCATCTCGGTCGAGGAGCGGCCGGACCTCGTCGTCGGCGAGGCGTGGGGCAACATCATCCTTGCCGACCACGGCCGCACCGTCGCGGACGAGCCGCTCGGCGAGGTGCCGGCGCCGGTCCTCACGTCCGTCGGCGACGACGGCTGCGACCCGTGTGACCGCGAGGAGCCCGAGCCGCTGCCGATTCGCTTCCGGCCGACGCTCGCGAACGCGCCGGTGACGCAGGCTCGGCCGCTGCCGACGCACGAGGTCGCGCAGGGGCCGGTAACTCCGGCGCTCTCGGCCGACCTCGGCTCGCTGACGTTTAGCCCGCTCCTGCACGACTGGCTCGAGGAGCGCGGCTTCGCCTTCAGGGCGGCACCCGCCGTCGTCCGCGGCGGCGACGACTTCTGGTCGGTGAGCGACGGCGTCACCGTCGCGCTCCTGCACCTCGACGCCGGGACGCTGGCCGCATTCGCGCGCCCGATGTCGGCTGCAGGGACGATGGCCGCAGATCCGCGCGCTGCGCGGCCGGCGGTCGCGCTGGAGGGGACGCTGCTCGGCGCGACGGAGCCGTGGTCGCCGCAGTCGGATCTGCTCGCGAGTGACGGCGACGCCGCGCAATTCGTCGTCGAAGTGGAGAACGACGGCGCCGCGACGCTGCGGTTCGGCGACGGCGTGCACGGGCGCCGGCCCGAGACGGAGACGTCTTTCGAGGCGACCTACCGCGTCGGCAACGGCACGGCCGGCAACGTCGGCGCAGGAGCGGTCGCGCACGTCGTCACGCTCAACGGCGCGATCCTCGGCGCCTCCAATCCGCTACCGGCCGCCGGCGGAACCGACCCGGAGCCGGCCGACGCCGTTCGCCGCGACGCGCCCGAGGCGTACCTCGTCCAGGAGCGGGCCGTGACCGAGGACGACTACGCGAGCGTGAGCGAGCGCAGCCCGAGCGTGCAGCGCGCGGCGGCGACCTTCCGCTGGACGGGCTCGTGGCACACCGTCTTCGTCACCGCCGACCGCGTCGGCGGGCTGCCCGTCGACGACGTGTTCGAGACGGGCCTGCGCCGCCACCTCGAGCGCTTCCGCATGGCCGGCTACGACCTCGAGATCGACGGGCCGCGGTTCGTGCCGCTCGAGGTCGGCCTACATCTGTGCGTCGAGCCCGACTACTTCCGCGCGCACGTGAAGGCCGCGGTGCTGGACGTGCTCTCGAGCCGCGTGCGGGCCGACAGCACGCTCGGGTTCTTCCACCCCGACCGCTTCACGTTCGGCGGCCCGGTCTACCTGTCCTCGATCGTCGCCGCAGCGCAGGCCGTCCCCGGCGTCCAGTCGGTGAACGTGAACACCTTCCAGCGCCAGCGCGATGCCGCATCGAGCGAGATCGACAGCGGCGTCCTGCCGATGGATCGGCTCGAGATCGCCCGGCTCGACGACGACCCGAGCTTCCCCGATCACGGCGTGCTCGTGCTGACCGCGGGAGGCGGCAAGTGAGCGCCGCCGCCACCGCCGCCTGCGGTTGCTGCGCCGGCGTCACCGAGCGGACGCCGCTCGAGGTACAGAACCGCCCGGGGCTGTCCGCGATCGCGTACCGCGTCGGGACGCACGCTGACTTCTTCGCATCGATGATCGCCGGCCTCACGGACGCCGACCGGCCGCGCCTCGCCGACCTCGGCACCCGCGATCGCGACGACTTCTCCATCGCGCTCCTCGACGCGTTCGCGGTTGCCGCGGACGTGCTCGCCTTCTACAACGAGCGCCTCGCGCAGGAGTCGTACCTGCGCACGGCGCGCGGGCGGATCTCGCTGCAGGAGCTCGGGCGGCTGATCGGGTACCGCCTGCGGCCGGGCGTCGCCGCCGAGACGTACCTCGCCTTCGCGCTCGAGCCCCCACCGGACGTGCCGGCCACGGCAACGCGCGACCCGGGCTCGGCGCCGCCCGTGACGCCCGCATCGGTGACGCTCGAGCCCGGCCTGCGGGTACAGAGCATCCCCGGCCCCGGCGAGCAGCCGCAGACGTTCGAGGCGGTCGAAGAGGTCGTGGCGCGGCCCGAGTGGAACGCCGTTCCCGCGTCCCAGACCGTCGCCTTCACGCCCGCCCTGCACGACACGCACGCCTACCTCGAGGGAGCGGCGCTCAACCTGAAGCCCGGCGACGCGTTCCTGCTCGTCGGTGCGGACGTCCTTCACGAGCGCTGGGATTTCAGGACGCTGACGAAGGTCGTCCCTGACCCCGAGCATGAGCGCACGCGAGTCGAGTGGGCTGAGGGCCTCGGCTCTGACAACCCCCTCGTGCAGCCCGCCGCGACGCCGGAGGTGTACGTGCTCCGGAAGCGGATCAACGTCTTCGGCCACAACGCGCCGATGTGGAAGTCCATGTCGGACCAGTTCCGGGGTGACTACTACCCCGACGATCCCGACCGGGAAAACTGGCCCGAGTTCACCATCTCCGCCAAGTCCGGGGACGTCGTCGACCTCGACGGCTCGCATCCCGATGCCGTGGTCGGTTCATGGGTCGTGCTCTCGAAGCCGAACTACCGCGAGCTCTGGCAGGTCGAGACGGTGACCGAGCTGTCGCGGGCCGAGTTCGCCGTCTCCGGCAAAGTCACACGCCTGACGCTGACTGGCGGGGAGAACTACCCCTTCTTCAAGGACGAGGTTCGGAACACCACAGTCTTTGCGGGAGGAAGGCACCGAGCCGGTCGTCGTGAAGGAGGTGCAGGGGAGCGGCGGCAAGTGGCGCATCGTGCTCGAGGGCGACCTGTCGACGGCGTACGAGCGCGACTCGGTCATCGTCCACGGCAATGTCGCCCTCGGGACGCACGGAGAGACCGTGCAGCAGCTGCTCGGCGCGGGCCGCGCGAGCACGCCGTTCCAGCGGTTCACGCTCGTCCACGACCCTCTGACCTACCTGCAGTCGACCAGCGACCCTTCGGGCGCCGACTCGGCGCTCGAGGTCCGGGTCAACGACGTGCGCTGGGACGAGGTGCCGACGCTCTACGGGGCCCGGCCGCGCGACCGCGCGTACTCCCTCCGCACCGATGAGGATGGCAAGGCGTACGTGCAGTTCGGCGACGGCGAGCGCGGCGCGCGCCTCCCGTCAGGCTCAAACAACGTCCGGGCGAAGTACCGCAAGGGCCTCGGCGCCGCCGGGAACGTCAAGGCCGGCGCGCTCGCACAGCTGCTCGACAGGCCCCTCGGTGTGAAGGGCGTGAGCAACCCCGCAGCGGCGAGCGGCGGGGTCGACGCCGAGTCGGAGGAGTCGGCGCGCAGGTCGATCCCGCTCGGCGTGCGCACGCTCGGCCGCGCCGTCTCGCTGCTCGACTACGAGGACTTCGCTCGGGCCTTCAGCGGCGTCACCAAGGCGCACGCTGCGGTGCTTCCGTTGCGCGCCGGCCGCACGATCGTCGTCAGCGTCGCGTTCACCGGCGGCGACCGGCTGGAGGATCTCGGTGACGCGTTGCGAACGCACGGCGACCCGCGGGTGCAGGTGCTCGTCCTCGCGGGGACGACGCAGACATTCCGGCTCGCTCTGAAGGTCGCCGTCGACCCGGCCTACGAGACGGACGCCGTGCTCACCGGCGTCGAGGCTGCGCTGCGGACGGCCTACTCCTTCGACTCTCGCGGCTTCACGGAGCCCGTGTTTCGCTCCGAGGTGATCGGCGTGGCGCACACGGTGCCGGGCGTGCTCGCGGTCGACGTCGACCGCCTCTACGTGGGTGCGACCCATGACCTCGCTGACCGGCTGCTCGCGCAAACACCGGCAGTCGGCGCCGGCGGGACCGCGATCGCGGCCGGCGTGCTCGTGCTCGATCCGGCGAAGTTCGACTGGCTGGAGGCGATGACGTGAGCGCGGTGGGCGGCCTCTACACGGCCGAGGAGATCTACCGGCTCCTGCCGGCCGTCTACCGCGTCCGCGACGCGGAGCAGGGCGGCGTCCTGCGCGAGCTCGTCGACGTGCTCACCGACCAGGTCAACGTGCTCGCCGAGAGTCTCGAGCAGATGTACGACGACGAGTTTGTCGAGACGTGCGCGCCGTGGGTCGCGCCCTACATCGGCGACCTGGTCGGCTACCGCACGCTCCACGGAGTCGTGCCCCAGATCGCCTCACCTCGGGCCGAGGTCGCGAACACGATTCGCTACCGGCGGCGCAAGGGCACGGTCTCGGTGCTCGAGCAGCTCGCCCGCGACGTCACCGGCTGGCCGGCCCGCGCGGTCGAGTTCTTCGAGCTGCTCGCGGCGACGCAGTTCATGAACCACATCCGTCCGCACGCGGCCGCGACAGCCGATCTGCGGAGCGCAGCGCGGCTCGAGCTCGCGGGCGGCTTCCAGGCGGGCGCGTTCGACGGCTTCGCGCACACCGCCGAGATGCGCCGCATCGCCTCTCGGTCCGGTCGCTACAACATCCCGAACGTCGGGATCTTCCTCTGGCGCGTGCAGGCGCTCCGGCTCTCCCGCTCGCCACTCGTCGACGCCGACGGCTCCGGGCTGCGCTTCCGCTTCGACGCGCTGGGGACGGACAAGCCGCTCTTCGCCGCACCGCGGACCGAGCAGGAGATCACGCACATCGCGGAACCGCTCGACGTCCCGCTGCCGCTGAAGCGCCGGTTCACGGCTGCGCATCTGGCCGACCTCTACGGGTCGGGGCGCTCGCTCCTGCTCGAGACCGAGACGGGAGTCGGGGTCGACCCCGTGGCCGCCGGGGATGTTCGCGTGTGCGATCTCTCGGACGACCCGGGCGTTCCCGGGACGTGGGCGCACGAGCCGCAGCCCGGTGACACGCACGTCGCCGTCGATCCCGTGCTCGGCCGGGTCGCCTTCGCAGCCGCGCCGGCGGCCGGCGAGACACGGCTCGCGACCTTCCACTACGGCTCGGCGCTCGCCGTCGGCGGCGGCGGGTACGACCGCGCCGCCTCGCTCGAGAAGATGAACACGGTCGTCTCCGTCTCCGGCGGCGAGCCGCTTGGGACACCGCTCGGCTCGGTGACGGGCGGCGGCGCGGTGGAGATCCTCGACAACCGCCGCTACGACGCGCCGGCGACGATCACGGCGACGACGCCGGCGCCGAACGCGCCCGACCGCGAGGTCGTCCTGCGCTCGGCCAACCGGACGCGTCCGCTGCTCTCGCGGGCCGACCAGCTGCGCCTCGCGATGGATCCCGATACGACGATCGTCCTGAACGGGCTGCTCCTCGCCGGAGCTCCGCTCGTGATCGAGGAGGCGGCGGACGCGGAGCCGCGGACGCTGGTCCTTCGCCACTGCACTCTCGTTCCGGGCATCACGCGCGACCCCGACGGCGAGCCCCACTTCGTCGGCCGGGCGAGCCTCATCGTCCTGCACCCGTTCGCGTCGGTGACGCTCGACCACTGCATCGTCGGGCCGGTCGTCGCCGTCGAGGGCGCCGAGGTGGCGGCGAACGACTCCGTGATCGACGCCTCGGAGGAGGACGAGATTGCGTTCTGCGGCCGCGCACCCGCCGGGGGCGGCGCGCTGCTCACGGTCTCGACGGCCGCCGAGCGGGACACCGGCGACGGCCTCACGGCCGGCGGGCATCTCACGCTCGAGGCCTGCACGGTCCTCGGCAAGGTGCACGCCGAGCGGCTCGATGTCTCCGACTCGCTGCTCCTGGCGCGCCGGAGCGGGGGCGACCCCTGGCCTGTACCGGTCTGGGCCGAACGGCGGCAGGTCGGCTGCATCCGCTTCTCGTTCGTCCCGCCGGGCTCGCGCACACCGCGGCGGTTCCACTGCGCGGGCTCCGATCCGGCCCATCGCCCGTACCACACGTCGCTCCGCTACGGCGATCCCGGCTACATGCAGCTGCGGCGGTCGACGCACCCCGCGATCCGCACCGGCTCGAGCGACGAGGGATCGATGGGCGTCACGCACGAGCTCTACGAGCCGCAGCGCGAGACCAACCTGCGCGTGCGCCTCGACGAGTACCTCCGATACGGGTTGGAGGCCGGGTTCTTCTACGCCACATGATCGAGCGCGAAGGGAGATAGAGATGGGTGCCGACGTCAGCCGCGTGAGGTTCGACCCGCTCCGCGACTTCGCGGGCGTGGTCCTCCAGCAAGGGAGATTGCTGCTGGACGGGGACTTCAACGAGTACGTCGCGCTGCTGGACCGCCGGCTGCGGGCGGAGACGTGCGACCTCACGTCGTTCGGCCCCGACCCCGACCATGCGGGCGTCGCCTGGGTGCCGCGCCAGACGCCCGACGGCTTCCGCGTCACCGCCTCGGGCGGCGCGCTCTCGATCGGCCGCGGCCGGATGTACGTCGACGGGCTGCTCGCGGAGAACCACGGTTTGCCGCCGAACGGGTTCGACCCGCTGCTCTCCGAGCGAACCGGCACGACCGGCACGCCCTACGACAAGCAGCCGTACTGGCCAATGCCCGACGCGCTCCCGAGCGGTGGACCCCATCTGGCCTACCTCGACGTGTGGGAGCGCGAGGTCACCTATCTCGAGGATTCGAACCTCGTCGAGGTCGCGGTAGGCGTCGACACGACGGCGCGCTGGCAGACGGCCTGGCAGGTGCGGCTGCTGCCCAACACCGGCAGCGCGACCTGTGCCTCCGACGACGACGACATTCCCGGCTGGCTGGACGTGATCCGGCCGTCCGCGGGTCGACTCACGACCGACACGATCGAGGTGAGCGCGGACGACGACCCGTGCGAGCTGCCTCCGAGCGCTGGGTTCCGCGGCCTCGAGAACCAGACGTACCGCGTCGAGATTCACGACGGCGGACCGGCCGGCACGGCGACCTTCAAGTGGTCGCGCGACAACGGTTCGGTCGCGATTCCCGTCGTGGAGATGGTCTCGACCACGATTCTCCGGCTCGCCTCCGTCGGCAAGGACGACGTGCTTCGCGTCTCCACGGGCGATTGGGTCGAGATCCTCGACGACCATTACGAGCTTGCGCAGAGGCCCGGCGTGATGCGCAAGGTGACCGTCGACGACGCGGCGCGCACGATCACGTTCAGCGGCGCCATCCCGACCGACCTGCGCCCGGCGGACGCGGAGGACGCTGCGAAGCGGCACCTACGCGTCCGGCGCTGGGACCAGTCCGGCGTCGTTCACAGCGGCGCAGGCGCGACGCTGACCGACCTCGACGACCCCGGCTCGACGGGGCTGATCACCGTGCCCTCGAGCTCCTCGACGCAGGTCGTGCTCGAGCACGGCGTCGTTGTCTCGTTCTCGATCGCAAGCGGCGGCAGCGGACGCTTCCGCGCCGGCGACTACTGGATCTTCGCGGCCCGCACGGCAGACACGTCGATCGAGCACCTCGACGAGGCGCCGCCGCTCGGCGTGCACCACCACTACGCACGTCTCGGCTTCGTCACCTTCCCGGGCTCGGCGACCGACTGCCGGCGGCCCTGGCCGCCGCTCGGCGAGGGCGGCGAGGGCTGCGACTGCACCGTCTGCGTGACGCCCGAGTCGCACTCGTCCGGCGTGCTCACTGTGCAGACGGCGGTCAGCCAGGTGGAGGCCGTCGGCGGAACCGTCTGCCTGGCTGCAGGCGTCTACGACATCGGCGCCGGGGTCGACGTGACCGGCGCGCGCTCGCTGCGGATCCGTGGACAGGGCCCGGCGACCATCCTCATCGCGCGTGGAACGGCGCTCAACTTCGCGCAGTCCGTCGCCCTGACCGTCGAGAACCTCGCGATCGTCAGCGGCGCGGCCGCGCCCGCGGCCGTGAAGCTCCGGAGCGTCGTGGCGGCCAACCTCCAGGACCTTGTCGTCCTCTCGTACCCCTCGCCCGAGGCCGGCGGCTCGGCGGTCGAGCTCTCCGGAGTCGGGCTGCTCGTGGCGCTCCGGCGCAACGTGCTCATCGGGCGGATCGGGGTGGACGCGGGCGCGGGCGACAAGATCGGCCTCTTCGCCGCCGGCCTGCGCGTCGAGGACAACGTCGTCGTCGGGCTCGACCGCGGCATCGACCTGGGCGGCCGGGCGGCGTACCTCTACTCCTGCAGGGTCGCTCGCAACGAGGTGCTGGCGGGCGACGCGGGCGGGATCGTCGCGACCGGCGCCGTCGCGCCGGGCGGAACGCTCGACGCGGTCGGCAACAAGGTCGCGACGCGCGGGCCGGGAATCGTCGTCGGCGCTGACGCGACCGTGGACTCGAACGCGGTCAACCGGCTCGGCGGCGACCCCGGGACGGACGGGATCGTCGTCGCAGCGGGCAGCTTCCCGGTCACGCCCGGGCATGTCCGGATCACCGGCAACCGCGTCCACGACCGCTCCGGGACGGGGATCGCGCTTCGCACCGCCGTCCGCACCTTCATGGTGAAGGAGAACGTCGTCGCCGACGTCGGGGCCGGGATCGCGATCGAGGGACAGGGCTCCGCCGAGCGCGTCGCCGTCGACAACAACGAGGTGCTCGATGTGGTAGGAGCGCGGGAGGGAGCCGCCCCGAGCCTCGGAATCCTGCTCCTGCGCGCGACGTCGGTAGCCGCCGTCGGCAACACCGTCGCGCGCGTCGGGCTGGAGTCTCCCGAGGCGCGCCTCCGCGGGGGGATCGTCGTGCTGGCGGCGGACGACGTCCGCGTGAGCGGCAACGTGGTGGACGAGATCGGGCCGCCCGGCGGCTTTCTCGGCCTTGCGGTCGGAATCGGCGTCCTTGGGCCGTTCGACTCTGTCTCCGCTTCCGACAACAGCTCTGAGCGGCCGGCACCGAGTGAGGGAGGCTGGCAGGCGCTGCTCGTGCAGTCCGCCGGGGTCGAGGTCTTCAAGCTAGGCGCGGGCAAGGCTGCGGTGCCTGTCAGGGACGGCGCAGTCGTCCTCACAGGCGGCTGGGCCTTCGCCGCGGCCGCGCGGACCGAGCACGCGGGCGTGGCGTCGAACACCCTCGCCGGTGGCGGCGTGCTTCCGACCTGCCTCGTGCGGGTGCGCGGCGACGTCGTCGCCGAGGGGAACCGCTGCTTCCACGACGAGGGCCAGCAGCCCGCCGGGATCGTGCTCCAGGCCGCCGCGATCACCGCTTCGACCAACCGCGTCCGCGGAAGCGAGGCGATGCTCATCCTCCGGGTGCAGGAGAACCGCTTCGCCGCGCTCGGCAACCTCGCCGCCGGCGGCACGCACCTCCAGACTCCGGGCGCAGGCTTGCCGGTGCCCTGGAAGGCGCTCAACCCGACCGTGTCCTGACCGTCAACCTGGGAGGCAAACCATGCCCATGATCGTCGTCGGTACCGAGAAGAACTTCGCCGCGCTCCGCACGCGCCTCTTCAGCGGCAGAGTGTCGACCGCGGCCACGCGCGAGGTCGCCGAGGCGGTCAGCGTCGCGAACCCGCATGCGGACCTCGACAACCTCCAACCAGGGACGGTCCTGAACGTCCCCGACTCGCCCAACGTCTCATTGCAAGGCGAGCTGTCACTCGACGAGCCGACGACAGGGATGCTCGAGGGCCTGGCGGAGGCGGGCGCAACCGCCCTCGAGGAGCTGGCGGCGGTGGCGCGGACGCGGGAGAGCGAGGCCGCGGCTGAGCGCAAGCAGCTTGCGAGGTCGCTCGCGGGCAAGCAGGTGGCCGCCGCCGCGCGCAGGGACAAGGCGCTAGGAGCCGACGTAAAAGCGACGCAGGAAGCGATCGCGGAAGAGAACGCCCGGGCAAAGGAGCGCGCCGCGGGGCTGAAGCAGGCGCAGGGGGATTGGAGCAACGAGCTGGCGGCGGTGAAGGCGATCCTCGACTAGCCCGACCATGCGGGGTCAGATTCCCCGAAGCAGCCAGGAACCGCATGAACATGCTGTTCCTGGCTGGAGCGGAGGGGGAGGGATTTGAACCCCCGTCGGACCGATGGCCCGAAACGGTTTTCGAGACTTGTCTCCCTGGCTCTATCCATGCACGATCCAGTCGTGGACGTCTCCAGCACGGCTGCGCTTGTGCTCGCGCGACGCTCGTCGCGCAGACAGTTCTTCAAGTTCCTGAGCGCGGGCGCGCTCGGCGCGGGGCTGTGGCTGACCCGAACAGATGTCTCGCTCGGTGCGGTGTCGGGCTGCGCCGGCTGCGGAGGAGGTCCCTGCAACCCCTGCTACTCGGCGTGCCCGATCTGCGACAACCTCAATCCGCCCCACCCCTGCAGGCCGTGCCACCTGGGCGGGGGCTGCCCCGACGAGTGCACCACCTTCGGTGAGTGGTTCTGTTGCAGGACGGGCACCGTTTGCCGCCAGCGGTGCTCCGAGTGCACGTGTCCGAACGGCTGCTGCCACTGCTTCACGAATATCAACATCCCGTGCACGCCGACGCTCCATTCGGGCGATCAACCGTGCGCATGTCCGCCGCTCGATGCGGTCGCCTGATGGCAATGAACCCGCGGAGGCGGGCCGAGCCTCCGTCCCGACACGGCTTGCTCGGGAGGGAGATTCGGCCCGACGAAGCGGAGGGGGAGAGTGTTCGGGCGTGGAGGACGTCGACGACGTGACGGCCGACCCTGCCGGTCGCACCGGCCACGGCGATCCTGCTGATTGGCCCCGTCACGATGCGACCGGTTGGTACGTCGCGATCACCACGCCAGAGCTCGTCGTCGCGCTGGCGGTGAGCCGGAGAGTCGCGAGCGGCCCGCAAACGCTCGCCGCGCTGGTCGAGCGAGCCGAGCGTTGATGGCGCTCCACCCGAACGACAGCCCTGGATTCCTGCCCTGGCACGCCACGCTGCGCTGGCAGCGTGGCGTGCCAGGGCGCTGGCGCCGCTCGAACTCGCCCATGTCCAGTTCGTGCTGCTCGCCTGCACCTGGTGGTTGAACGAGCAGGGCGAGCGTCCAAGCCAGATCGCGCTCGCTACGCAGGCAGGCACCGATATCAAGATGACCTCGCAAGTAGTGCGCAGCCTCGAGCGCAAGGGCCTGATCGAACGTGAGATCGACACAGCCGATACCCGCGCCCGCCGGCTGCGCGTGACCGGGCGAGGGAAACGGCTCGCGCCACGCGCGATTGCGGTCGTCGAGCAGGTCGACTCCGACTTCTTCTCCGACCTCCCAGGACCGAGGCGCTGCGGTTCCTTCGCCGCCTGGTGGAGCTGCCTCCCGTGCGGGAGGATCTCCGTCGGGCGGATGCACCCTGAGCGCCCGTTTTGGGTCAATAAGCGGAGGGGGAGGGATTTGAACCCTCGTCGGACCTAACGGGCCGAAACGGTTTCCGAGACCGCCCACAACCTGGCCATTTGCAGGGAGTTTAGTTCTCGTTCGCGAGTATGTTCTCCAACGGGGCGAGACGCTTGTTTGCTCCGCGACGCCCCGGTGCCCTCAAGCCAGAGGCCCCGCCTAGCGTTCAGTCGGCCCGACTAGGCGCGGCGGCTCGATTTCCCATCGTGGGAATCCTCCGCCGCAGCGACGTTGCGCTGCTCGCTCTCGGCTTCGAGCTCGTGCTCCGGCACGCCCTCCTCCGCCGACTCGGCCGGCTCTCGGGGTGGGAAACGCGCATCCGCCCCGCTGGCCGCCTCCTCGACCCGCGCTGCAATCTCCCGGATGTCCTTGAGTAGCTGACTGCGCTCTTGTCGGATGGCCTCGGTGTCGGCGTGGAGCTCGCTCATCCGCGCCTCCGCTTCTTCTCGCAGGGCCGCGGCCTCTTCCTGCGTGCGCTGAAGGTGCTCGGCAGCCTCCTTCCGCGCTTGCCCGATGGTCGCTTCGGCCTCGGTCTTGGAGCGGCTGAGGATCTGGTCCGCTTCTGTCTTCGCCTTGGCAACGATGTCCTCCGCCTCGCCCTTCGCGTGGGCAGTGCGCTCTTCTGCTTCCTGCCTCGCGGCGACGGTGATCTCTTGCACAGTCTCCCCCGCGCGCTCGAGGATGCCTCTCGTCTGTTCCCCAACCTGCTCGAGTGCGTGCCTGACCGCTGCCTCGGGCGAGCGGGTCACTTCGAGCTCCGCGATCAAGCGTTGGACGCGGGTCACGTAGGCATCGACCGCCGCGCGCTCGTAGCCGCGAACGGAAACGCGGAAGGAGACGTCCCGGATCTCCGCCGCAACACGTCGAAGCTCGGTTGAAACACCGCCCTGGTCGGGTGAGTCGGGCGGCGGTTCGCTATTGCTCTGGTCGGGCTCGACGGGTACGCCACTGACCACAGCCCCGAGTATGACCCGAAATCAATGAACTTGCCGGGCGGTTGGAGCGTCTTTGCAGGAATCCGCGGGTGGCTCCGTGCTTACGGAGCCCTAATCGGGAACCGAGTGCGAGGCTGCCTTCTGGAGTCGCACGGCGACCTCGCGGAGATCGTCGAGCAACTCGCGCCGCTCGCCCCAGATGGCTTCTGTGTCGATGCGGAGCTCGTGCATCCACGCCTGCGCTTCTTCGCGTAGAGCCGCGACCTCTTCTTGTGAGCGTCGGAGCTGCTCCGCCGCGTCCGTGCGCGATTTGGCGAGGATCCCCTCCGCCTCGGTTCTTGCCTCCGCGACGTGCAAATCCGCCTGGTCTCTCGTGCGATCCGCTTCGGCGCTGGCGTTGACGACGATGTCCGCCGCTTCGGCTCTCGCCCGGGCGATCATCTCCTCCGCTTCTTGCTGCGCGCCGGCGGTGATCTCCTGCGCCGCCTGCCGGGCCTGCTCGAGGATCGCGGCCCTCTCTCCCTCGACCTCCTCGAGCGCGTGTCTGACCGCGGCCTGCGGCGAGCGGGTGGCTTCGAGCTCCGCGATCAGCCGATTGACGCGAGTGACGTAGGCATCGACCCCCCGTCGGTCGTAGCCGCGAACCGACACGGGGAAGGAAACAGTGCGGATCTCAGTCGGAACGCGTTGGCGCTCATCCAAGCCTCGGCCCTGCTCCGACGAAGCGGATTCGGCGTCGTAGACTCTGGGCACAGTCCTATCCTAGGGGGCTTCGCCGGTTCCGAATTGATTCGTCCTGAGGAGCGGCCATGCGTCGATCGTCACCATCGGCGTCGGGGGCTCTCTCGCCTCAACCGTCGCTCTGGTTGACACGTCGGGGACCTGTTGGGTGCGTAAATCGGGAGTCCGCTCCACCACACCAATGGCCTATTTCAGACTGACCCACGCCGCCTTCTGGTCCTTACGGAAGGTTTACTTCCTCGGCTCTGCAGCATGAAAAGATCCTGCATACAAGGAGTTTCGACCTTGGAAGGGGAGACACAATGAGACACAGGTGGGCGCTCACGATCAGCATTGCGCTAGCGGCGCTCGCGTTCGCTCCGCAGGGACTCGCAACCCCCCCGCTTGTCGTCGACGACGACGGGGCCCAGTGCCACAACGCCCAGCACACGAGCATTCAGGCCGCCGTGAACGCCGCCGGCCCGGGTAGCCGGATCGACGTCTGCGCCGGGACGTACGCGGAAGAGGTCCTTATCGCAACGGCGGCGAAGAACGACCTCCGGCTGCACGCCCGAGGGCGGGCCGGAGCTGTTGTCCTCGACGGGAACAACACGATGATGCACGGGTTCAGGCTCGAGGACGTCAGTGGTGTCCTCATCGAGGGCTTCGCCGTGCAGCGCTACCACGACGACATCGTTCTGAACGGCGCCGACCACAACACGATTCGTCACAACCAGACGTCGGCCGCCTGGGACCACGACGGGATTGTCGTCATGGGTGGCTCCGACGCGAACAACATCCACCACAACGTGTCGTTCAACAACACGCAACCGATCGGGTGCGGAATCAGCGTCGGAGGCGGATCGCGCGACAACCGTGTCCACCACAACCGGACGTTCGGGAACATGAACGCGGGCATCCTGCTCGGGGGCGGGTTGCTCGGCCCCGCGGGCCCGGGCAACGTGGTCGCCTTCAACAGGGTCGTGGACAACCCCGGCCACGGCATCCTCAGCGCGCTCACCGCAGGATCGCTCATCCATCACAACCACGTCCGGCACAACGGCTTCCGCGCCGACCGCCCCGGCCACGGCATCTTCCTGACCGGAGCCGGGACGACAGGAGTCCTCGTCGCCCACAACCGAGTCCGCAACAGCACGCTCGACGGGATCAGTCTCGCGAACGGCGACGCCAACCGGATCCGGCGCAACCAGAGCCGAGACAACGGGCGTGACGGGATCCGGGCTGACTCGGGTTCGACGGACAACACGATCGCGCGCAACCACATGCGGCGAAACGCCGAGCATGACTGCCACGACGACTCCGTCGGGGGAGGCACCGGGGGCACGGCGAACTTCTGGGTGCGCAACCACGGCCGCACCGAGAACCGACCAGGTCTCTGCCGGCCTTAAACGCGCGTTCCGGTCGAGTCTTCTGGGGCGGCGGAAGCCGCCCCAGTGCTGAGCGGGTCGGGCGTTCGCGCGCGACAAGCGGATAAGGAGATGACCGGCGGTCAACGCGGCACGGCCCGCGCCGCCTTTAGTTGGTAGTCGGCCCGTGACAGTTACGAGGTCGTTGAGGAAGCGCGACAGCTCGAGACCGCCAGAAATCCCCCGCCAATCAGGGTGTGGGCCTGGTTCCGGCTCAATGACCCTTCTCAAGCCCGCCGCGCTCCCGCAACCTGACGAGCGGCGACTTATGAGGGCGGGCCATGGACAAACAGCTATTTGCGCTTGCGCATGGTTGAGCAAAAAGCGGAGGGGGAGGGATTTGAACCCCCGTCGGACCGATGGCCCGAAACGGTTTTCGAGACCGCCGCATTCGACCACTCTGCCACCCCTCCGGAGGACGAAGAGTAGCGCAGCCTCCCTCTCGGTTTCCGGAGGCGAGGCGGCCGCGGAGCCCGGCTTCCGCCGGGCGGGAGCGGTCGCGGCCAGGGAAGCGAGAAACGGAGAAGGAGGGATTCGAACCCTCGAAGGAGGAAATGTCCCCCTTAACGCCTTAGCAGGGCGCCGCCTTCAGCCACTCGGCCACTTCTCCAGGGCTCGCGCAGGATAGCCGAAACACCAGTTGTTCCCAGGCTCGCCTGCGACCGTCCAGGCAAAGCGAAGCCCGCCTCGAAAGAGCAGTGAGAGCCGCAAGTTCGAAAGGCGGGCGCCGCGTGTGCCGGGTAATAGAGGGGGGGAGCCGGCGCGCTCATCTTTTCACGCCGAGGTCCCGCGGGGCATGCCCCGGAAGGGTGATTTTCCTCGAGACGCGCGACCTCGTCGCGCTACTCCCTCGACGTTGGCTCCCTTGAGAGCATTCGTGAGGGGCGCTACTCTCGAGTAGTTGCTGAAGGGAAGGGGAGCTCTCCTGTTGGCTGCCGTAGCCGGGCTCGGCCTTGCGCTGCTCGGTGGGCCGCTTGGGGCGGGCGCGGGCGCGCAGCCCACATCGAATCCGCAATCCAAGGGATTCACGCTCACGATCCTCGACCGCCTCGGTAGCGGGGCGGGTCCTTCCGATACCTCGGTCGGGATCGGCGCCGACGGCCTCGGTCTCATCTCCTACTACGACCGGGAGAACGGTGACCTCAAGGTCGCGCATTGCCGAAACTTCATCTGCAGAGCCGCGACAATGGCGGTACTCGACGACGAAGGCGATGTCGGCCGCTGGAGCTCGGTCGCAATCGGTGCGGACGGGCTCGGCCTGGTCAGCTACTACGACGCCACGAACGGCGACCTCAAGGTCGCGCATTGCCAGAACGCCGCCTGCTCCGCGGCCACGACGGCGACAATCGACACCGACGGCGGACCCTCCTCGATTGCAGTCGGCGCCGACGGGCTCGGCCTGATCGGATTCGAGGCGGGCGGAGCTCGCAAGGTCGCCCACTGCTCGGACCTCGTCTGCTCCACGGCGACGGCGGCGACCATCGACGCCGTCCAAGGCGAGCCTCACCCGTCGATCACGATCGGCGCCGACGGGCTCGGCTTGATCAGCTACGCCGATCGGACGGAGGACGAGGGTTTCGGTCTCAACGTCGCCCACTGCACCGATGCTTCATGTTCCACGGCGACGACCGCGACGCCGCTGCCATTCTTCTTGGAGAGAGTCACCTCGATCACGGTTGGCACCGACGGCTTGGGCTTGATCAGCTTCGCCGACATCGACAGCAACCTCGCCGTCGCCCACTGTTCGAACCTCGCCTGCTCCGCGGCGACGAGCGCCTACCTCGGCGTCTATTTCGTCCGGGCTACCTCGATCGCCGTCGGTGCGGACGGGCTCGGCCTGGTCACCTCCGTCCGAGGGGATGCCCTCGGTCTCGACGTCGCACGTTGTCAGGACGTGGCCTGCACTTCGGGCACGCACACGTCAGTCGATCCCAGCATCTTCGCCGAGGGATACACGTCGATCACGATCGGCGCAGACGGATCCCCACTCATCAGCTACTACGACGACAGCGACCTCAAGGTCGCGCACTGCTCGGACCCCTCCTGCGTGCCGCGGCGCTGACTTCGTCGGCGTCCAGGAGGACGGTGTCCTTCAGAATGACCAAATTCGTGTGCCGACGATGGCCCGTGTGAGAGGGACGAGCGGTCCCTCCATTGCGGCTTTCAAAGTCGCCCACTCTCCCATATACGAGTCGGCGTCTTCCGTGTTGATAAACGCGTGCCATTCGATCTCGCCGGCCGCTATTTTGGTCGAAGCTGGAAACGTTCGGCTTCCGATCGGGATCAAATGCCAACGCGGCGTCCGAATCTGCCACAGTTGCGGTGACTCGTAAAGCGTCCTCAGCTCCTCGAGAAGCCGGTCTCGACCCATCGGTTCCCATGAAAGATTGTGCAGCTTCTGGAGCATCTTCGTGTACACGATCCAGTGGGCCGTGATCTCCGGCGCCCCTCGGAAATACGCTTCGAAGTTGGCCTGCAGGACGCGAATGTTCACTTCCCATTCGCCGTACCTCCAGTCAAATTCGCGTCGATCCACCTCCGAAAGCTCCTCCTTCCCTCCGAAGTCGCGAAACCAGGCGTGTGTTATCACTCGCGTAACGGCATCGCTGACACGGCCAAGAAGATCCACTTTGATCTCGAGTTCCTTTTGATGGTTCTGCCATCGCCGTGTAAAGGATGGAATGAGAAAGCTCGAAAGGAATGCCCCGACGACAATCAGCGTCAGTGGATGCGTCAGGAATGCTCGCACTACTCGCCAGGCACCTGTCGGGATGCCTGCGCCCGGGTCATGATCTCAGTGACGACAGCGGTCTTGGCGTCGGCGTATTGCTGCGTGTACTTCCAGTCTCGCGAGGCCAGTTCCCGTTTGGTGCGGGCGTAGAGATCGCGGTCCGCTTCGTTGCTCCGTAGCCAATCGCGGAACAGCACCATCCGGTCGGTCTCGAGGCAGCCCGCAGAGAACACATGCAGGTTGAGGTTCGTGTCCGCGCCCTTGAATACGCGGTGCTCGAACCAGTCGGGCTCGCGGATCCGCAGCACGTAACCGGCACCTTCCAGATCCGGCACGTAGGCAGACTCGTCAGAGGAATCGGGCACTTCGAGCACGATGTCGATGACCGGCTTGGCAGGTAGCCCGGGTACCGAGGTGGAGCCCGCGTGTTCGAGCCGGACCACCCGGTCGCCGAGCACGGCGCGGATGCGTTCGGCTTCTCGCGCGTATAGGGCCGGCCAGCTCGGGTCGTAATCGCGGATCTCGATCTGTCCCGTCAGCGGTTGCGGTCCACCGATCGTGACCTTGGCTAGGCCCTCGTCGTATGCCGCAACGTCGTTCGGATCCGGCAACCCCACGAACACGCTCTTCCCGAGTCAGCGGGCCAGGCTATCACCGTGCATGGGCGGTGGCCGCGGCTGGATCGAAGCAGAGGTCAGCGGGCGACGCTTCGCGCGAAGCCCGGTGGGCGCCGGAATCCGATCAGGTAGCGCCCTAGCGTCTGGCGCTTCCACGCGATCCGGATGTAGTAGACGACGCCGAAGAACGGCATGAGAGCCGACTGCAGGAGCGAGTAGTACGGGTAGGCGATCATCCAGCGGCTCCGCACCTGCCAGTTTGCGAGCACGGAAATGCCCGTGTAGATCAGGAGCAGCGGCGGCATCACGTGGAGCGACGCTCCGAGGAGGTGATGCAGTTTGCCCGCGGCCAGCGCGTAGACCAGGAAGACGTAATACAGAACCCAGACCGGCATTCGGAGGTTGCTGTCGAAGTTGACCACGACGTGGCGGAAATTCCCGGCCCACCACATCCGGCGCTGCCGGAAGAGCGCGCGCCACGTCTCCGGAACGTCCGTGTACACCTTGAAGTCAATGTGTCGGACGCGCATGCGGTAATGCTTCGCGATCCGCCCCGTCTCCATGTCCTCGCCCGGGAACCAGTGCGAGTGGCGCTCGAGCACGTGCTGCATGGCGTCGCGTCTGGCGATGATACAGGCGCCACTCGTGGTCCACGGACGAAAGTGTCGCGACATCATGGACATCTCGTACTCGATGTCTTGAAGGGCTTCGACGATCTTGCCCTGCTGCGTCGGCAGGACTTTGACACTGCAGATGTCGGCCCCGGCGTCCTCGGCGGCGGCGATCGCGTAGCCGAGGTCAACCGGCGCGTAGGTATCCCCGTCGAAGCGCACTGCGTACGTCGTCCTGACCGCCCCCGCCTGGAGCGCCTTGAGGCAGAGCTCAGACGGTCCCGGCGGAAGGTGCTCGCACACTGTCTCAAACACGCGCCATCCCTGCGCCACCGCAATTGGCGCGAAGCGCTCCATCCGCGGGTCGCTGACGTCGAGGCAGAGCAGCACGTTGCGTTGCCGCGGGCGCAGTTCGTCGCAGTTGCGGAAGTATTTCGGGTCGCCGTACAGCGGCACGAGGATCGTGAAGTCGTCCGAGCGGCGGAACGCCGGCTCGAGCACCCAGCCGCGCCAGTGCGAGAGCACGTTCTGGAAGTCGACCGCCAGAATTGTGAGCGCGAGCAGCGGTAGAAAGTGCACTCGCTACTTCGACCTGTTGCGCAGCTCGGTGGCGATCAGGTACGCCATCAGGCTTACGAGCCCGAACGACGCGGCGTGCACGGGATGCACTGCGTGCGCCTGGTGCACCGCGTGCGGGAGAATCGGTGCGGCGGAAGCCAGTCCCGCGATGCCGATCCCCTTATGTCTGCCACTCATCTGCGTCCTTCCTTGCGAATGTCGTCATTTGCCGCACCAAAGAGCGGCCGCAGATGCCCTGCGAACCTGCTTCGGCGCCGTCCCGCCCTGATCCGAGGAAGATCACTCGCAGGGGGTACCGCGGTGCGTTGAGCTGAACGGCGGCAGGAGCCTTGGCGACGAGCTCGTCTGATCCGCACGCCGCCGAGCCGATCCGCGTCAGGGCCGAACTCGAAGCCAAGCGAGATCACTCGGTGGCAGTGATGCACTTTTCGTTGCCCGATCCTTGCGTCTGAGGACATCGGGCGGTGCGCATGGACGCAACCGTGGCGGCGTAAGTTACGGCGCATGCGAATCGGTCGCCGCGACGTCACGATCACCAACCCGGGCAAGGTCTTCTTCCCGAAGCGCGGGCTGACGAAGGGCGATCTCGTCGCCTACTACCTCGACCTCGCCCCTTGCGTGCTCAACCACGTCCGTCGCCGACCCATGCAGATGAAGCGCTATCCCGACGGGGCCGAGGAGTGGTTCTTCTACCAGAAGCGCGTCCCGGACCCTCATCCGGACTGGCTCGAGACCGTGCACATCCGCTTCCCCTCCGGCCGCACCGCCGACTTCCCGGTGTGCAACGACGCAGCCGCGCTCGCGTGGATCGTCAACCTCGGCTGCATCGACCTCCACACGTGGGCCTCGCGGGTGGACGACGTCGAGCGGCCCGACTACCTGCTGATCGACCTCGACCCGTCCGAGGGCAATCCGTGGGGGCACGTGCGCAAGATCGCGCTCGTCGTCAAGGAAGTGATGGACGAGCTCGGGCTCGCGAGCTTCCCGAAGACCTCGGGCGCGACGGGCCTCCACATCCTCGCTCCGCTCAAGCCGGAGCTGGGCTTCCCCGAGGTGCGCCGGTTTGCGAAGGCACTGGCACAGGAGGTCGAACAGCGCATCGACGACCAGGACGTGGCGACGACGACGTGGAAGGTCGCCGACCGGCGCGGAGTCTTCGTCGACTACGGCCAGAACACGCGCGACCGCACGATCGCGTCCGCCTACTCGATCCGGCCGACCCCCGACGCACGCGCTTCCGCGCCGCTGCTCTGGGACGAAGTGCCGAAGGTGAAGCCGGAGCGCTTCACGTTGACGACGATGCGTAAGCGGATCGACGAGGTCGGCGACCTGACGGCGGGCATGTGGCGTCGGAAGGCGAGCCTGCTCCCGCGTTTCGCCGAGCTCGATCTCGAGCCGGGTGACCCGAACAAGCTCGACGGTCGGCGACGCTCGAGGGCTCAGCGCTGGGAAAGCGACCAGGGCGGCCGGCGCTCACGACGAAGCCAGCAGTGACTCCACCGTAGGGTCGCCGCGCCGACGGGGCGGCCGAACCTCGCGCCAGGTGCACTGCTTCGGGTCCTTGTCCGGCCGGAAACGAAGGAGCCGTGTGCCGTGGCGGAAACGGTTCTGCTCGAGCTTGTCGAAGCGCACCTCGCAGACGAGCTCCTGCCGGACCGGGTTCCAGTCCAGCTCCCTGCCGCGCGTCCAGCGGCTCTGCCCGCCGGGGATTCGCTTGTCGCTCAGGAAGCCGGGCTCGCGCAGCTTCGGCAGCTCCTCCTCGAGCTGCTTGCGCACAGGCGCCGTCAGGCCCGAGCAATGCCCGACGAAGTCGAGCTCGCCCTTGTCGTCGTAGAGGCCGAGGAGGAGCGTCGAGATGCGCCCCTCGGCCTTCTCGCTGTAGCGGAAGCCGACGATCACGCAGTCGGCGGTCTTGTACTTCTTGACCTTGACGACGCCTTCGCGCGAGCCTGGGAGATAGGGGAGTTCGAGCCGCTTGGCGACCACGCCGTCGAGCCCGGCCGCCTCGAGCCGGTCGAGCCAGCGCTCGGCGTCGGACGGCTCGCGGCTGTAGGGCGAAAGCTCGAAGCGCTTCGCCTTCCGCTCGAGCTCCTTGCGACGGCGCTCCAGCGGCAGCTCGTGCAGGGACTCGCCCTTCCAGAGCAGGATGTCGAAGGCGATGAACCGCGCCGGGATCTCGGCCGAGAGCTTCCGCACGCGGCTCTCCGCCGGGTGTAGGCGCAGCTGCATGGAGTCGAAGTCGAGCCGTCCCTTCCGCGAGATGACGATCTCGCCGTCGAGCGCGGAGTGGGGGGGAAGGAGCTTTCCGAGCGGCGCCAGTTCGGGGAAGTAGCGAAGGAGCGGCCGGCCGTTGCGGCTCCAGAGCGCGAGCTCGCCGCCGTCGTTCTCGAGCACTCCTCGGAACCCGTCCCACTTCGGCTCGTACTGCCAGTCGCCGACCGGGAGCTCCTCGACGAGCTCGGCTTCCATCGGCGGGAAGGGCACGTTTCGGCCGGGCATGGCGCCGAAGGCTAGCCTCCCCGAGCACTACGCGAAGGCAGATGGAGGAACGCGTTCAACGGTTACGAGCAGCGGACGATCCGCGGATAGCCCTGCGGGAGCCGACGCTTGCGAAGGCGCTGCGCGACGCCGTCGAGCGCGGCCTCACGGAGCCCGCCGGCTGTTTCATCTCGCCTTCAGCGAGGTCGACTCCCAGGGCCGGGCGTACGTGGAGCTCTTGCATGCGGCCTGGCATGACGAACCGACGCGCATCGTGCGTGAGCTGCTCGATGCGTCCCTCTCACAGCTCCCGGTCAGGCCGGCGACCCTTGAGTATCTGCTCGACGAGCGCCGCGGTCGCGGACACGGCCTCACCCTCCTTGCCCGCGCCACCCGGCATCTCGCGCGAGCCGACGGAACGACCAGCATTCGCGCCGACAGCGACGAGCTCAACGAGCCGATGCGGCGCTGCTTCGAGCGCGCGGGCTACACCCAGTTCGCAACGAGGAGCGAGTACCGGCGGGCAGGCATCTAAGAGGCTCCAACATAATGACGCTTCGTCGCCGGGGCGCGATGGTCGTTCCGAGGCAAGGACGCAGGGAGCGCCCAGGCTGGTCAGCCTGGGCGCGAGTGAGGACACAGCCTCGGGGCGAGCAGCGCGGCCCGGCGGCACAAGGCTCATTGCGTTGGAGCCTCTAAGCTGGCGCGCGTGAGGAGAGTCGCTGTCACAGGCCTCGGCGCGGTCACACCGCTCGGCAACGACGCGCCCTCGACCTGGCGCGCGGCGATCGCGGGCGAGAGCGGCATCGACTTCATCCGCTCTTTCGACGCGAGCGAGTTTCCCGTCCGCATCGCCGCCGAGGTGAAGGACTTCGACCCGAGCGGGCTCGTCTCTCCCAGGGAGGCGCGCCGGCTCGACCGCAACGTCTTGCTCGCGCTCGCCGCCGCGATCGAGGCCAAGGAGGACGCGAAACTGAACGGCTTCGATCCGGCCCGGGTCGGAATCGTCTTCGGCTCGGCGATTGGCGGCTTCCAGGGGATCATGGACCAGCACCAGGTGCTGCAGGAGCGCGGTCCCGACCGCGTCTCGCCGTACTTCATCCCGAGCGTGCTCGTCGACTCGGCGAGTGGTCAGCTCGCGATCTCCCTCGGGATGCGCGGCCCGAACTACGCGCCCGTGTCGGCCTGCGCGACGGGCTCGCATGCCGTCGGGGAGGCGGCCGAGCTCATCCGCCGCGGCGACGCCGACGCCGTCCTCGCCGGCGGCACCGAGGCGTGCATGCACCCCCTGATCCTCGCCGGCTTCTGCGCGATGCGCGGCCTTGCGGCCGAGGACGAGTACCCGCCCCGCGCCTCGCGCCCCTTCGACGCGACGCGCGCGGGATTCGTCATGGGGGAGGGCGCCTGCGTGCTCGTCCTCGAGGAGCTCGAGGCCGCTCGCGCGCGGGGAGCGAAGGTGTATGCGGAGGTACTCGGCTACGGGGCCTCGAACGACGCGTATCACATGGCGGCGCCCGATCCGGACTCGGTCGGAGTGGCGGAGATGATGCGCGCTGCTCTCGCGCGCGCGCGCGTGGACCCGACCGATCTCGACTACGTGAACGCCCACGGAACTTCGACCCCGCTTGGCGATCTTGCCGAGACGAAGGCGCTCAAGGAGGTCTTCGGCGAGCATGCCTACCGGCTCGCGGTCTCCTCGACGAAGTCGATGATGGGGCACTGCTTTGGAGCGGCCGGGGCGATCGAGGCGATGATGTGCGTGCTCGCGATTCACGAGGGCGTCATCCCGCCGACGATCAACTACGAGCATCCGGACCCCGAATGCGACCTGGATTACGTACCGAACGAGGCGCGCGAGGCGAAGGTGGACGTCGCGCTCTCGAACGCGATGGGGCTCGGCGGCCACAATGGTTGCGTTCTCTTCGGGCGGGCTGACAGAAGTGATCCGGGCGAGGTCTAAGAAGACGTGAGGCTTTTCGCCGCCGTCGGGCTTGGGCTCTTCCTCGTACCGCTGGCGCTCGCCTCCGATTTTGGACGCCCGGCGGAGATCCCGCTCGGAAAGCAGCCGGCCGCGCTCGCCGTCGGTGACGCGACGCAGGACGGTATTCCCGACGTCGTCACGGCGAACAGCTCTTCGCCGGGCGTCAGCATCCTCCGGGGACTGGGTAACGGCAGCTTCGAGCGGAGCCGCGACTACTCGGCGGCCGCCGTTGGGATCGGGGCCCGCTTTGTCGAGTTCGGCGATTTCGACGGCGACGGCGCGAGCGAGCTTGCCGTCGCCGCAGGTGACCGGATCGCGATCGTCGTCGCCACGGACGGCGCGCTCGTCCGGCAGGGGACCTATGCCGTCCAGGCGCCCGCGTTCCTGGCGACGGGGGACCTCAATGCCGACGGCAACCTCGACCTCCTGGCAACGAGCTCGACGCGGGCGGCTGTGTCCGTTCTGCTCGGCCGTGGAGACAAGGCCTTCGATCCGCCTGCCGAGTACGGGATCGCAGGCCCCGCGCGCTCGGTGGCCGTCGCCGATCTGAACGACGACGAGGTCCCCGATGTCGCGGCGACCGGCTCGAGCGTCTCTCTCCTCTACGGCCTTGGCGACGGAAGCTTCGAGCCCTTCCGGACGCTCGTCGGCCCCGTGGCCGCGCTGCGCTCGATCGACGCGGAAGACGTGGACGAGGATGGAGACGCCGACCTCGTCGTTGCCGGAGGCCAGAATCAAGTGGCCCTTCTGGTGAACTCGGGGGACGGCACGTTCCTCTGGGACGCGTACCGGGTGGGTGGTACGCCGTCCTGGGTCTCGCTCGCCGATCTCGACGGCGACGGCGTCCTCGACGTGATCACTGCGAACAGGGGCTCGAACGACATCTCGGTTCTGCACGGCGCGGAAAGCGGAAGACTCGGCCCCGAGACGCGGACGCGGGTGGGCCGTGCCCCAACAGCCCTCGGTGCTGAAGACCTGGACGGGGACGGCGAGACCGACCTCGCGGTCTTGAACCAGGCCTCGAAGAGCGTGACCGTGCTGCTGAACGGAGCCGACGCCCCGCTCCCCGTCGTCTGCCTCGTTCCGCGCGTCGCCCGGAAGACGCTCGGCGTCGCCCAGAGGATGATCAGGCAGGCGCACTGCACGCTCGCCCCGGTTCACCGCAAGTACTCGAATCGCGTCAAACGGCGACGGGTCATCGCCCAGAGCCCTGTCCCGGGGACGCGGCTGCCTGAGGGCGCGCGCGTGACCCTGCTCGTCAGCCGCGGCCCGCGCCGGTAGCCTGCCGCGAGCAATGAGCTTCGTCGTCGAGCCCCGCATCGAGGAGTACGCCGAGGAGCACACCTCGCCTGACGGGGAGCTCTTCGAGCGGCTCGCCGAGGAGACCCGCGCGAAGACCTCGGCTCCGCAGATGATGGTCGGCCGGATCGAGGGCCGGTTCCTCGCCATGCTCGTGCGGCTGCGCGGCGCTCGGCGGATCCTCGAGCTCGGCACCTTCACCGGCTACTCCTCGATCTCGATGGCCTCCGCCCTGCCGCCCGGCGGGAGCATCCTCACCTGCGATGTCGATCCCGAGGCGACAGCGATCGCCCGCCGCTACATGGACGAGAGCGGCTACGGCGACAGGATCGAGATCCGGCTCGGCCCGGCGCTCGAGACCCTCGAGACCCTCGAGACCCTCGAGGGGCCGTTCGACCTCGTCTTCATCGACGCAGACAAGCCGAACTACCGCAATTACTACGAGGCTGCGCTACCCCTCCTCGCGGAGAACGGGCTGATTGTCATCGACAACGTGCTCTGGTCGGGCCGTGTCCTGGAGGAGGACGTTGACGAGTCGACCCGGGCGATCAAGGAGTTCAACGAGCACGTCCGCACCGACCCCAGGGTCCTCTCGGTGATGCTCACCGTCCGCGACGGCATGACCCTGGTGCAGAAGATCTAGTAGGGCTTAGAGGCTTAGAGCCTATTCCGCTAGGCGTCCCCAGTTGGCTGCGCGCCAGGTGATCAGCCCGCAGGCGAGGTGGAGCATGGCGAGGTAGGTGTCGGCCCGTTTCTCCCAGCGGACGAGGATGCGGCGGAAGCGGTTGAGCCA
>WNGA01002445.1_pt1 | contig 41386 bp, 49 predicted proteins | sample 5400061 | NCBI WGS metagenome assembly WNGA01 (sample SAMN13153366, study PRJNA577476) | soil metagenome | isolation source: 100 cm soil or saprolite under grassland replicate 2 | place: USA:California | collected 2016-06-15 | reverse complement strand
GAATGCCTTGGGCGACGTGCCGCTGGTCGGCTTTTTCGCCGGTGGCGAGATCGCAAGGCATCACCTCTACGGCTACACTGGGGTATTGACGGTGTTTGCAACACCAGGCTGAGTAGTGGGCGCGCAGTTTCAACGACTATTGGCCTTTACGTAAGTCTGTGACATCAGAACAGCTCAGCCTGCTGCCAGCACGACGCGATGATGACGCTGCGCCGCTGGGCCGACTTGAGCTTGCCTCGGGTGGTGTGTTGCAGCTCGGCGAAGCTGTCGGGACAGAAATTGGCCAGTGCGTGCCGCTTGAGCCAGCCCCAGAGGAATTCGACCGGATTGAGCTCAGGCGCATAGCCCGGCAGGAAGTGGAGCTGGATGCGCCCGGCGGTCGAAGCGACGTAGTCGCGTACCAAATGACTGCGATGCGGCCGGGAGCTGTCCAAGATGACGAGCAACGGACGGCGGAAGTGAGCCAGCAGCGCTTTGAGAAAGTCGACCACTTGTTCTCTGGCAACGGTGCCTTCATGCAGGCGAAAGCACAGGCCCGTGAAGTGCATGCCGGCGATCAGCGACAGCTGGTGCCAGTTGAAATGAAACTGCAGCGTCGGCGTCTCGCCTCTGACACTCCAGGTGCGCACCCGCGTGGGCCGCTCCGAGACTCCGGACTCGTCGATGAAGACGATCAGTCTTCCCTGGCGAGCGGCGTTTTTTTTAGCGCTGGCCAGGTGCGCTTGCGCCAGTGCTCGATGGCCGCCTCGTCGCGCTCCAAGGCACGTCGATCCGGCTTCTGGTTCGACAAGCCCAGCTGCCCGAGCAAGCGCCAGACATGCACCTCGCTGTACCGCACGCCGAACTCGCGCTCGATCAACAGCCGTACCCGCTTGAGCGTCCACAGCGGAGTAGCAAAACCGTGTGCCGTGGCACCCTCGAGCAGCATCACATACAGCCGCGACAATTCCGCTGCGCCGAGTTCTGGCGGCCGCCCACCCGTGTTCACGTCGCGCAGCGCGTCGATGCCGCTGGCTTCGAGCACGTCGCGCCAGCGGTACACCGTTTGTCGCGGCGCACCGACCAGGCGCGCGACTTCCGGCGGACTCTTGCCTGCAAGCAGCAGCCGACTGGCACGTACTCGCCGTTTGACTGCCTCCTCGGAGTTGCGCTTCGCCTTCATGCCGAGTCTCCGATGTTACGCTGACATCGAAATAACGCACGACAGGCGAATCGGTTGTCATGAACCGCAACATAATGGCGACCCAGCTTCCGATCTGCCTCCTGCCGCGTGAATGTCCACTGCAGGGTTTGCCGGTGGGCGTTGCGATGGCGCTGCCAAGCGGCCACTTCGCGGGCCAGGAGTTGCGGGTCGGGGATGCGTCGAGCCAGGCATTGCCGGGTGAGAACGCCGATCTCGATTTCAGCCATGTTCAACCAACTGGCGTGTTTCGGGGTGTAGTGAAACTCCACCCGATGCAGCAGCCGAGCTGCTGCCTGGTGGCCGAGAACGTCGATGAAGCACTGGCGGAAGTGGGTGTTGAGATTGTCCAGGACCAGATGAATGCGCCGCGCGGTGCCGTAGACGCGCTCGATCAGGTGTCGAGCGAAGGCCACGAAGTCGGTCTTGCCGCGATGCTCGGTCACCGCGACGGTGCGCCGTCCGGCTTGCGGACAAACGGCCACGAACAGGTTGCAGGTGCCGTGGCGCACGTACTCCCAGTCTTCGCGTCGTGGCGATCCCGGGTGCATCGGCAGCGGTTCGCGGCTGTGGGCCAGCAACTGGGTGCTTTTCTCGTCGACACAGACCACCGGTTCGTCGCGCCGCATGGGTCGCGCATAAAGCGCCAGCAACGCGTACATCCGCTGGCGATACTGGGCATTGAGCACGCCCACACACCACATCAGCGGGCGCCATGGTTTGAGGCAGTTTTTTTTAGCAGCCGGCGAATCGTCTCCCGGCTGATTTGTTCCAATCCAGGTTGGGAGCGGGCGGCTTGCGCCAGCCGCAGCACGGTCCAGCGCTTGACCCCCGCCGGCGGGGCCGAGCAGGCCAGCGCCGTGGCTCGACCCCGAGGACCTCCATGATCTGGGCCTGTGGCACTTGGCGATCCAGTGCCGCCAGAATGTGTGCGCGATTAACCTCGCGCGAATGGTGCAGCCCCTTAGCGCGTACTTCTTCCACCGTCTGTTTATCCTTGCGGGATAGCCGCAGTTCGGTTTGGCGCATGTCGATCCCTCCTTGCACGAGATGAACATAACGCCATTATACGCATGTTGCGTTATTTATAAGTCACTGTACTAGGAGGAAGATGACGATGCCTCCCGAGGGAGGCGATGTCGACCTTTCTCTCCACCTGCGCTGAGCGCAGCGGCATAGGTCCCCCAATAATGCTACTGACCATAAGTACTACGCGCGATCCAGCCCACGGAACTGGGCTGGCTGCTCCACACGAATCCACGCGTAGATATCTTTCGCCAGTCCTTTGGGATGGGTCACGTGCTCTACTTGGACGCATCGCCGTAGCGATGTACCGCGGCCCTATTGCTTGAAATTCACCCGAATGGGCTCGTTCGCAAGCGGCGCGACGCACGTCGATCGGAGTGGTTAGAAAGGGAGCCGCTTAGCAGTGAAGAGGCGCCGTGCGACCGTCGATGGCCTTCACGATCGCCTGCGGCTCCGCCGGAAGTTCGTGCGGAGCGGTGTCGCCGACGGTGTTCGCGAACGTCTCCGGCATTAACGCGGCCTCCAGCGGAAAGACCGCCCGCCCCGAAGTTGAGAGTGTCGGCGCACGAGGTCCCACACCCATCGCACCGAATGCGTCATCGATCTTGCGGGAGTGGCGCGAGTTCCGGGCGTTGGACACGCAGGAAGTCCATGAACGACCTCGCCACGGGCGATAGCTGCTTCCCGGAAGGATAGGCGAGATACCAGTAGGCCTCCAAGGGCAGCATCTCGACGTCGAGCACGACGAGGTCTTCAAGTTCCGGTGCGCCATTGAGCACGTAGCGCGGGAGTATCGAAACACCGAGCCCGGCCGCGATCGCTCGTCTTATGGCCTCATTGCTATCCAACACGATTCGCGTTGGCGGCAGGAGTCCACGTTGCGCGAAAAGTTGCTCTATGATCAGGCGCGTGCCGGACCCCGGCTCGCGGATCAGAAAGGGCTCCTGCGCCAAGCGCTCGAGCGGGATGCGCCGTTCATGCGCCAGCCGATGATCGGCAGGCGCGAACGCTACCAGCGGGTTGGCGAACAACGACTGACGAACGACTTGGCGGCCCACGGGCGGCTCCGCGAAAATGAACAGATCGTCTTCGCCGTTCAGCAACCGGCGGACGAGGTTCTGGTGGTTGTTGACATGCAGCGAGACATCGATTCCTTCATGGTGCGCGGCGAACGCGTATATCACGTGGGCTGCGAAGTGCTCGGCGGGCGTGCTGGCGGCGAGCTGCAGGCGCCCGCTTTTCAGCCTACGCAAATCGGCCAATGCGTCGTCGACGCCTTCAAAGGCGCTGAAGACATTGCGGCAGGCATTGTGCAGACGCCGCCCGGCCTCGGTCAGATAGACGCGCCTGCCCACATGATGCAAAAGGGGCATGCCGACCGTTTCCGCGAGTTTCCGGATCTGCACCGAAGCAGTGGGTTGGGCGACGTGAAGCTCCTCGGCTGCGCGCGACACGCTGCCGAGGCGTGCGGTGGCTTCGAAGACTGCGAGCTGCGGCAAGGTGCCGTGCCGCAGATAACGTCGGATGCGTGACGGTGCCATGGCGCTGCGCTCCAAAGTTCACACGGCCGACCGCGACGCCAATAAGCGAAGCGGCCTTCACCTCGTCAGTAAAGGCCGCTTCGTATGCACAAGCGAACCTTTGCCAGCTGACTGACAAAGGTCTCGCTCGCACCACTCGCAATGCCGGCGCGACCGGGGCAAAGCCCGTGTTGACGATCGCGCCGAGGCAGCAACGCTGCCCGAGCTACTCCCCTTTGGAGGGGTGCCCGATCATGATCGGGCAACAGATGTCTTATAGCACAACGTGGCGCGTTGCGATGCAGGTGCAAGCTGTTGGCAGCGACGATGCCAATGTATTAAGAAACGCAATCGATCGACCGGCTGCTGCGCTCGCCTTGCTCGGCTGATGCCAGCAGCAGTCGGACCGACCGACAGCGGTGCATCTATTTTGCCGCATCAGCGAAGCTGCGCGCGTGCGCCCGAATGCATTGCGGTTCGCAATCAAATCGAATGCATTACAAATCTCAACTTTCTTTCGTGCGGACCGGGGCACAGAATGTTGCCGAGCACGCATGCGTGCCGGCAAACGGTGTCGATGTCGGCAAGCGGTTCGCGTGAAAGAGCTATCGCCATGGAGCTTTTTTCGTCCGAATTCTTCGCCGCACTGGCGGCCATCGTGGTCATCGACCTGGTGCTTGCCGGCGACAACGCCATCGTGATCGCGCTGGCGGTGCGCCACGTGCCGAAGCGCTTGCAGAAGTCAGCCATCATCTGGGGCACGGTGGGCGCGATCGCGGTGCGGAGCTCGATGACCCTCGTCGTGGTCTGGCTGTTGCGGGTGCCCGGCCTCATGGCAATCGGCGGCGCGTTGCTGGTCTGGATCGCTTATCGACTGCTCTCACCGAAAGAGGCCGAGGCTGACGCGGCCCGCGTCGCGGAGGCTGGGGGCTTCTGGGGCGCCTTGCGCACCATCATCATCGCTGACGCGTTGATGGGTCTCGACAACGTCCTTGCGGTGGCTGGTGCGGCGCACGGAAGCTTCCTCCTGGTCGTTCTCGGGCTGTTGATCAGCATTCCGATCGTGATCTGGGGCAGCACGCTGATGCTGCGCTTTGTCGAGCGGGTTCCGGCGTTCGTGTATTTCGGCGCGGCGGTGCTCGCCCTCACCGCGGTCAGAATGTTCACCGGCGAGCCGATACTCCAGGATTGGTTCGCTGCCTACCGCCTGACAGTACCGCTCTTGTATGCGGGTGTCGTGGTCGGCGTGCTGTGGGCCGGGTTTGTGAGGAATCATCGCCGCCTGGAATCGAGGATCAGCGCCAGACTGGCGAGCTTTGCACGGCAATTGGACGCGACGGCGTCCCGTCCATTGAGCGAAGGAGGGCATATGCAAAAGATACTGGTTCCGATCGATGGCTCCCCCAACTCGTTGCATGCGGTACGCCACGTGATCGCCGAGTACGCTGAAAACCCGGGCATGGAGGTTCACCTGTTGAACGTGCAGCCGCCCTTTTCGCGGCACATCACGCAATTCTTCAGCAGAAAGGACATCCAGGCATATCACAGCGACCGCGGGCGGGATGCGCTGCGCCCGATTCTCGCGCTGCTCGACGGTGCCGGAGTGCCGCACACCGCGCACGTGCAGGTTGGGCACAAGGCGCAGGTGATTGCGGAGGCCGCTCGGCGGATCGGCTGCGATCATATCGTGATGAGCACGGCACGCAAGAACTCGCTGACGCGCATGATCGAAGCATCAGTGACCAACAATGTTCTCGAGCTCACGCCGGTGCCGGTGGAAGTGATCGCGGGCGATTCCGTCTCGAAGCTCGAGCGCTACGGCATCCCCGCAGCGCTTGCGACGGCGTTGGGGATTCTTGCCTACGCCATCGATTGATGCGCTCGCGCTTCAATCCGGGCGGTCATCGAGTGGGCTGTGGCGGTGACGGGGCTCAGGCCCATTCAGGCCCACCGCGTTCCGATGCATTACGCGAGCACGATGGGCATTCCGCTTTGGCGGATGATCTTGTGCAGCTCCCACCAGTATCCGAACGGCGGCAGCTCAGTCGACGGCGGCGTGGGCTTGTTCGCGCTGCCACGAAACGACGCGCGCGTAGGCCCAGAAGCGCAATACCTGCCACGCGATGATCGGCGCCGACGCGTACAGCACGTCGACGCGGAGTGGGCCACTTTGGCGTGACCGCTCGATCACATACGCGGCGCCTCGCAGTTCCTTGTCCCAATCAGTCGCGACGATCAGTAATCGCGGCGATGTCGCGACAGGCGGCGAGCCGGTGCCGTGTGCGGTCGTCAGAAGAGGAGACGCGCTCATAGCAGGAACGCCGTCGCCGCGACGGCGGTCGGGACAAGCGCGCCGACAAAGAGGCCTGCAGCACTTACGGCGCCCTCGTGGAAGCTGCCCTTGAGAATCGACAGGCCGGCGGGATTGGGCGCATTCGCGATCACCGTCAATCCGCCGCCCGTGATCGCGCCACTGACGAGTGCGTACTTGTATCCTTCGTCGATGCCCTCGACCAGCGAACCGAGATATGTCAGCGCCGCGTTGTCGGTGATGGCCGTGAGCGCGGTCGCTGCCCACTAGAGCGTCGTGGGGTTGAGGCCGGCGAGTACCTCCTGCGGCCACCACCGCTGGTACCCACCAAGCGTGATGAGCGCGGCGAGAAAGAACGCGACCATCAACCCTTGCCGCAGCATCAGCCGGTCGTGGTATTGGCGGTACGCTTCGGTGAAGCCGAGAAAGAGCAGAAACAGCGCGAGAAACACCGGCGGGTGATGTGAGAAAACGACGACGCCGGCAAGTAGCAGTACATTGATGACCTGCACGGGCCACGGCATGTCGCGCGGGTCCTGATCGCGGTCCAAAGCGCGTGCGGCCAAACAGGTGCGGAAGAGGAGCGTGACGACAAGCGCATTGACGACGACGGCGCTCGCTGCCCGCCATCCGAACGTCTGAATCATGTACGTGATGTCCCAACCCCACTGGCCTGCCACCATCAGTACCGGCGGCGCGGCGTACGGCGTCAGCACGCCGCCGATCGACACGTTGACGAACAGCGTGGCGATTGTCGCGTAGCGAAAGCTCTGCGGAAGGTGTAGCAGTGCGTGCAGCGTGCGCGCCCGCGTGTCGGCGGCGCGCGCGAGCTGCACGTGGGCGCGACCATCGAGGGCGGCGGCAACTGTGGCGAGCAGATCGTCGTTGTCGATCGGCTTCTCCAGGAAATCGATCGCGCCGGCGCGTAGTGCCGCGCGCGCGCTCGCGATGTCGCCGTGCGCCGTTACGACGATCACCGGCAGGCCGCCTGCACGTTTGGTGAGTTCGGCCTGCAGATCGGCGCCGCTCATCCCGGGAAGCCGTAGATCGATCAGTACACAATCGAACGACTCCAATGGATGGAGCAGCAGCGCCTCGGCAGTAGCGAAAGCGCGCGTCGCATAACCTGCCGCCGCGATTAGCATGGCGAGCGATTCGCGCACGCCGTGGTCGTCGTCGACAATGGCGATGGTTCGATCGTCAGGTGGTGTCGGGGGCATGAACAGGTAACGTGAATCGGAAAGTCGTCGGTTGCTCGCGAAGGAGCCACAAGCGGCCGCCGTGCGCCTGCACGATCGTCCGTGAAATCGCGAGTCCGAGGCCCATGCCGGCGGGCTTGGTCGTCGCGAGCGGCTCGAACAGCAGATGCCGGATCGCTGGCGCGATACCGCTGCCGGAATCCTCGACGTCGATCGCCACCGCGCGCGCTCCGTCGCCGCGTGCGACGATGCGCACGCGCGAAGGAGCGGACGACTCGGTTGCCGCGTCGAGCGCGTTGACGATCAGGTTGTTCAGCACGGTGTCGATCTGCATCCGATCGACAAGCACGTCGGGCAGATCGGGTGCGACCTCGGTTTGCAGATAGATGCCCCGCGATTCGACGCGGTCACGCACTGCAGCGACGGCGTCCTGGACCAATTTGCTGGCGGATTCGGGCGACTCCACTCGCAACGGAGGCAGGCGGTTGGGCGGACGCGTCTGGCGGAGTCGTGCTTCGATGCATGATACTCGTCGCCCCGCCTGTACGAAGCGACCCACTTCGTTGGCTGCGAATTCGCATCGAAATCCTGTCCGCGATATGGGGCGTTCGTTGCGAACTGGACCGCCGGTCAAACGGAACGGATCGATGATTAAGGGCAGACGATCCCCTCGTCGACCCGGATCCCGTCATAAACATCGTGACGCACGGTAACAGTACGATGCGATTGAGCGTGCATCAAGACCAACTGGACCGTTGGCGGTACTCAGCCACAATTAGGGTCTGGCTCCGAGTCGCAAGAATCGCCGTTGGCGCCGGCGAGGCCTTTCAGTCCTTGCGAGATGACCGTTTCTTATTCAGTACGCGGGTCGAGGTCCGCTACGGCGAGCTTCGAGCCCAATGAGGAGTTATGGACGTTCTGATCCTTTTCCTGCTGATCGTGTTGAACGGCATATTCGCGACGTCGGAGATGGGTGTCGTTTCCGCGCGCAAAGCATGTCTGCAGCAGCTCGCCGATGAGGGTCGAGCCGGGGCGGGTGCTGCACTGGCGCTCGCTAACGAGCCCTCACATTTTCTGTCCACCGTCCAGATCGGTATCACGCTCATCGGTATCACAAGCGGCGCGTTTGGCGAGGCCACCGTTGCCGTTCAGCTCATTCCGTGGTTGTCACAATGGGCCGCACTCGCTCCCTACCGCGGAGCAGCTGTCGCTTGTTATCGTCGTCACAGCGGTCACGTTCGCTGTAGCCGCGCAGTACCGATACGCATTCACACGGGAAGCACAATCCGCGGCGATCCTTACGAGCGCCCGTTTCGGTTCTCCTCATTATTAGGGCGCATCCTAATAACCGGCCCGCTACTTACTTTGATGCGAAAGCAGGCGACATGTCATGCACGGTTGGCGCGCAGTAACCTCTCATTTGGGGGGCCTGTCACCGTATCGCCAGAGCAACACTGGCGAAGGTAACGGCACAGCGAATTGCAATTGCAGTAGGTAGAAGTTGCCGACGCGCTTTTCGCGCGTCCCGGTTCTTCGCTCAATACCACTGAACAAGCGTACGGCCGAGTGCATCGCAAGACAATCAAGGCACTTGCGGCGGCATCGATGCGTCGAGCGCAGCTGTGGGCATGGAGGGTAGTCATGGCGAAGTCGTAGAGGTTGATGAGAGAAATCCGCTGCTGAAACGCAAGCTGTCGGCCAGGGGACGGACGCGCGTGTTCGAAGAGAGCCGTCGCTAGGGCAGTATCGAATAGGTCGTGAACATCCCCGCATTGATGTGGTCCGAGACGTGGCAGTGGTAGAGCCACTCGCCGGGATTGTTCGCCTTCATGTCGGCGGTCATCATGCTGCCCGGCAGCAGCTCGAGCAGATCGGTACGCCGCGCCGCCGGACCCGACCCGACCTCGACCGTCTTGCCGTGCCAATGCGGCGTATGAAGGTCGACTTCGTTGCCCATGCCGAGCACGTGCCAGCGAACCTTCTCGCCGTTATGCATCTTGAGGCCGAGTAGGTTGCCGAAGATGTAGCCGTTGATGCTGTGCATTAGCCCGCGCTCCTCGCCGTCGGCCTTGTCGAAGATAAAAAAGGCGGTGACGAATTCCCGGTCGACGTCGCGCGGGCTGCCGTCGGCGCGCGCGAAGCCGCGCCGGGTGATGATGATCGGCCCCAGCAGGCCGGCATTGGTCTCCACCGGCTCGTCGATGTGCGAGTGGTACCACCACACCTTCGAGCTGGGGTCTCCGCCGGCCGGTCCGCTGTCGTCGTCAGCGATCCAGGTGTAATCGAAGCAGGATCCCGGCTCGACCTGTGCGCCCGCGCCTGGCGGCGTACCTGCGTTGGCACCGAAGTAGTGGGCGCCCTCGTGGTCCTTCGCGTACCGAAAGCCGTGCGGATGCATACCGTACGCGCCGCTGGTGGCGCGGTTGCAGAATCGGATGTGGACCGTGTCACCGACCTCGGCGCGGATGATCGGCCCCAGGATGCCGAGCCATTCGGGTTGCGCGACGCGCGTGCCGAAACCCGCGTCGCTGTACTGGATGTAGCGGGTCACGGGGAAGATATGGCTGTTCGTCCACGGTTCCGGTATCGCGCATGTTGGGCCGGGGTCGCAATGGACGAGGTTCTTGCCGGTGGGCGCGAAGTCCCACACGCCGTCTTCGGCGGCGATGAAGTAATGCCGCGTTGCCGCGCAAGCGCCGGTGGATGCGATCGCGCCAGCGAGAGCGAGTGCCGCAAGGGATTTCGTCATGCCTTTCATCCATGCCTCCTGGTGATGAACCGATGAATATGATGTGCACACGTCGACGGGAAACGCTCGGATAACGTCTTTGGCGCGCTCATCGCGGCCTGCCAATCAGGCTGTTGGGTTCGAGCACGATTGCACCCGCGGTCAGCCGCAGGTCGATCGCCGCGTCGCGCCGCTGCGCGAGCGCGAGCAACCGTGATTGCACGTCGCATGCGAGCGACGCGTCCCGATGGTGGGCGAGCCGGGTAAAGATCTGCAGCAGAGGCCCGACCAGCGTTTCGAGCTCGTCCATGTCCGAACCCGATGGTCAATGCAGCGCGCGGACATCGGCCGGAGGACCTGCCACGACAACCTGGCGTGCGGCGTCGGCGCAAATGCGATCCCAGCGGTTGGCGAGCCGCTCACATAGCGTGCGCATCTCGGCCGTCAGGCTCCGGTCGCCACCCAGAAGCTGAAGGTTCTTCGCGATTCGTTCGGCATAGAGCGGGAGCCGGTGCTGCACGAAGCAGCTCATCAGGTACAGCGTGCCGGCGATGACGTATTGGGCCCTCGCGTGCGCATCGGTCTTCGGATGGTAGGAGGTCGGCATTGCCGTTGGTCACTTGCGTTTGCTGGGCGATTGAATGAGAATGATACGCATTTACGTTCGCTCGTCAAGCCCCCGCTGGCTGAAAGGAAAACGGGCCGGCAAGCGCTCCGAGGTGATTCATGTACGTATGCATCTGGAACGCGATCATGACTGATGAAATCCGTGCCGCGGGCACGTTCGGCGCCCCTCACTCGAGGACCTCAAGTCGATGTTGGGCGTTGCGTCATGCTGTGGACGGTGTGCGGATTGCGCACTGGCGGTCCTCGCCGAAGGGGGCGAGCGGGCAAGGGAGGCCCCGACTTTCCCTTCGAGCGCCGCCTAGAACAGCCGCACCAGATCGACTGGCAGCGGCTGGCGGGATCGTTTAGCCTTGGTGGTCCGCGACAATGCCGCATATCACGGCATCGCGCTTCACCACGGGAGAGGCGGCGATGAAGGGAGACACCGGCGTCATTGACCACCTGAACCGCGTCTTGCGTAACGAGCTGACGGCGATCAACCAATACTTCCTGCACGCGAGAATGTTCGACAACTGGGGATTCGAGCGGCTGGGCGAGCACGAGCGGAAGGAGTCGCTCGACGAGATGAAGCACGCCGATCGGTTGATCGAGCGAACGCTGTTCCTCGAAGGACTGCCCAACCTGCAGGATCTCGACAAGCTGTTAATCGGACAGAACGTCAAGGAAGCGCTGGAATACGATCTCGAGCTGGAAATGCGCGCGCATCCGATGGTCAAGGAAGCGATCGCCTATTGCGAATCGGTAGGCGACTATGTTTCGCGCGAGCTGTTCGAGGACATCCAGGAGTCCGAGGAGGAACAGATCAATTTCCTCGAGACGCAGCTTGACCTCATCGCTGATGTCGGCCTACAGAACTACCTGCAGTCGCAGATGAAGCCGTCGTCATGACGTGACGGAATGGCTGGTTGCGATCGAGCGGCGCGTTCATTGATGCAGACGGCCGATGGCACGCTGAATGCGTGCGTCAAGATCCTTCAGCGCGGCGCTTGCGCGAGTCGGTGACGCCTTGACCGGCTGTCAGTCCGACAGGGACCGACAGTAATGGAAATGAACTCGGTGCGATTCCTACAACGAGGCCGGCGAGTGCAACCAACGCCATGCTAAACGGCGTCAATGCGGCGATGTTCTGCAGCAAGGGCTCGAGGGTGGTCAAGTCGGTCGATTGCGAAACGTTGATCAGGCTTTAAGGCTCAGAGGGAGTCGAGACCAATGGGGTATTGCCGAGCGGACCAGGCCGCGCACCACGCTGACCCAAGCGCAGGGAGCCGGGTCATCATCCCCGAAACCATAAGTGCTTTCGATCGGCGAGAGTGATCGGCGCCGTGTGAATCCAGACCTCCTGCGTTGCAACTGATCCGGCATCGTCGTCGATTCCACAAGAGCGCACGTTCAGGACGATAGGATTGAGAGGGGATCAATAGCATGGCACCGCCCAACCGAATATCTTCCATCCAAACAGGCCCCCCAGTGCCACGAGCAGCACTGCGACCCCGACATTCCAGATCAGGATCATCACCGTCGCATCGAGCGGGTGAAACAGCGATAGCGCGGTGGCCGTCATCGCGGCGACCGCCAAGCTGCCGGTTACGGCGACGGCGGTCGGACGCAGCGGTGCTGCATGACGCAGCATGGCGAGCAGGACGAACGCCAGCGGCACACTCGTCAGCACCAGCGTCGCGAAGCATCGCACCGTCTCGCCGAAGCGGATGCCGTCAGGCCCAATGCTCACCCAGTCGGTGAGGCACCCGTATCCGATCGTCGACATCCACGCGACGAGCGCCGGCAGCGGGAGCAGCAGCCACCGCTGTGAACGATCGGGCAGGCTCGCAACGAACGCGGCGATGGCGGCGAGAATTCCGGTGAGCAGCGACGCCGCAAGGCTGAGGAGGAACACCGGTTGCTGCAGACGTTGCGCGAGGTCGGGGCGCGCACCATGACCGATCGCGACTAAGGCGAGGATCATGGTCGCGAACAGCAACCACAGCAGGGCACGCGTAAGCGGCGGGCGGAGCCGGCGCACGGGTGTCAAGTTCGCAGCGAGCGCGTTAATGAGATCAGGGGTGCGGATCATCTCTTGTCGCCCCGCTCGGTTAGCATCTTCCGCAGGTTCCTCAGCGCGCGGTGGGTCGCGACCTTGAGCGAGACAATGGTCATTCCGCTTACTGCGGCTGCCTCTTTCAGTGTCATCTCCTGCAGCTTCAGAAGACGGATGGCCTGGCGCTGACTTGGCGGAAGGTGCTCCACGGCATCGTCCAGCACGCGCCTGTTGCAGGCTGCTTCTCCCAAGTTCGCTTCAACAGTCGAAAAGGTTTCGTGCTCGTCACCCAGCGCGACTTCCCTTGACGTCGCGCGTCCTTGGTGGCGCAGCCGGTCGACAATCCGGCGCCTGGCGATCGCGACCAGCCAGGGCCCGAACGGACGGTTCGGATCATATCCCAGGTCCGAGCGGGGAAGGTCCCCGACAGCCTTTGATTGGTTCGAGGCTTCGGAGACGAGCGAGAGTGGCGGTGCGCGATGGCGTGAACGTGACGACATAAGCGCGAAGCGTCAAAAGCAATGAGGTCGACCGGTGCGCTGATGCGCTGCCGCCGGCGTGAGAACCGTACACCTTCTCACGGCGGAAATGGCGAAATAAATCTTTTGCGCTACGCGTAACCTTTCGCCCCGCCGAAACGAACTTAGTTCTCGTCAGTCTCGCCCCGAGACTCGTTCACAGGAGGTTTTCCATGGATCGTCGTCTTTTCGCCGCTTCCGTTCTGTCGGCCGCCGTCGGGCTTGCAATGGGGGCGCAGACGTTGCCCGCGCAGGCACAGGGCAAGATGGACATGAGCAAGGCGCCGCAGGTCGTCAAGGACAACATGGCGCGCATGGAGAAAAGCAAGCTCGAAAAATGCTACGGCATCAACGCCGCGGCCAAGAACGACTGCGCCGAAGGTGCGCATTCGTGTGCGGGTCAGGCCACGCAGGCGCGGGATCCGAAGTCGTTCGTACTGCTGCCCGCAGGCGACTGCAACAAGATCCAGGGCGGAAAAACATCAGCATGACCGCAAAGAGCATGGCTCGTCGGTCCGACGGGTGGACAAGGCGCAACTCGATCCCTGCCCAGGCGGGGATCGGGTTGCGCTTCCAGCACCATCAGGCGGTGCTCGATGTGCGCCCCGACATGGCGTGGTTGGAGGTGCACAGCGAAAACTACATGGGTGGCGGCACGCCGCTCGCATACCTCGATTCGATCCGTCGTGATTATCCGATCGCGTTGCACGGCGTCGGGCTGTCGCTTGGCAGCGCGGAGGCGCTCGATGTCGACCATCTCGAGAGGATCCGTCAGGTCGTCGAGCGCTTCGATCCCGGGCTCGTCTCCGAGCATCTGTCGTGGAGCGTGGTGAACGGCGTCTATATCGCCGACCTTTTGCCGTTGCCGATGACCGAAGAGGCGCTCGATGTTGTCTGTCGCCACGTCGAGCAGACACAGACGTACCTCAGGCGTGGAATCCTCATCGAGAATCCGTCGTCGTATTTGCAGTACCGGCATTCGACGATTCCCGAATGGGAGTTCATCACCGCGATCGCCGCGCGCACCGGCTGCGGGATCCTGTGCGACATCAACAACATCTACGTCAGCAGCTGCAACCACGGCTGGAACGCCTCCGCCTATCTCGCTGCGCTGCCGATCGAGGCCATCGGCGAGATTCATCTGGCTGGCCACACGGTGCATCAACTCGAGAATGGATTCACGCTGCGAATCGATGATCACGGCGCGCGCGTTGCCGCCGACGTGTGGACGCTCTACGAGGAAGCGCTCGCCCGGTTCGGTCCGCGTCCGACGTTGATCGAGTGGGACAACAACGTGCCGCCACTCGAAGTGCTGCTCGACGAGGCGGCTCATGCCAAGGCGCTGCTCCAACGCACGGGGACACGCGAGCATGCCCGCGCTGCTTGAGCTTCAGCGCGCCGTATACCGTGGCCTTGTCGCGCGCGAGGACGGCGATGCTGCCAGGCACATACGGGGCGATGGTCTCGCCGCTGCGGCGCGGCTGAACATTTATCGCAACACGCTCTTCGGCAGTCTGACCAACGCGCTGCGCCTCTCGTACCCGGCGGTCCATCGTCTCGTCGGCGCGGATTACTTCGAGGCAGCAGCGCAGACGTTCATTGAGAGCGAGCTCCCACGCAGTGCGTATCTCGACGCATACGGCGCCGGGTTTGCCGATTTCCTGGTGCGGCTTCCGTCCGCCGCATCGTTGCCGTATCTGCCGGACGTCGCGCGCTTGGAGTGGGCGGTGAGCCGCGCGCTCCACGCGCCCGACGTGGAACCCCTCGATCTTCGGCGGCTCGCCGATCTGGCGCCGGTCGATCAGGGTCACATTCGCTTCGTGCCGAACCCATCGGTGCGCTTGATCCGGTCGAGCTACCCCGCTGACTCCATCTGGCACGCCGTCCTCGCGCAGGACGATGCGGCGCTCGCGGCCATCGACTTTGCCAACGCGCCGCGCTGGTTACTCGTCGAGCGGCTTTCCACCGGCGTCAACGTAAAGCGCTTGACCGAGCCTGCATGGTGTTACACCACCGAACTCTGCGCGGGGCAGACACTTCAGGCGGCGATCGATGCCGTAGCGGACGTCGACGCGTCCGCGCTGCTGGCCGAACACCTGGCGGCAGGGCGATTCATCGCGTTCACCATCGCGAAACCTGCCGCTGCCGCGCAATCCTCGGAGAGTGCCCGATGAATGCACCGGTCGCGTCGATGTCCTCGCGCTCGCCTTTCCTCATGGTGGTTGGTCGCATATTACGCTGGCTCGACAGCGTGCCCTACACGCTGCTCGCCATTCCGTTGCGCCTCGCCGTCGCGACGGTGTTCTGGAACTCGGGGACCACGAAGGTTGCGAACTGGGATACGGCAGTCGCGCTTTTCGTCGACGAGTACAAGCTGGCGCTGCTGCCACCCGAGCTCGCCGCCTACATCGCAGCGTCCATTGAGCTGACCACTCCCGTACTGCTCGTGTTGGGCCTGGCGACGCGGCCGGCGGCCGCCGTATTGCTTGGCATGGTGATGGTTATCGAGGTGTTCGTGTATCCGCAGGCATGGCCGACGCATATCCAGTGGGCCGCGATGCTGCTGGTCCTGCTTTGTCGCGGCGCTGGGAAGTGGTCGATCGATCATCTGCTGTGGCAGCGGTTCGGCGGGGATTTGGGGCCGCGCGATTGAGGGCTGCATGGCCTGTTGGCATTGCGCGTCGCCGCGAGTGAATCGACGGCGAGCTTCTCCATGCGTGTTCACTGAGCGTTTGTGCAGCCGTACGTCGCCAGCCTGCGACAATGATTCCGACGGTCAATGCTCGATGACTACACCGTGCCAGAAGGCAATGACCCGGCGAAGCACGTTGGCGCGCCTGTTTAGATCCCGACTCTCGTTGCAAGTCGAGAGCGTCGTTTTGCGACATCAGCTGGCGGTCTACCCGCGGCCCGTGCGCTGGCGCAGTTCGCCGCGCCGCATCCCGATCCCGCGCCGATCCGCAAGGCGCTCGCGGCGCTCGGACTTGCGGACACGCTGCACGTCACCTATGACCGCGACGTGCGGCTCGCCGCGATGCCGCGCGGGATCGTCACGCTCTAGCTAGCGTGCGGCCAGCCCGTTCGCGGCTGCCGGTAGACCGAACAACGTGGGCAGTGCCGTCAGTTCTCCGCTGTGACCAACTCGAAACGCGCTGATGCTGCCGTTGCCTGAATTGAGCGAATACAGAAACTTGTTGCTGCGCGACAGCGCGAGGTCAATGGGAGCGCTGCCTGCGCCAGTGTCTCCGGTGATTCCATCGGCATCGAGCTCGCGGAGCCGTCCGTCGGGCGTGATCGCGAACCCGGTGATCGTTCCGCTGCCGGTGTTGGACGTATACGCGAAGTGACCATTGCTCGTGACGACGACCCAGCACGCGGCCGTCTGATGCGTCGGCGCGGAGACCGTGACGATGCTCGCCATCCCACCGTGCAGCTGATATGACGACACCGCGCTTGCACCCGGGGCCCCACCGGCCGCCTCGGAAACGAAGAACTGGTCATGCTTGCCGAAGGCAAACCCGAAAGGCGTCGGCGTCGGCGACACATGGATTGTCGGCGCACCAAGTAGGCCGTCGTCATCGACGGGATAGATCAGGATTCGGCTAGTCGCCTTTTCCGTCACGACGACAACATCGCCATCGGGGCTGAACTCCACTTGCGCAGGATCGCTAGCCATGCCACTCAACGCACGCGAAGAACCTGGGATTGATTGCAGATCGCCGAACGCGTCGATTCGGAAACCGGTCAGGTTGTCGCTGCCTGCATTGAGAACGTAGACCAGATTGCGATGGACGGTGACGCTTATCGGGCGCACACCGCCCGTCATTTCTGTGTCAGTCAACTGAACGCCGCTGTGAGTCACCGCGAATGCTGACAACTCGTCGCTGCCTGCGTTGACAACGAGCAGCAGCCGATGACTGCGATCCAATACGAGGCCGCCCTGGTTACCGAGTCCGGTCCCGGTGCCCTTGCCGCCAGTAGCGAAGGCGCCGGCGGGCGAGAGACTGCCGTCTCGGGCGCGGTCGAATACCAGCACCGCGTTTCCGGCCGGCGCGTTGGTCATCGTGTAGACCGCCCCCACGGACGAATCGTCGGCGCGCAGCGACGCGGAAGCGGCAAGAAGCGCCAGGCCGGACAACCCGATCAGAGCGGATGGTTTCAATAGCGAGAGCAGACGTTTCATTGCGGTGAACTCCTCTTCTCGACGGAAAATGTAGACTCTCGGAAACGAGGTCTTCGCCAGCCGTCCAAGCGCGAACGTGAGGCAGACGGACCCCTCAGACTCTGCTCGGTCACCGGTCACAGGGTCCTCATCCAAATATCAAAAAAAATTGACTTGACGTAAGGCCGTTGGCGCCGCACTCATAACCCATTTGCAAGCAGGCAAGCACGAATCGATGCAGGAACCACGGCACGTACTGGTGATCGAGGATGATCCCGATATCGCGCAAATGCTCGCGCTCAACCTGCGCGACGAAGGCTATCTGGTGGCGCTCGAGCACGAGGGAGAAGCCGGGCTCGCGCGGCTGCGCCACGAACGGCATCACCTGCTGATACTCGATTTGATGCTGCCCGGCATGGACGGCTGGAGCGTTTGCCGGGAAGTGCGGCAGATGCCCGATTACGTGCCCATCATCATCGTCAGCGCGAAGGACAAGGAATCCCATCGCGTGCTGGGTCTGGAATTGGGCGCGGACGACTACGTCACCAAGCCGTTCTCACTCCCGGAGCTGGTGGCGCGGGTGCGCGCGGTGTTGCGTCGGATGGACGCCGCCGAGCAATTGGCCGCGACGCGCGCCGGTATGATCCGCCGCGGCGGACTCACGATCGATCCGCTCGCGCGCGAGGCTCGCCTGCGCGGCGAATCGGTCACGCTCACGGCGCGGGAGTTCGACCTGCTGCTCTTCTTCGCGCGCAACCCCGATCGGGTGTTCAACCGGATGGAGCTGCTGGATCAGGTATGGGGCTATTCGCATGACGGCTACGAGCACACGGTGAATTCGCACATCAATCGCCTGCGCATGAAGATCGAGGCGAACCCGGCGCGACCCGTCTCCATCCTCACCGTGTGGGGCGTGGGCTACAAGTTCGTCGCGGCCCCGGAAGAATCCTGAGAGTGCGCCTCGATTCGCTCTACAGCCGCATCGCCTGCGTGTTCGCGCTGGTGTTAATCGTCTTCGGCGCAGCGCTCGGCTGGCTCGCCTATGCAGCGGCCAAGTATCACCAACACGACGTGATGCAGCAACTGAGCCGCGATCTCGCGCAGCGCATCGTGAGCCGCGAGTCGCTCATGGCCGACGAGGGGATCGACCGCGAGGCGGTGAAAGCGCTGTTCGACATGACGGTGGCGGTCAACCCGAGCATCGAGGTCTATCTGCTCGATCGCGACGGCAGGATTCTCGCGCACTCGCCCTCCGAGGGCACACTCGCGTTGCAGCGGGTGTCGCTCGCGCCCATCCACGATTTTCTTGCGCGGCGCGCGCTCCCCATCGTCGGTGACAGCCCGCGCAATGTCGCCCGGCAGGAAGTGTTCAGCGTCGCGCCTATCGTGCAGGATGGACGTACCGCCGGGTATCTGTACATCGTTCTGCTAGGCGACATGTACCGCCAGATGGCGGAAGACGCCCGCCGCGATTATGTGCTGAGCACGGCACTGTGGATCGGCGCGGCAGCGTTGGGACTGGCACTCATCGCGGGGTTGGCGGCATTCGCGCGGATCACGCGCCCGCTGAACAGGCTCACGCGCTCGGTGCAGGCACTCGAGAATGGAACTCTGAGCGGGCCGGCCTCACCCCCGAGCGAAGCGAACGTGGCCACGGATGAAATCGGCCGCTTGTCGCGCGCATTCGAGCTGATGGCCCAGCGACTCGCCGCGCAGATGACGGAGCTCAAACGCCAGGATGATCTGCGCCGCGAGCTGGTCGCTAACGTTTCGCATGACCTGCGCACGCCGCTGACGTCGATGCAGACCTATCTGGAGACGCTGCAGCGGATGGGCGAGAGCCTGCCGCCCGGCGAACGGCAGCAACACCTGGACGTTGCCGTGCGCCAGAGCCATCGGGTCGCCAGGCTCGCGCAGCAGTTGTTCGAACTGGCGCGACTGGAATGCGAAGAAACGCTGCCTCAACCCGAGGTGTTCTCGATCTCCGAGCTTACGCAAGACATCGCACAGAAGTTCGCGCTGGCCGCGGCCGAAAAGGGCGTGCGACTCGTCACCGCTGCCGCACCCGACGGATTGTTCGTGCGCGGCGACATCGGAATGATCGAGCGCGTCATTACCAATCTCGTCGACAATGCGATACGTCACACGCCCGCCGGCGGTGAAGTGCGGCTCGAAGCCGCGCATGACGAGAAAAAGATCGAGGTGCGCGTGGCGGATACCGGCGTCGGCATTGCCGCCGAATATCTGCCAGCGCTATTCCGGCGCGACTCACCGTTGCGCCAGGTGCCGCATCGAGCGAGCGGCGGGCTTGGATTGTTGATCGCGGATCGTATCCTCGCCTTGCACGGCGCGAAGATGGCTGTTGCGAGCGAGCCCGGACGAGGCACGATGTTCAGCTTTGCGCTGCCGGCCGCGCAGCCGGGCTGAAGATCGATGCGTGGTCGCGATCGCGCCGACAGCCTTCATTGGTTGCACCGGAAACGGCGTGCGATAGATGACGCCGCACACGATCATCGCCAGTCCGAACGAGAACAGCACCGCGAACGGGTCGAGACTGAGCATGCTGAGATACACGACCACAACGGGATCAATGTGCCAAGGTCGCCGAACGCGCCGGCCCACTCCATGCGATCGAAGCGGTTGCCGCGCAAGAAGGGCTGCGCGGAGTCGTGCAGGCGGGAGGGCAAGGTGCGCAAGTTCATCGCGGTGCGCCCCGGGTGCCTCAATATCGCCGATTATCCAGGGACCTGCAATGAATCACTGGAGGCGCGTGCTACGCGCGACGGCAAAGTCAGGATCGCCTCCAGTCCGCCATTCTCATGGTTGCGAAGGCGCACATCGCCGCCATGCGCTCGGGCGATGCTTCGCGCGATGCTGAGTCCAAGTCCTGTGCCGCCGGTCTCGCGGTTGCGCGAGCCTTCGAGTCGATAGAACGGCTCGAACACCTTCTCGAGTTCGCTGTCGCTTATCCCGGGGCCGTGGTCGCGAACGCGAATGGTCAATCCACGCGAATCTTCTTCGACGTGGATCTCCGCGCACTGGCCATAGACGGTGGCGTTGTCCACGAGGTTGGAAATGCACCGCTTCAGAAGCTGCGGCTCGGCAAGGAGAGGATGCGTGACGCGTCCGCCGATGGTGACGGTCCGCCCCATCGCTTCGTTGTCGGCCTGCAGGCTTTCGAGCAGAGCCATGACGTCGATAGGTTGCTCGGGCTCGCGCTGGCTGAGACCGCGCATGAATTCCAGCGTCTGGGTCACCATCGTTTCCATCTCCACCAGATCCTTCTCGAACTTCTCGCGCAAGCTGTCGTTCTCCAACAGCTCGGTACGCAAGCGCATCCGCGTGAGCGGTGTCTTGAGGTCGTGTGACATGGCCGTAAGCAACCGCGTCCTCTCGTCTAGGAATTCGATCAGGCGCGCCTGCATCGTGTTGAAGGCGCGGGCTGCGCGGCTGACCTCGATCGGACCGCTCTCCGGTAATGGCGGCCGGTTGATGTCACGGCCGAGCTCGTCCGCGGCCGAGGCGAGCACGTTGAGCGGGCGCGTGACCCAGCGTACCGCGATGTACGAGAGCACCAGCACCGCCGCGAGGAGAATCGCCAATGTCAGCAGCAATCGCCACGGCAGATTCTCCGCCTGCTGCGGAAGCTGGGTATCGAAGCTCGCCCAGGTTCCGTCCTGCAGGCGGACCTGAGTCAGGATCGAAAGGCCCTCGGGAGGAAACCCGTGCATGCCCATCGGTCCGCTCATGGGATACCGACCGCCTGCGCGAGCCGGTCCCGGCGCCCACGTGGGAGGCGTGCCCGACATGGTCACCTGTACCGGCCGCTCATCGCCCAGCGCGGCCCGCAGCACGGCAGCGAACATCGCCGCGTGGGCACCGCCCGTCGAAACCGAATCCTCGGACACAGGCGCGCGATCGAGCGCGACGACCAGCGGCGGCACGTTGAGGATCCCGACGATGCGCGCACGTTCCGCGGGACTCAACGAGTCCAGCAGCCGGACCACATCGGCGATGCGCTGCGCGGGCTGCATGCCCATGACACGGACGAGCACCGTGTCGCGTTCGGCCAGGTTGATCGCCGCGCTCAACAGTTGCGCGACGATCAGGCCGCTTGCGAGCACGAGCATCAGGCGGCCAAACAACGAGCGCGGCAGAAAGCGCCTCATGCCTCGGCGCTCACCGTCACCGCGAGCACGTAGCCTTCACCGCGCACCGTCTTGATCAGCCGCGGCTCGCGCGAATCGTCGCCAAGCCGATGCCGCAGCCTGCTCACCTGCACGTCGATGCTGCGATCGAGCGGATCCGCGTCTTTGCCCTGCGTGAGATCGACGAGCTGATCGCGATTGAGCACGCGATTGGGGTGACTCAGGAAGATGCGCAACAACCGGTATTCCGCACCGGAGAGCGGCGTCACAACGCCCGCTGCGGAAACGAGCTGGCGATGAGCAATGTCGAGTAGCCAATCGCCAAATCGGATATTCCGCGCATCGTCGGGCCGCAGATTCTGCGGCAGGCTTCGCGCGCGACGCAGGACCACCTTGATGCGAGCGAGCAACTCTCTTGCGCTGAACGGCTTGGCCAGATAGTCGTCGGCGCCCATCTCGAGGCCGACGATGCGGTCGGTCTCTTCGCCCCGCGCCGTGAGCATGATGACCGGAATGTCTGACGACTTCGCGCGCAGGTTGCGGCACAGCGTAAGTCCATCGTCGCCCGGCAGCATCAGGTCGAGCACGATCAGATCGATCCGTCCCGCGTCAAGCGCTTGCCACATTGCACGACCTTCGGCGACCGCCGTCGCCCGAAAGCCGTTCTTCTCCAGATATTGCGAGAGGAGGCTACGAATTTCGGCGTCGTCGTCGACGATCAGGATGTGATCGGGGGCGTCCATGGCGCAATTCTCGGATGGTTCCAAGCAAGGCGGGCGAGAGAAAAGTAACGCAGTGTGTCAATCGGCGCTTTGTCGCACTGCGCTACCAAAAGGCCTGGTCTTGACATGATGGGCTTACACGGCGGTGTTGAAATCATAACCGTTGCGAAGGGAGGATCGTGGAACGGTATCTCCCCTCGAACAGATTCATTCACCACCCATTGGAGACGCACGATGAAAAGGACTCACGCTGTTGTCGCCGGCGCTGTGGCCGGCTTGGCACTGGCAGTAGCCGCTGTCACGTATGCACAGCCGTTCGGCGGCATGGGACCCGGTCATGGACCGGGCATCGGCATGGGCATGGGACCGGGTCATGGACTGATGGCCGGGGTCGATCCCGCGACCGTCATCGATTCGCGCCTGAGCGACTTGAAAGCGCTGCTCAAGATTACCGCCACGCAGGAAACCGCGTGGCAGGCGTTCACCACCGCGGCCAAGCAGCAGGCCACGGACATGCAGGCGATGCGTGCCCAGATGCAGCAAGGAACGGGTACCGCGCCGGAACGCATGGGCCAACACGCGACTGCGATGCAGCAGCGCGCTCAAGCGATGGCAACGATGACCAATGCGTTCAATGCTCTGTATGCGGTGCTCACTCCGGAGCAGAAGACCATCGCCGACCAGCACTTCGGCATGATGGGTCCGCACGCGATGCGCTTCGGCGCGCGCGCAGGCTAAGGGAGCGGGGGCGGGCAACCCGCCTCCTTCTTCGAGCGCCTCGGGCCATATGATCAAGTTCGAACGACGCGACATCATCGACCAGGCCGCCATGCCGCTGATTCGCGCCGAACACTTGGTCAAGACCTATCGCGCCGGCGAAGTCGAGGTGGCCGCGATCAAGGGTGTCGACTTCACGATCGAGGCGAAATCGTTCGTCGCGTTTGTCGGTCCTTCGGGCAGCGGGAAGACGACGCTGCTCAACATGATCGGCTGCCTCGATCATCCGACGGCTGGGCGGCTGACCGTTCTCGGTGCCGACGTCACGAAGCTGGACCGACGGGCGGCAGCGGAGTTCAGGGGCAAGCACGTCGGCTTCGTGTTCCAGGACTTCAACCTGATCCCGGTGCTCACCGTCTACGAGAACGTCGAATACCCGCTGATCATGGTGCAGGACTGGCCGGAGCAGAAGCGGCGAAAGCAGGTCACGCGTCTGCTCGAGGCGGTCGGCATGAAGGGGCAGGAGTACAAGCGGCCGGATCAGATTTCGGGGGGCCAGAAGCAACGCGTCGCCGTGGCCCGCGCGCTTGCGACGGATGCGCAACTGGTCCTCGCCGACGAGCCTACGGCCAACCTCGACCACGACACCGCGTACCGCATCATCGAGCTGATGAAGAAGATGCGCGACGAGCTCGGCACAACGTTCCTGTTCTCGACGCACGACCCGAAGATCATGTCGGAGGCGGAAGTCATCTTCACGCTGGAGGACGGCGCGATCCGCCAGCATGCCGAGAAAGCCGTGGCAGTCCATGCTTAACGTGTTGAAGATGGCGGTACGCAACCTCGCGCGCTTCCGCCGGCGCACCTTCCTTACAGCGACGCTGGTGACCCTGGGGATCGTCGCGGTGCTGCTCTTCATCGCCACCGCCGGGTCGTTCAAGACGATGATGGTCGGCCAGTTCACCGATGCGGTGCTCGGCCATCTCGAGGTGCACCGCAAGGGCTACGTGGCCTCGATCGACAACCTGCCGCTCAATCTCAACCTGCGGCCCGCAATGGTGCAAAGGGTCGAGCAGGTGCTCGGCAAGCTGGAGACGGTCGAAGCGTATTCGGAGCGCGTCAAGCTGGGTGCGATGTTCAGCAATTTCACCGAAACGACGAGTATCCGCGTGAACGGCGTCGACCCGGACAAGGAGATTGCGACCACGCCGCTTCTGCCCGAACGCATGATCGAGGGCGGCAAGGAAGGCGCGTTGCTGAAGCAGGGTGAGATCCTGATCCCGACACTGCTCGCGCGCGGCATGAAGGTGACGGTCGGCGACACGATCGTCCTGGTCGCCACCAACCGGGAGGGTTCGGTCAACGGCAAGACGTTCGTCGTCCGCGGCGTGCTTTCGAGCATTTCCGGCCCGAGCGGCCGCGACGGCTACATTCATGTCGACGACGCGCGGCAACTGCTGCGGATGCAGGAGCCGGAGATCGCCGAGATTGCGATTCGCCTCAAGGATCCCGCGCAGCTCGACCGGGTGTATGCACAGCTCGGCGCAGAGCTCTCCGGTGTCACCGGCAAGGAAGGGATGCCGGTGCTGGAAGTGCACACCTGGGCGGATCTGTCGCCGTTCGCGAGCATCGTGCGGATGATCGATCTGCTCGCCGTGTTCATCAAGGTCATGCTGGTGTCGATCGTGCTCGTCAGCGTGATGAACGTCATGATGATGGCGGTGTACGAGCGCATCCGCGAAATCGGCACCATTTCGGCGATCGGTTCGCCGCCGCGGCGCATTCTTTCCCTGTTCCTCACCGAGGGGCTGCTGCTCGGTGCCGGCGGCGCCGCGCTCGGTACGGCGATCAGCCTCGCGATCGTCTACGCGCTCAACGTGTGGAAGGTGCACTTCTCGTTCGGCCAGCAACAGGACCTCGTGCTTTCGCCCGCCGTGAGCGCGGCGGATGTGCTGACCGTGGTCGCGATGGTCGTGGTGATGGCACTGCTCGCAAGCCTGCAGCCGGCGTGGAAGGCTTCGCGCATGGACCCTGTCACCGCCCTCGGCCACGTCTGATCGAATGGAAACTCTCCCATGAAATCCCTGCTGTGGTCGATTCTGTGCCTGCTGGCGCTGCCGGCTGCGGCGGCCATGGACGGAGCGCAGATCCTGCAGAAAGTGGATCGCAATCTCGAGCCCGAGTCGTACGAGTCGTACCGCAAGCTGATCGACATCCAGCCCGACGGCAAGCAGAAGGAATACGTTCTCTACACGATGAAGAAGGGCCGCGACAAGATCGTCGCGCTCTTTCTCTCGCCTGCGAGCGACAAGGGTCGGGCGACGCTGCGCATCGGCGACAACATGTGGCTCTACATTCCTGACGTCGGCAAGCCGCTGCGGATCACCAGTCTGCAGTCGGTGACGGGCAGCATCTTCAACAACGCCGACATTCTTCGCGTCGATTACACCTCGGAGTACGACGTGGAGAAGGCAGACGAAGAGAAGGACCAGTACGTGTTGTCGCTCAAGGCGAAAACCGGCGAAGTCGCCTATGACCGCCTGACGATGTGGGTCGACAAGCAGGCGCTCCTGCCGGCCACGATCGAGGCCTACGCCGCCAGCGGTCTGCTGATCAAGACGTTGCGCTTCAAGGAGATCAAGGATTTCGGCGGCGGCATCAAGCGGCCCGCGACGCTGGAAACGGACAGCCCACTCTACAAGGGCTACAAGTCGGTGATGCTGTGGTCGGGACTCAAGAAAGCGTCTTTTCCCGACGAGTACTTCACGCTGAATTACCTGCCGCGGGTTCCCGAGCTGCGAAAGTGATGAATGCGTCCATGGAAAAACGGCTGTCCCTGTGGCCGGCCATCTTTCTCGGCATCATCACGGGCGCACACGCGGCGGACGACTACAGCTTCGACGCCTCTGCGTTTGAAAAGAAGCCTTTCGAGCTCGGCGGCTACGTCCAGGCCGAGGGCGACGCGTTCGCCGTGCGCCGGGACTCGGTATTCGGGCGCCTGCTTTCACCCGAGCAAGCGACCCGCGAGCGCCTGAATCGCGCAGCGGGCGTGCTCCAACTTGTCGGCAAGCTCTCGTACGAGAGACTCTCGTTCCGTTTTCTCGACTACTCCTCGATAACCGCGGACCCGCTCGAGACCGACCACGACAGCAAACTCTACGAAGCGGATCTGAGCTTTCGCGTGAACGAGGGGATCACCCTCAACGCGGGCAAGCGCGTAGCGCGCTGGGGTACGGGCTACGCGTGGAATCCCGTCGGCTTCGTCGAGCGGCCGAAGGACCCGAACGATCCGAGCCTCCCGCGGCAAGGGTTTGTCATGGCGACCGGCGATTTCGTGAAGTCCGGTGTTGGCCCCTTGAGCACGCTCGCCTTCACCGCGGTCGCGTTGCCGGCGAACGACAACCTGAACGACACCTTTGGCCACGGTTCGCACGTCAATGTGGCCGCGAAGCTCTACGCGCTGGTGGCGGACACGGACATCGATGTCATGGGACTCGGCAAGGGCAGCCGGCCCGGGCGAATCGGCTTCGATTTCTCTCGCAACATCCACACCAATCTCGAAATCCACGGCGAATGGGCGCGGATCTTCGATTTCCAGCAACCGGTCATTGATGCCGGTGGGACGGTATCGACGCACACGTTCAACGCAACCAGCTGGCTTCTCGGCGTGCGCTATCTCACCGAGCGCGACGTGACGGTGATCGCCGAGTATTACCGTAACGGCACCGGCTACGACCAGGACGAGCTCAAGACATTCCTGCGCTCCGGCGATGCGGCGCTTGCGAGCGCACCGCCCGGCGCCTCGACGCCACTCGTGCAGCGCGCAGTCTCGCTTGCGCAGGGCGGTTACGGACAGCCGAACCCGGGCCGTGATTACCTCTACGTGCGCGCGAGCGCGAAAGAGCCCGGCAATATCCTCTATTTCACGCCGGCGATAACGGCCATCGTCAACGTGCAGGATCGAAGCTTCACGCTGACGCCCGAGGTCATCTACACCGGATTCACCAACTGGGAACTGCGCGGGCGGGTCGTGTTGCTGCAGGGTGCACGCTACACGGAATTCGGCGAACGGCCCTACGACTACCGGATCGAGTTCTATGCGCGCTATTACTTCTGAGTGACACGATGCACACCGGCGCAGGACATGATGTGCACCGCGACGCTTGATCGGCCAAGCTGCTTCGCGGCGGCTGCATGCCGAATTGCGGCACGCGGCGTCGCCGGAGGAGCGGATCGATGTCCCGCACAGAGCGGGTGCTCTGTGTCTCGTACTTCGAGTTGCTCGCCGACTGGCGGCCAGAACGCTTCGCGTCGCCGCTATATCAGCCAGGCGATGTGGTAAGTCAGTGCTCGCCGCAGCAACGGCCGGCCGGCGTCGGCGTCGCGACGCTCAGGGCACTCGAAAGCCACTGCGTAATCTTCTCCCGATTCGGAATGCCGCCTGCATGAACCACCTTCCCGTCGATCACCACGCCGGGCGTGGACATCAAACCGTAACGCAGGACCTCTTGCAGATCTTCGATCTTCTCCACCGAGACGGTCGCGCCGTTGGCTTGCGCGACTTGTTCGATCAGCGCGACGGTATTGCGGCAGCTGGCGCAGCATCCTGCTCCGAGTACCTTGATATCCACGGTAGATCTCCTTGTATCGCGTTAGAAAAACGACGGCGTGACCCGTAAGCCTTCGCGAGCGCCCTCGATCGCGGATCGGATTGCGTCACCGGAAACTTGCGCGGAGGTTCGGACATTGGTGAGTGGAAGCCGTTACAGCACTACGTTGAAGACCAGACCCACGACCAGGATGCCCGTCGCGACGACGCCAACGAAGGCCGCGATCAGTTGCGGCTTCAGCACTTTGCGCAGAATCACCATCTCGGGGAGTGAAAGCGCGATGACGCTCATCATGAACGCCAGCACCGTTCCCAAGGCGGCGCCCTTCGCGAGCAGCGCCTGCACGACCGGGATGATGCCGGCGGCGTTGCTGTACATCGGAATGCCGATGATTACGGCGAGCGGCACCGACCACCATGCCTGCTTGCCCATGAAGCTCGCCATGAAGTCCTGCGGGACCCAGCCGTGGATGGCCGCGCCGATTGCAATGCCGGCGACGATGTAGGGCCACACCTTGCCAACGATCGCGCCCACGCTGGAGAGCCCGGCCGCGACGCGGTCCGACAGCGTCAACGCATCGCCTCCCGAAAGCGGCTGCATGCGTGGCATCGCGCGCACCCAGTCTTCGAGATAACGCTCGAGCCTCAAGCGCCCGATCACCCAGCCGGCAACGATCGCGACGGTAAGGCCCAGTCCCATGTACAGCAGCGCGATCTTCCAGCCAAAGAGGCCGAACAGCAGGGCTAGCGCGACCTCGTTGACCATCGGCGCTGCGATCAGGAACGACAAGGTCACACCAAGCGGAACACCGGCCTGAACGAACCCGATGAACAGCGGAACCGCCGAGCACGAGCAAAACGGCGTGACGATGCCGAGACTTGCCGCCATCACATTGGCCGCGCCCTCAGTGCGCCCCGCCAGCAGCGCGCGCGTGCGCTCGGGCGTAAAATACGAATTGACGATGCCCATCACGAATACGACGCCGGCGAGCAGCAGCAGTACCTTGGGTGTGTCGTAGAGGAAGAAGTGCACCGCGCCGCCCAAGTGGCTCGCGGGATCGACCGGCAGAACCGCCGCCAACGCTTCGGAGGCGGCAGCAAGCGTCTGGTAAAGCGCGAACCAGGCGAGAGCTGCGAGCAGGAGAAACACGCGCGGACTGCGTCGCGGCAGCGTCAGCGCGAGTTCGGTCATCGGTCAACTCCCCAAAACGGCGTGGCATTTCGCCGCACCGAGCGTGCAGCGCAGAGACGGTTACATCGGGGAGACGAGCGAACGGGCGAAAGGATGCACCCGCGAAAGAAAGGAGCCGTTACTCCGGCGTGCGCGGCAGGTAGCAACAAACCTGACCGGCGTCGTCGAAACGCACTTGGCAGTGCTCGATCAGCAGTTCGCGCATGCGCCGCCGGGCGCGCTGAAGACGCGACTTGACCGCGGGCAAGCTCAATCCGTGATCGTCGGCGTACGACTGCAGCCTGATGCCTTCGAGATCGCAGCGGCGGACGATATCGCGGTCGTCTGCGGAAAGCGCGGGCAACACGCATTCGAGGCATTCCGCGAGCGCGTCCACCGGCGCGATCGGTTCCTCCGCGGCAACGACGTCGTCCGGCAGCGGCGCGGAAGTCTTCGTCAGCCGGAGGTGATCGGTCAGCGTATTGCGCGCGACCTGAAACAGCCACGCACGCGGATTGTGAAGTGCGCGGAACTTTTCGCCCTCGCCCATGGCCTTGATGAAAACCTCCTGGAGAAGGTCTTCGGCGAGCGGCGGGTCGGCGAGACGATGGATCAGGTAGCCCTTGAGCTCGGACTGGTGCTCATGCCAAGCCCGAAGCGCACACGCGAACGGTGCGCGGTTCATGGGGTTCTACCGCCCAGGACGTTGGCGGATATCGTCATTCGCATGGGTCGCACGCGTTGATGTTGAGCGCATTTCCCTCATACGGGCGGGACTGTCGCCGGTCCCGCCCGATGACAGGATTCAGCGCGCGCAGCAGCCGGGCGCGCAGCAGCTCCGCGTTTTCGTTGCGCGCACGAAGGCGCTGACGAACTTGCCATCGACTTCGCTGACCAGAGCGTCGTTGTCGAATCCTTCGCCGGCAAGAAACGCACGCGCGTCGTCAGCCCCGTACACCCGCGTGATCTCGATGCCGACGCTTTCGAATCCGGCGTTCGCAAGCTTGTCGGTGTATTCGCGATCCGAAAGCGCTCCCGCCACGCAGCCGACCCACAGCTCCATGCTCTTGCGAATCGCGGGCGGCACTTCACCGCGCACCACGACGTCGGAGACGGCGAAGCGACCGCCCGGACGCAGCACACGGAAGGCTTCCTTCAGCACCCGATCCTTGTCCCCCGACAAATTGATCACGCAGTTCGAGATGATGACGTCCACCGAATTGTCGGGCAGCGGGATGTGCTCGATCTCGCCCTTCAGGAACTTCACGTTGGTCAAGCCGCTCTTGCGCCGATTGTCTTCGGCGAGCGCGAGCATTTCGTCGGTCATGTCGAGACCGTACGCCTTGCCGGTCGGTCCAACACGCTTCGCCGAAAGCAATACGTCGATGCCACCGCCGGAGCCCAGATCGAGCACGGTCTCGCCGGGCTTCAACTCGGCGAGCGCCGTCGGATTGCCGCAACCCAGCGAAGCCTGCAACGCCGTTGCCGGCACCTCGCCGGCTTCCGCGACGTCGTACAGGTTCGAGGTGATCGGATCGCAGCAATCGAGCGCGCTCCGACTGCCGCAGCAGCCATTGCCTTCGCCCGAGCGGACGCGCTGCGCCGCCTGTCCGTACTTTTCCCGTACTACTTCCTTTACGTCGTTGGGTGCACTCACGATGGGTGTCCTTTCGTTAAGGGTTGGCGACGATCCGGCGCGGTTCGATCGCCCGATTGCGGGTGCAGCATTCCGCGTAGAGAAAACCAAGCAACTCCTGCAGCGCGGCGGTGTTCGCGGAGTAGCGCAGGAACGTGCCCTCACGACGCACATTGACGAGGTCCTCGTTCCTCAACTTCTCGAGGTGGTGCGAAAGGGTGGAGCTCGGGATGTCGAGCTCGGTTGCGATGTCGCCGACGACGAGCCCCTCCGGATGAGCGGAGAGGAGCAGCCGCATGATGCGTAGGCGTGCCTCGGTGCCCATGGCCGAAAACATATCCGCGTAGCGGGGCACGTTGTCGCTCACGGTCTTGCTGGACATGAAAGGCTCATCTCGTAATTGTTCGTTCGATAATTCTACTATAATCGAAATATAGACGCTGTCAAGAGTAGGCGGGCCTGGGATCGCGCGGATCAACAATTCGGGCGTTCAGCGCAGCGCGCGCGACACTTTGCCGTCACCGGTCTCGTACCAGCCGCGCGTGGCGTTCACCACGCGCACGACGAGCAGCATCACGGGCACCTCGATCAGCACGCCGACCACGGTCGCGAGGGCGGCGCCCGACTCGAAGCCGAAGAGGCTGATCGCCGCCGCGACCGCGAGCTCGAAGAAATTGCTCGCGCCGATCAATGCCGACGGACAGGCGATGGCGTGCTTCTCGCCGAGCTTGCGATTCAACCAGTACGCGAGCGTCGAGTTGAAGAGCACCTGGATCAGGATCGGCACCGCGAGGAGCGCGATGACCAACGGCTGGTCGATGATCGCTTCGCCCTGAAAGGCGAATAGGAGCACGAGCGTGGCCAAGAGCACGGTGATCGACCACGGGCCGATCTTCGCCATGGCGAGATCGAAGGCAGCCTGCCCTCTGCGTATCAGCGCACGCCGGATCAGCTGAGCGATGATCACCGGATCAACAGTTCTCGGGCCTTTGGATAGCGTTTGGCCCCCATCTTCTGCCACCACCGAGCGATCGCCTGTACCGCGAACTGCGCGGTGTCGTGATCAATGCCTACACTGACCCAGCCCTCGTTCAGACTCAGATCGAACGCCCCGTACGGAATGACCTTGCCCAGTTGCTCGTCGACGAAGTCGTGGATCACCACTTCTTCCGGCTCGCCCTTGGGCTGCCACTCCCGCCCCCCATTCTTAAACGGGCCTACGAGCTCCTTCTTCTTGGTATCGACCGAGATCACCGGCTGGCCGCGCTGCTGAAAGCGCTCGACCGAGCCATTGATATACTCGAACTGCGCATTGCGGTCCGGATGCGAAGCGCCTTCCTTGGTCTTGCGGTTGCTCTGCAAGCTGTAGCCGGCCTGCTTGAGCATCGCCCCGACCGTCCAGGCGCCCACCGCATGCCCGTGGCGCGTCAGCGCTTGGGCCAGATTCATCGTGCTCTTGCAGGTCCAGCGCAACGGCGACATCGGATCGCCCCGAGTGGTCGGTTCAATCAATCGATCCAGCGCCTGCGCCAAGCCGGGATCGGTTTCGGTCAGCCGCTCGCGCCCGCCCCCTTCCTTACGTATTCGAGTCGGCACGGACGCCCGCGGATTCTTCTTGCGTGCCGCCAGTTCGAGCAGTCCCTTGCGGATCGTATTGCGCGACATCCCTGTCGCGCTGGCTACCGCGCTCACGCCACCCCGCCCGTAGGTTTGCGCTTCGGTCGCCGCCCACTGTCGGCGCATGCGCTCATCCATCAGCGGCGCGAGCGCTCGATAGCGCGACTTGATCTGGCGAAACGCAGCAGCATCCCGCATTCCCTCATTGAAGGTCAGGAAGCATGATTGATCAAGTTATTTTCACGCGCAGCCTTAGCCGTGCAGGTCCCGCCGCATCGCGTCGTATTGCTCTTTGCCGATTTCCCCGTTCACATATCGGCGCTCCAGAGTTTGGCGAGGCGTCTCGCGGCTATCGCCGTGCCCGCCGCCATGACCGAATCGGGACAGCATGCCGCCACAACCGATCATCATGAACGCCATGAAGAGCAAGCAGAGAAGCGGAAATATCCAAAACATGCCGAAGTGAGGCGTCCAGTTGAAGTCCATGGTCTGCTCCTTATAGAAAATGCGCGGTTAGCCGCAGCACGGCTTGTCAGCTTGTGCCGCGGTCGTGGTCTTGGCGCATAACATGCCAGGTGATACAAGCGCAGGAGACTCGGACAGAAGATCAAGGGCGGTGTGCAGAGTTTTGCGCGCCGGCACCTGCCGAGTCGTATCCGCCAGCTGTATCGCTTCCGAAATCTGCGCATCGCTAAGCCCCGCCTTCCTGGACGCGGGGATGTGGTACTCGATGCACGGTATGCAGTTGCTGCCCATGGCGGCACCCAGGGACACCAGTTCTCGCTCACGCGGTGTAAGCAAAGACATTGTTCGCTCCTTCGGCTATGCGACGGTCGGTTCCAGCGAAGCGTCTTGCTTCAGCTTCGCGATGATCTTGTCGGCCGCTTGGCGCGCAACGGCCTTGCGTTCCTCTTCCGGCACATCGTCCATCAGAAAAACGTCGGTGTATCTCTTGTAGAAGGGCAGGGCGTCGATGTGGACGACCTTGTCATCCCCGACGAGCTTCTTGAGGACGCGCCCATGGCATTTGAGGAAGCAGCCGTCGATCATGAGGCTCTTCTCGGCGCCTTTGACCCATGCGGCCATCGCCGAGTGCGGAACGAAGAACGTTTCTGCATGGCAGGCGCGCGCGAGCGCCGGGACTTCTTGAGCAATCAAGTTCGCGGCCAGCCTTGCGATTTCTCCCCGGATACAGGGTCCCTCGCAAGAAAGGACCGGAATCGTTTTTTTTGCGATTTGGTCTTTCGCGTAAAGCTCTCCGGCCGGGCAAAAACCGTTAACCCCTTGCACGTCAAGAGAAAATCCGCTGTGCGGGCGTCCATGTCGATCTCCGCGGTTGTCTGTTTCGCCCTTTGGACGAGACAGCCGCGGAAATGGATACGGCGCTTAGCGGCGGCGGGAAAAAGTAATGGGAGCGGCGGGCTTACGGTCGCAAGCGAACTCGGCGCGCTCGTCGCGATAGAAGTTGCATCCGGCCTCCAAGTCCTTGCGCAGCTTCTCGCGGGCACGATGGAGGCGGATTTTGACCGTATCGAGGGTGAGCCCGAGGATGGCGGCGATCTCGCCGTTGGTGAACCCTTCGAGCTCGCTCAGAATCATGACGGTCTTGTAATTCCCCGGAAGGCGGGCGACGAATTCGCTTATGCAGGCATTCATCTCTTCGCGAATTGCCGCTGTCTCCGCCGATGGGTTTTGCACGGCGGGCGGGAGGTTGTCCTCGTCGAATTCATATTCTGCGTCGGTGAGCGGTTGAATTGCCTTTTGGCGCAGCTTGTCCAGCGCCACGTTGGTCGCGATGCGGTAGATCCAGGTCGAAACGCTCGAATCGCCGCGAAAGGCGGAAAGGCCTTCGTTCACCTTCAGCATGATGGATTGCGTAACGTCTTCCGCCTCCGCTTCACCGACCAGCCGTGCGACATAGCGGAGCACTCGCGGCCTAAACTGGTCGTGAAGCGACTTGAAGTCGACGCTGGGGGTGTTCATTCGCTCGCGACCCATGCCGCGCTTTGAAATGCGCGTATCCCTTGGTCAGATTACGGTACGCCGCGATCTGGCGTCAGACTTTGCTCTATGTCAATTGCGGTCTAGCCGCGTCGCTGCCGCAGAAAAGCAGTGGGGCAACGTATTGAATGAACGCAATCTTTTGCGGCTACGTCGGTTGCAAACTGCATGACCGTGCAGCACCGTGCATAACTCACTCCGGCAAAAGCGCTTAATGATGCCGATGTTCGAATCGCTCGACGCGCGCCAATTACGCCAGGAGAGTTTCGTTTCCCCCCTCGTCCGAATGCCTCCGTTCCTCGATCAGGAAGAAGAGTCCGCTTTAATGCTGGCATAGATCTCCGCAGAGGATAATTACCATGATGCCATTTGGTATTCCAACACTCCTATTACGTGTCAGCGGGGTCGCTAGCATGCTGGCCGGAATCCTTCTCGTGACCGGCTTCGTTCTTCATCCCGCCGGCGAGGACGCGACATTTGGAGCGGATCCCCTTTGGATCCCGGCGCATGCTGCACTCTGGGCCGCGTTCACGATCGCGCTCGTTGGATGGGTCGGCCTATACATTGCACAGGCATCAAAAGCTGGAGTGCTGGGTGCATGGGCATTTGTCGTGATCTTGCTTGGGACCAGTTTGGCGTCATGGATCTTCAGCAGCGATGTCATGTATGTTCCCACCATAGCTGTGGAGTCGCCCGGGCTCTTTGGGCTGATCGTCACTCGGGGCCACACCTTCACAGGGATCTTCAGCGTCGTATCGTGGATTCTTGGCAACATTCTATTCGGCCTCTCAATTGTCAAGGCCAAGGTCTACAAGCGATGGTCGGGCGTGCTGCTCGTCGTCGGTGGCCCACTCATCCCGAGTGCCTATCTGACGGGATTGCCCGTAAGGGTCGTAGCGGTCGGCGCGTTCGTAATCGCGGTGGGCCAAGTGTGGCTCGGCTATGAACTGATCCGGATGGGAAAGCGCGCGGCCGATCGAGTCGAGGCCTAAGCGCGCGATTGCGGTGCGATGGCCATGGCCGGGGCATTTCGAACGAAGTCCTCAGAATCATGGCGCCGTCGATGCGACCAATGGGTGCGTGAGAATCGTGAATCAGTCCGGCTTAGTGACGCTCAGGCAGATGACGGCTCACTGCGGCGCACGAAGTCCTTGCCGGACTTTTGCCGGAGTAAGTTATGCAGTGTCCTGCACGTCATGCAGTTTGCAACGGACGTGACCGCGATACAATAACGTAAATTCAAAGATCTGCTCACTGTAGAATCTGGCTACGCACCAAGGGGTCGTGGGTTCGAATCCTGCCGGTTTCACGTGAGCGCAGGTTCATCGACGCGGCCGCGTGGCTGCGGCAGCGCCTCGACTTCATCACGGGTGCCGCGAAATAGCCACCGCATGCCGAACGTCACGCTCTTCCTTTGCGGCGACGTCATGACCGGACGCGGGATCGACCAGATCCTGCGCCATCCGTGCGACCCGCGCATCCATGAAGGCTATCTCGCCGACGCGATCGATTACGTGCGGCTCGCGGAGCGCGTGAGCGGCCCGATACCGCGCGGCGTCGACGACGCGTATATCTGGGGCGATGCGCTCGACGAGCTCGCGCGCATGCGCCCGGACGCGCGGATCATCAACCTCGAGACGGCGGTGACCCAGAGCGAGGATTGGATGGCGAAGGGCATCAACTACCGGATGCACCCGGCGAATGTCGGGTGCCTCACGGCGGCGGCGATCGACTGCTGCGTTCTCGCCAACAATCACGTGCTCGACTGGGGCGAGGCGGGTCTGCTCGAGACGCTCGACGCGCTGCACGGCGCCGGCTTGCGCACCGCGGGCGCCGGCACGCATCGCGAGGAAGGGCAGGCGGCCGCCGAGTTGCCCGCTCCAGGTGGCACCCGGATCCTGGTCTATTCGCTGGGCACTCCGGACAGCGGCGTTCCACCGTCATGGGAAGCGGGCGCGAACCACCCGGGCGTCGACTTTCTTGCGGACCTCACCGAGCCCAGTGCACAGCGCCTTGCCGAGCGCGTGCGCGCGGCAAGACGGCCGGGCGACCTGGTGATCGTCTCGATCCATTGGGGCGGTAACTGGGGCTACCGCGTGCCGCACGAGCAGGCTGAATTCGCACGCCATCTGATCGATGCAGGCGCGGCTGACCTCGTGCACGGCCACTCGTCGCATCACCCCAAAGGCGTCGAGATCCATTGCGGCAAGCTGATCCTGTATGGCTGCGGCGATTTCATCAACGACTACGAGGGCATCACGGGCCACGAGCAGTTCCGCGCCGATCTCGGCGTCATGTATTTCCCGCGGCTCGACGCCTCGAGCGGCAAGCTGATCGACCTGGAGCTTGTCGCGTTGTGGCGCAGGCGTTTCCGGCTGGAGCGTGCCTCCGAAAGCGATTCACGCTGGCTGTGCGGCGTGCTCAATAAGGAAGGCAACCGGCTCGGCACGTCCTTCGAGCTGCAGCCGGGGAGCCGCTTCGTGCTCACGCCTACCACCGCATAGGACGTTGTCGCCCGCGCCTCCGTTTTTTTAACGGCGTCAGTGCGTGAGATTCGTGGCGATGTATCCAACGTCTCCACTTGCACGATGTTCTTGAGCGCAGCCGTGGGTGGCTTGTTTTCCCTGTCGGCATCAGCGCCGTTCTCGCACTGGCGCTAGCGCAGCTCTTTCTCAAGAGGATTGCGGCCTACGGAGTGTGCTCGTCGCTTGCAGCATGGATCGTCGGGATCTAATCGCCCGTCGACAGCTCCCGCTCCAAAAGCCGTCAGGTCTCGACCAGGCCCGCCCGCGTGAATGGCAGGCGACGCACACGCTGCCCACCCAGTTTGGCAACCGCATTGGCCACGGCAGGTGCCAGTGGCGGCACGCCCGGCTCTCCCACGCCGGTGGGTTTTTCGGTGCTCGGCACGATGTGCACTTCGACACGCGGCATCTCGTGGATGCGCAGCGACCGATACGTGTCGAAGTTGCGCTGTGCGGCACGGCCGGCCTTGAGCTCGACCTCGCTGTAATAGAGCGCGCCCAGCGCGAAGCCGATGCAACCTTCCATCTGCGCGCGGATCACGTCGGGATTGACGGGCACTCCGCAGTCGACGGCGCAGACCACGCGCTCGACCTTGACCTTGCCATTGCGCATCGACACTTCGGCCACCTGCGCGACGAACGAATCGAACGACTTGTGCACGGCGATGCCCTGCGCGACGCCGGCGCGCCGCGGCTTGCCCCAACCCGCCTTGTCGGCCGCGAGCTTGAGCACGCCGGCTGCGCGCGGGCTCTTGCCGAGCAGCGCGAGGCGGAACGCGAGTGGGTCGCGGCTCGCCGCGGCGGCGAGCTCGTCCATCATCGTTTCCATCACGTAGGCCGTGTGCGTGTTGCCGACCGAGCGCCACCACAGCGGCCGCACCGCGAGCGTCGGCGAATGCAGCGTACCGGCCAGCATCGGCAGGTCGTAGACGGTCTTGTCGACGCCTTCGACCGACGTCGGGTCGATGCCGTCCTTGATAAAGTCGGCCAACGGTCCGCCGGCCAGGATCGACTGGCCCACGATGGTGTGCTGCCAGAGCGCGATGCCGCCCTGAGCGTCGAGTCCGGCCTTGACCGCATGGACGTACATCGGCCGGTACAGCCCTGCGCCGGTGTCGTCTTCGCGGCTGAACTGGAGGCGCACCGGCGCGCGTCCGCCGATCGCTTTGGCGACGTTGACGGCGGCGACGGTGAAGTCGCTCCACCCGTTGGCGCGCCGGCCGAAGCTGCCGCCCGACACGAGCGTGTGCAGCTTGACCTTGTCCATCGGCAACCCGGCGGCCTTCGCGGCGAACATGTGGTCGAGCGTCGGGAACTGGTGACCCGACCACGTCTCGAGCATGCCGTCGTGCAACCAGGCAACACAGTTCATCGGCTCCATTGTCGCGTGCGCAAGAAACGGAAACTCGTACACGGCCTCGATCGTCTTGACCGCAGACGCGGCAGACGTCGTCGTCGGCTTGGTGAACGGCGTACCCGGCTGCGCGGCCTGCGCGCGATAGCGGGCCAGCAGCGCTTCCGAATCGAGGTCCTTGCTCGACGACTCGTCCCATTGCACCCTGAGCGCACGCCGGCCCTGGAGGGCGGCCCACGTTCCGGTGGCAACCACGGCCACGCCTTCGGGCACTTCGACGACGTCGGTGACGCCCTTCACGTTCTTCGCATCGGTGGCATCGAAGGACACGAGCTTGGCGCCGAAGCCGGGTGGCCACGCAATCACCGAGGTGAGCAAGCCCGGCAGCTTGACGTCGCCGGTGTACATCGCGGTGCCGTTGCACTTCGACGGCGAATCGACGCGCGGCGTCGAGCGGTCCTTGCCGATGAACGTGAAACGCGCCGCGGATTTCAGCGGTGGATTGTCGGGCGGCGTCTGCCGGCTCGCGGCGACTGCCATCTCGCCGTAGGTTGCGCGTCGGCCCGAAGCATGCGTGAGGGTGTTCTTCGACGTGCGTATCTCGCTTGCCGGAACATGCCAGGCCTCGGCGGCCGCCATCACGAGCATCCCCCGCGCGGTGGCGCCGGCGCTGCGGTATTGCAGAAATGAATTGGCGATTGCAGTCGAGCCACCGGTGCCCTGCAGCGGCCCAAACGCAAGGTTGTTGTACAGCTTCGGATCGGATGGCGCGTACTCGGTGCGCACCAGTGACCAGTCGGCATCGAGCTCGTCGGCAACGAGCGTGGCGAGACCCGTCGTGTTGCCTTGGCCCATCTCGTGATGCTTGCAGATCACCGTGACGAGATTGTCGGTGCCCACGCGGATGAACGCGTTCGGCGCGAGCGGTCCGGTGGCGGCGCCCTCCGCACCGGACAGCGCTGCGTCCGCGCCGGTGGGCGCGAGCCAACCGAATCCAATAGCGAGACCGGTCGCGCCGGCGCTTTGGAGGAACACGCGGCGGGATATCGTGGGCGCGATGGAATCCGTGACGCCGAGGAGCGCCATGAGCCGGCGTTGTTCGTCGGTGTGGAAACGATTCATCAGCGGATGCATGGTGCGCCTCCTTTAGCCTGCGAGCTGCGCCGACGCCGCGTGGATCGCCGCGCGGATGCGTTGGTACGTCGCGCAGCGACAGATGTTGCCTGCCATCGCGTGATCGATGTCGGTGTCGCTCGGCTTGGGTTTCTTCTCCAGCAGGGCGGTTGCCGACATGATCTGTCCCGATTGGCAATAGCCGCATTGCACGACGTCGAGGGCCACCCACGCTTTTTGAACTGCCTTCGCGGCGGGCGATGCGAGGCCCTCGATCGTCGTCACCTGGCGACCAGCAACTGCCGAGACCGGTGCGGAGCAGGAGCGCAACGTCTGCCCGTCGACATGGACGGTGCAGGCGCCGCACTGCGCGATGCCGCATCCGTACTTGGTACCGGTGAGGCCGAGGTCGTCGCGAATGACCCAAAGCAGCGGAGTGTCCGGATCACCGTCGAACTCGCGACGCGTGCCGTTGATGTTGAGCGTGACGGACATGCAAAGCTCCTCGTGTCAGGGAAGGACGCAGGGCGGCGGCATCGGTCGTCAGGATGCGGGGCAGGCGGCACCGGACTCGATCCACGCGGCGATCAACGCACCGAGCTGCGCCTGTGTGCCAGGCGCGGGCTCACGGTTTGCGCCGGGCATCCATCCCCAGCCCACCAGCGAGTCGTGCGCCATGTGCTCGCGGATCGCCACGAGCGTCTTGCCGCCGTTGCGCCGCGGGTCCTTGATCTGCTCGCAGATCTGGCGCAGCGATTTCGTCTGCCATGCCATCGACTTCGGCGCGACATGCCACAGCGGATGCCCCGGAACGCCCGACGGCTCGTAGTTCGCATTTTGGTGGCAAGTCGTGCAACGCAAGCCGATCGCGCCCTTGTCATCAGCACCGCGGACCACGAGTGGTGAATGGGGATGACCGTCGTTGCCCTGCGTCGGCCGCTCGCCGACCGGGTGGCAATTCAGGCACCGCGGATGCTGGAGAACTCGACCCGCCTCGACAAACAGTGCGCGAGAGCGTTCGGACTGATTCGTAATCGACGCGAAGGTCTCAGGCCCTCGCAGATCTTCGGCGCCGGCGAGCGATCCGGCGGTGCCCGCCAGAACGATCATGATGAGCGTTGCTTTCACCAATGAGGACATGCGAAATCCTTGCTGACGTTCGGGAGCGGATCGCGACCGAGGTACCGCGCTGCCGTGGACGTGAACAACTATTCGTCACCATCACGTCGGACCTGTGTCAGGGGTCGCCGGTTCCAATACAGCCGACATTGGAACGTGACCGAACCACGTGCCTGCGCGGTCCGTCGTCTGTCAATACAGCGCCCGGCCTCGCCGCGTGACGCACCAATAACATGCAAGCGTAAGAAGGCGGCGGACTTCCTAGTGCCGAAGATTCGCCGCTTCATCGAGCCGAGTTCGATTGTGCTCGGTCAAGAGGATGTCCGGCCCTGCGATCTGCGTTCGGCGAACTCCTCGCCTACGATACGGATGCTTCCTTCCACCGCGGGATATCCGCAGTACGGCACGAGATTAAGCGATGTCTCTACGATCTCGGCTTCGGTCGCGCCGACCGTGAGCGCCACGTTCGTATGGACGCGCAGCGGAGTCTCCGTCGTCTTGCTCCCGACCGCAGCAAGCGCTGAACACGCTGCAAGCTCACGTGTCTTCGCGTCGAGGCCGGGACGGCAGAAGATATCGCCGAAAGAGTGCTCGACGACCGCCCGGCCGATATCCGGGGGACGTCGGCTACCGCGAACGCGTTGAGCGCTGTCGGAAACCCGGCATACACCGCGAGTTGCATCAGCGCTTCGGTGATTTCGATCCGCGACAAAACTGACCTGAGTCCGCTTTCGATGTGAAGGCGCAGCAGATCGGCGCGATTTCCTGCTGTCGCGAGCATCGAGATGATCGCGACTTGATCCGAATTGCAAAGAACGCGGGCCGCTTGAATCGAAGCCTAATCTGCGATTGCGGCTGATGTGACGTGACGAGATCGTTTGTCAGTCACGCTGCTGCCAGATACGCGGATCGCGACTCGAGTGAAAGCACGCCATGACGAATACCGCATCATCGACGAAGCGGAAGAAGAGGGCGTAAGGAATCTGCGCAGCAGCGCGCGGCGGATATCGGCAAACACAAGAGGAAACTGAAACGGATTGGCAGCCAGCCGCTGGGCGACTTGATCGAGCGTTGCGATCGTTCTTGTTGCTCTTCACGTACGGTTTGACGAACTGCGGCGCCATGAGCTTGACCTGGTGGCCCAACTCGATGAGCTTGCGCGCCCAGTGGTGCGCACTGGCACAGGCTTCCATGCCAATCAGGCAGGGCGCCAGATTGGCGAAGAAGCTAAGCATCTCGGTTCGCTTGAGTTGCTTGCGCAGCACTGCCCTGCCTCGGTCATCGACTCCGTGAATCTGAAATACGGTCTTTGCCAGATCGACTCCTACGGTCGTAATCTTCATGACGG
>WNGA01004093.1_pt1 | contig 41392 bp, 30 predicted proteins | sample 5400061 | NCBI WGS metagenome assembly WNGA01 (sample SAMN13153366, study PRJNA577476) | soil metagenome | isolation source: 100 cm soil or saprolite under grassland replicate 2 | place: USA:California | collected 2016-06-15 | reverse complement strand
TGCCAGCCCTCGCACTGGCCGTGCGGTGGTGTTGGTAACCGTAAAAATCGCTTGAGCATGACCTTTTGCATCCGCACGGAGTAACTGAGTGGCGGTCGTGGTGATAGCGAAGCTTTTCGCCATGTTTTTAATCCTCCAGACCTGGTGCTTAAATCAGGCTAGCGCCATAATCTTCGGCTACAACGGAGTACTGACTTTCTGTCGCACTCTGAGAGCTTCGATTTGACATCACACGGATCTCGCAATCTGTTATCGAGATCGAGCACAGTAACATCCTAGGCTTGTAGAAGCGTCGATCACCATACTTGCAGCACAGTCCAGACAATTAAACCGATTGTTAGCCCAAAGAATGGCAGTGAGAGTAAGAGGATAACCAGGTCTCCCCAGATCAGCGGATGACGGCCGGTGCGAGGGCCAGCACCCACAAGATAGGCCCATGTTTCCCACGGGTTGTTGTAGTAACACCATGATTGGATTGCTTCGATATCTTTGGTGACAATTGCTGCGATCGCCCCCGGAATCACCCAAATCGCCATCCAACCTAAATACGACAAGCTAAACAACGGACCAAAAGCGCGATTCTGCCAGACGTGAGTTCGCTCGTGATGATAAAGCGGAACGCCTGGCGCATCCGGTAGATTGCTCATGACCGGACCTTGAGTGAGTGCAAAAGTTGACTTGAAGCGGGCACCACTGATATAGCGATGAGCCTCTCGCCGCGTCTCGCTTGCGTGACCCGCCCATGCGAAGTCAATTAGGTGAAGCAGAGAACCGGTCATCGCTCCTGCCAAACCCCACGTCACGTCAAGTGGAAATGCGAGCCAGCCGATACTCTTCCAATCGTGGATTTGCCAGAAACCGTTCATTAAGCCAGTGAATGCTCCAATTGCCGTTGCCATCCAAACGAGGAAATCCGGTGAGGTAACGACCTCACCTGTAGCCAAATAAGCAATCGTATCTATCGCGCCTGGTACGATGAAGAAGAACCACCCCACGGCAATTTCAGCTGCGGGCGAATCGCCGCCCCACCATAAAAGAAACGCAATAAAAACCCGAGCGAGTAAGCCTCCTACAACGGCGAGTATCGCGGCTTCGACACCTCTCAAGGCGGCAGCTGCCTGATTATCCCCGAGGCTTAACGCGCCTACTCCCGCGCCCAGTCCGAAGGCAACTACTCCCGCGCAAAATAGGACCATCAGTGCCGGCCATGTGAAGACTCTGTCAACGAGCGAAGGTATTTCTTGTTTCGCGTGCGAGGTTTTCGGTCCCGGCCTTGCTGTCGCACTCGGAGATGGCCTCGGAGTAGGTCTCTTATTAGCGTTTTGGAAGGCCTCGGTTGTCGCGCCGAGAAACATCAGGAGCAACATTCCGGCGAGAATCTTACTTCGCATAAAGGGTCCTCCTCTCGGAATATTCAGAACGTCCAATTTGCATTGTGCCCGTGGTTATGTGCGTTAAGGTTCAAAAACAAGTTCGTAAGTCACATAAGCAGGTTTTTCCAATTCGATGATCCGTTCAATTAAGTGTTCATGGACGGAACCCTCTGCCGGCGCTCGAATCTTTATATGGAAAGCCAGCAATCGGCCTGTATCGTCGAGGACCTGTTCGTCGATCTCAAAATTCTCAAGCCCGGTTGCTATCTGCAGAAACAGCAACAATCCTTTCTTGGTACCTCGCCACTGAGATAGGTAAGCAGCACTCGCGACCAACTCTCGTAGACGACCCAAACCGCTGGTCATCGGATGGCGAGAGAATCCCACTTGCCATTTTCCGCTTGGCTCATCTTCAAAGAGCCGGTCCAAGTCAACCCAATAAGCAAGAAACGGCACAAACTCATCTGTGGTGCGACGCGGGTTAAAGGTGGCGTCAAGCTGCTCAAGTACCGCCTCCGACGGGGCATGCAATGCTTCCATGAGTCCGAGCAGCGCTGTCAGCGGGTTTCCCGCACGGATCGTTCGCTGAAAGACTGCGGGTAAAAGTTGTTTGATCTCATACTGCCGCATCGTCAATCACTACATCGATATTGTGGTCTCCAGAGCAAAACAGCCACGTGTTAGGTAGTGTTACTCTGTCCCTGAATTCGTTGCTGGAGCAGCGTTCGTAATTGGTTCCGTTGTCGACGCTGCAGAAGATACCTACCGGACCGCCCGCGAGGACTAAGTGCTGCGCGGGATCCGCGGCGACTGTATGAACAGGGTGAAAGATTCGTTCAACATCACGCATCGGCAGGCCCGATCCGAGAACTGGAGCGTGCCAACTGGCTGCATCACCCTTACTTGTGTCGAGCCACAGCACACCTTTTTGATGTGTCGCTGCAAAAACGTAGGAGCCCTTAAAAGCGAGCGCGTGACAACTGCCCCCATCCCATCCATTTTCCATTCTTGTTCCGTTGGCAGGTGGTTCAGAGCCCTGCAGCTCCCACTTGTAGCAACCTCTTCCGGGTTCATTGCCAGCAACGGTGATGCCAGCCCACAGGAAAGTACGCACTCCATCGAGCTGCACCTCAAGCACTCGCACGTTTTCGCCTTTCAATCCGATATTGGTGAATGTGTTTGGCTTTCCGCCCTGGCTCGACAAGAACACGCCTTCCGTTCCCCTCGCTGCAACTGCGACAAAGAACGTTCCGCGAATACCTACTGAGGCAGCGACGGCATAAAAGCCCAACGTCGGTTTGTTCGGATCCACGAGAACCTGTAGGGGACTGGCGTCAGGTTGAAGCGCTAACTCATAAAGACCATCGTCTGTTGCAAGCATTAACAGCGGAACGCCTTCTCGTGAGGTCCAGGCTAGATCACTAATTGCGAACGCTGTATGAGCAAGCGTGCGCCATGTTTCTCCGCAATCTTCTGATACATAAACCCGCGAGCCGCCGCTGGCTGCGCTGCTGACCATCGCGACCATTCCCGCACGCTGCGTGTTTACTCGGATCAGCTCAATCTGTTCTTCAGGAAAGCGGCTGATTAGTTCCCATCCGTCGGCACCATCAACTGACCTGAAGAGCCTTGCGCCGGTGCCTGCGTACCAGGTGTTTGGCTGATGGGCGTCCGCCGCCAAGGTCGTAATATTCGAATCCGGCACTTCATCTACCAGTAAGCGTACGTTATCTGCGTAGCTAACGCCTGGCTCAGCCAAGATGATGTCGTAAATATGCGACGCGCGCAGAGGTTGACCAAACGGCCAACCAGATGTTGGTAAGTCTGAGGGCAATGGATTAATGCTCTGATGAAGCCGCGTCAATACACGCGATCGCAAGGCATCCGGATCTTCGCCGCGGTGGATGACCGCACGGGCCATCACACGAGCTTGTTTATAGTTCACCCATTTGCAACCTTTTGTTGTAGCGATTGGGCCGCGCTCATCCAGCGATTGGCGAATAGTCTGAAGCGCCTCATCCGTTTCATGTGCCTTTAATTGCTCTTCGGTAACGCGACCCCCAGTACGTAATTCTTCCGGAACGTAAGGTACGAGCAGCACTTCAATCGTTCCCGGTGGCGCATGAGCCCACAGCGTGGCTTTTGTGAACGCCTTTGCGCGGGCAACCGCTCCCGAACTACTTAGGGCCAGCAATTCGAAATCCCTCGCTGTCACGGCACGCCGAAGGGAGTGCAATTCGTGTGGACCGCGCACAAGAGCATTTTCTAAGGTTTCAGCCGCGCGTCCTCCGGTCGCTGGCTCTGGATTTGTGACATTGATGCTAGTTAGAGGATCTTTCAGAGTGGTCAGTGTGTTAGCTGCGACGTTTCCTTCCTGCCCACCTCCACGGCAATACCACAAACGTATCTCACGTCCTGCGGCTGGTGCTTCAGCCAGGGCATTTGGGAGTTCTCCCAGTTTTCCATTTGCATCCGTCAACTGAACAGCCGGCGCGAAAGTGATGGTCCCCGTCATGCGATCGGCGATGTAAACGAAGCGCCTGTCACGCAAATTGCTAAAGTTCTCAACTTCGCTCCAGATTCGGTACGCTTTGCCGTCATACTCGAGCGCGCGCACACGTCCAGTGAGTTCCTGAGGCGAAGCTTCCACTCCTACAATAAGTTCGAGAGCCTCGTCTGTTGGCGCAACAATAGGTGGACGACGCGCCGTGACGGTAAGACCTGGTAACCCAGTGCCTAGACCCGCCAGTTCGGCTACCACCAACTCGCAGTTATAGGCGGTGGTCTCAACTTCAGTTTGATCTACAGGTATTGTCACTGTTTGGAGAGTGACGAATATGGGAGGTGGTGCGCCACCACCGCCCGTCCGACTGAGTGTGACGCGCACACCCCTGGGGATCTCCATGGGTTTGTTCTGAGCCTTACTCAGCGTGAACTTCAGGCGCACACTTGCGGCCACAGGCGGGTTAAGCGTGACTCCCATCAGCCGTAAAAACTCTACATAGGCTTTTTCGGGCAGACGATTCAAGCGATAGATCATCGTCTCCGTGATGTGGGCAAACAGCTCCAGCATGACCATGCCCGGGTCACTTGGGGAGGTGTCAGTCCATTGTGGACAGGCGCGCGCAATCCAGCGCCTTGACTCAGCCACAAGGTGATTGAAATCACGATCATCTAGATTGGGTGATTTCAGCGCCATCGGGCGATTCTCCTGCGAGGTTGATAGAAAGCGTCAATTGATCCGTGCGTTCAGCACGTCGCAAACGATATTCAAGCAAGATATCTAGTCTGCCGGGATCATAGGCGTTCGGATCAGCATCGAGATATGTGACTCGAATGCGCGGTTCCCAACGGTCAAGTGCCTGCCTCACGTAGTGAATTGCAAGGCCTGCCGTAGTGTGGTCGTTAGGCGAAAAAATGAGTTTGTGAAGATCACAGCCATAATCCGGACGCATAACTCGCTCGCCCGGTATAGTCGATAGCAACAATAGAATCGCCTGGCGGACGCAAGCCTGGTCCTCAACCATATCAATACCCCCGGTCGGCGAGATTCCCAGACCCGCAGACTGTTCGGGCATATCGATATCTGGATGAAGAAACCGCCACGCGCGATAGCGCGGAACGTTCATGGAAGCTCCTCAACTAGCGACTGCTTAGGATCTTTAACCTTGTAGTTAACAACACCGGGAGGTGTCCCATCGGTCAGTCCTATGACCGTGTCCAGGCATACTCTATTCCTATCAATGCGAATCAAATCGGAATAACCCGCTTGCACTTTCAAAGTGGTCAGGCATGGTCGTATACCGACGCCGTAATTGGGACAACCCTTGATGGTTCGGCCTTCTGGATTTATTTCAATAAGGACCCGACGGCCTTCGATTGTCACCCAATCCTGAGTGGTAGTGTTCTGCACCATTCCACGTGTGTGGTCGCAATTAAGTACCGAATCTTCAATTAGGAAAAACATAGACCCCTACGACGGCTGTGTTTGCTCTTCGCCGTGTTGAAAATCGACTTTCTTTGCTCTAATAACAAGGGTCCGTCCCGGTGCTTCAATCTCCATGTCGCGTTGAGCGTGTAGCAGTACTTTTTCCGGTGACATTTCGATAAAACTTCCATCGCTGTTTTCGACGCGCAGCACCTGTTTTGCGTCATCGAGTCGAACGCGTTGCCCGCCGGGGGTCCGCAAGGTGTAGCGCTTAACCTCGCTTCCTTCTACCCCCCAATCCCACTCTTCTCTGGTCCACATACCGTAGAGACCCCCCAGTACAACGCCCTGCGCCGGGTCACCATTGGGGAAGAGGACGAGGACGGTGTCATCAACGTCGGGCAATGCCAACAGTCCCTTGCCGAGACCAGCACCGGCAGTCAGAACACCCATCCAATCGGTCTCAACATTTTTATAGGTCGGAAGTTTTACTTGGACTCTACCGTAGCCTTCTGGATCGTTGACGTGCGTGACGATTCCGAGTGCGGCACTAGATCCCCGAGAACGTTTACTTGGTCCAGGTGGGGCAGTCGAAACCGTCGATACAAAACCTTTCACGCTGTCGAAAGTATGATCCACCGACGTTAATACGTAACGGCCTGCCAAACTCTTTGCCACATTCTCTATGTTCACAGGTACACCTGGTCGCAATTGTGGATTCCCTTCGGCGACTCCCCACAACGTCACATCACGCGCGACTCGCAAATCAAGTTCGGCCTGTGCAATAGCTTCGGCCTGTGAATCGTTCGCTAAAAGAGCATCAACAACGGTTCGTTCACCCGAGCCGCCAACGTCGTCTGGCGAAACTTCCGCATCAACATTTCGTCCGATGCGCGGCTCGCTCGCCTTTCCTTCGTGCTGCTCTACACGCAGTGGATCCCAACCTATAGTTGAAACAGAGCGGCAGGCGCCGTCAGCGTTGATTTCAATGCGAGCTTCCAATAGGGATTCTCCGAGTTTCAGCTCGACATCATTGCCGGCACCTTCCAGCGTGATTACATTCAGCGTGTCATTGTGAAGCGTGAAATACAGGCCGCAACGTTCAGCCACTTCAGCAATCATTTCAAAGTCTGACTGGCGAAACTGAACTAATCGTTGCCACAATGGCCCAGTCGTCGCTGCCTCAACGTTGATATCCAAATCGCTGACGAGCTCATTGATCAGATCAACAAGTGTCAGCTCGACATGAGCGCGAACTGGTTGTCGCTTGCGCAGACGGTGCAAGACGTCATAGCCGCGTACGCGGATTTCACGGCCGTGCGACGGGTCGTAGACATGCTCGATCGCAGTGACCTCTCCTCGAAAGAGTGGATCGTCGAAACCGGGCACCACAATGTTCATGGGTGAACCGGGGGAGGCTATACCGTATTCACTAAGAGAGGCGGTAGGCTCGATGAAGATAAGCTCGCAGAGCGTGGGCAGCGAAAGACGTTGCAGGACCCTAACTTCCCAGAGCGTTCGCAACTCATCCACGGAAAGGGCTTCATTGTTTACCTCGACGACGAGCCGGGGCAGCGTCTGCAACTGGCGGCTCATGACTTTCGCTCCAGAAGAGACAAAGGAGGAATTTGAATCAAGGCGCCTGGCATTATATGCAGCGGATCGATTATGCCGTTGTAAGTTGCGAGCCACCGCCAGAGCGAAGGATGGCCGTAATAGCCATAGTACTGATGGACCAACTGATCCAAACGCTCACCGGAGACAAATTGGTGTACCTGATGCTCGCCCTCCGGAGTTTGTGTTGGTACAACTCCTGTTTGGCTCGCGGGCTGGGGTGGGGTTTCTTCGGGTAATTGCACTGAACGCAAGGGCCGCCGTTCTGCGAGAGTGGCGGAAGGGGATTCGGCGACACGCAAGAACCGCATGCGGAGCCAGGATCGTAGTGGGTCGCCTTGCGGCGTGAAGTAATCCAGACGTTCAGCCACCGCGGCCACAATGCCTGGGATGTTCCACGTCTTTCCCCAAACAAACCGAACTAGCGGTGGCCTACCGTAGTTCTGCTCTTCCGCCGCGTTCTCAGCGAGCTCCCAAAGGGGATACGTCAGATCACGCACATCATCTACCCTCGTCGATGAGCCTAGCAGCGTTACATCAAATAAGAGATTCAGATGAAGTTCGGTCATTCCGCCTCCGGTAAAGAGCAATGTGTCGTCCGCAAGTCCAGCACCCGTAAGTGCCCCCCCCGCGGAACGCCTTCTGCGGACTCCTGCCAGACGGCGAACGACCATGTCCTCCGGATTCAGCATGCAGGTTATGCGGTCACCTGTTTCTTCAACGAGAAATGCTACTCGTTCCACAGTGCGCCTCGTTGCTCTCGTTCCAATCGTCGATACCGATCCAGTTCTCGTTCATTAGCCAATAATTCATCCGCAATTTCGAGCGACGATGCAGATGGCAGATCGGGCCAGGGGTTTTCACCGGCACTAAGTTCGTTCCAGTGGACGATGGCTGCTCCACTCATCGTCCCTTCATCCGTCAGTGCCGGGGCATTGCCTTGGGCTCTTTCAAAACGTGCAGGAGAGAGCTGATGAGGCGGAGTCAGCTGCGATGTGAGCGTCCGAAAAGACAGCACTGGTGCTGTCCCTTTTCCGTCGTTAGCTCCGGGATAGGATTCCTGCAGCCGAATTGGAGAAGACATTTCCGGAAACGACGATTGTGACTGTGTCGACTTTTTCGTTTGCGACGGCGTAAGCGCAACGCTGACCCTCTTATTTCTTCGACGCTCTCGTTGCAGACCGGGTGCCGGAGTGTCAGATCTCCCCACAGAACGCGGAGACCCCCGTAACTCCTCGGCTCGTGAGCCGTGACTGGCAGGGGACAAGGTGTCAGGGGGAGAACTCGGAGGACGATTAGCCCGGCGCATTGCCTGCTCATAACGGTAGTCTGTAGCCAGGCTAACGGCCTTTGGAGGTACCTCAGTCTTTGAGCTTTTGACATCTTTGGACCGTGAGGTTCTATCGGAACTGCTGCGGGTGTGATCTACAGTCGGCTGATCCGGATGACCGCGCCGTTGCTTCGGTCTAATCGGGAGTCTTGGTTGAAATACGAGAGCCTCTCCCTTCTTCTCAGTTGGTTGATTCCGCGTGAATATGGCCGATGGTTCTTCGGTTGAAACAGCTTCGCGATTCCGAGGCTTCTCTAAAGGTGGAACTGGTGGTGTTACTTTGGCTGGCATCACCAGCCTCAAGAATTTCGATAGCGAAAAACTCTTATTTTTTGCTCGACTTGGAGGTCGTGTCGCGCTTTGCAATTCTGCATGATCAATCATCAGAGTCTTCGGCTGAGACTCCTGCAGTACACGTTTTTCACTCTCCTGAAGCTCCTTCCGGTCATGACTGTGCGGGCTGCCGACGTTTGTGGGCGACACATGTTGGAAACTACGTGACGGCATGGAATTGGCTCTGGGCAAGGAAAGGAGTTCCGGTGCTTTCTCCTTAACAAGGTCAATCCAGTGTTGTGGTGGACCACCTTGGTTCATTGCGTCAGCTGTCGTGTCCTTGTCCAGTGCACTATTGCTATCCTCCGCCTGCTCAAAGTCCTCGCCAACACGATCGACTGTCTCTTCATTCGGCTGACGTTGCGAGACATTGCGTTCGATAGAGTTGGCCCACCTCCGCAATTTTCTAGCGAAGAACAGGAGCAATTTTGCTTTGAGGTTCCTACGCCCCATGCGTAGCTCCACTTCCCATGCTAAAATCAGGCCCGCTCGAGCGTCTCGCATACCAGGGATAGAGATTCAATCGCCACTTCCTGACTTTGTGCATCGAGCGATGCTCCACACCATTGCGTGACCCACGCATTGACCAAATTCCAACGCATAACTTCCGTGGTCCCGTCGCTATCAAGTAGCACGACCGATATGTTTTTGCGCTGAATCTTTCCCTTCACTCCTGACATAAACCAGTCATATAGTTCTCTAGAACGCGTTAGACCATAACTAAAGACAATCGCGCCATACTCAGTTCGCCCGGGGACGTAATGCACGACCTGACTGTTACCTGCTTCACGGTACGAAATCGGAACGACTCGAGCTTCAAGGCCACTAACTTCTGTGAAGTGGCCTTCCGTTATACCTTGAACTTCCATTTTGAAGTTAAAGGCGCGGTAGGGGTCGACGTATGCGCTCGCCGCCGGTTGTGCAGCTGCTTGATCCGCCATAATTAGATACCTCCTTCAGTCGTTTCGGGGCCACCAGCTCCTTGACCGATGCGGAAGATAACAAACTCCGCTGGTTTAACCGGAGCGATGCCGATGACCGTGATCACCATTCCCGCATCTATTACCTCTGGCGGGTTAGTCTCTTCGTCGCACTGAACGAAATAAGCTTGTTCCGGAGTTGCGCCCATCAACGCGCCCTGGCGCCATTGCAGCATCAGAAACGCGCTTACGTCCCTCCGAATGGACTTCCAAAGCGGTCTATCATTTGGTTCAAAGACCACCCATCTCGTTCCGTTTGCGATCGATTCTTCGATCATGTTGAAGAGGCGCCGGACGTTAAGATAGCGCCACTCGCTTGCGCTGTCGGCAATCGTTCGTGCACCCCAAACGCGAATCCCTTGCGTCGGAAACAGCCGTATGCAGTTAACTCCCAGTCTGTTCAGTTCTCCTTGCTCCTCGCGTGTAACTTTGTAAATCAAGTCGAGGGCGCCTCGTACGGTTTCATTCGCTGGAGCTTTGTGAACGCCTCGCGTGGCATCTGTCCGCGCGTAAATTCCCGCAATATGGCCGGAAGGTGGTGCGTTAACTAGATCTTTGGGTGAGAAAGGATCTCGGATTGTGATCCAGGGGAAATAGAAGGCGCCATAGCCACCATCGCTGGTCCGGGGTCTCAAACCTGCAGCAGGAGGAGGTGTCTCGGGTGGCGTTCCACCTTCACCAGCGGCACCTTTCTTTGTTTTAGGTGCTGCCCCAGTTGTGGCAACCGTTTTCAGTAGGTCTATGTTTGCCACGTCCGCCGGAGGATCCAGGATGGCAACACGGTCTTTCAATTTCTCACAGTGTGAGAGCAAGGTATCGTACGTCGCTGGATCAGCCATACCCGGAGCAGCGACAATTGCGACTTCATCGACTTCTTCCAGCGTCTCGATGCCTTTGCGTTGTTGACCATCGCCGACAAGTTCGTTTTTAGGGCCCGTATTGACGACGTAGCATCGGCCTCCACCATTCTGAAAAAAGCCAAAGACAGCTTGGGCCAAAGGAGTGCTTGTAGTGGTATCGGTGGCAAACTCTTTAACGAATTGCGACCAATTGTTGATGGCGACTGCCTCATGAGGCCGCGCCCCATTATTAGGTGCCTGTCCGATAAAGGCTGCAGTGCTCGTGCCGACAGCCTCAATGGGTCTTGGTCCTGTCGGAATCTCTTCGATATAGATACCCGGAGTTAAATAGGTCGGCATGTCATCCCTCCAGTTGAAGATGAATCACAAGTGGCTCAGTGGCCTTGGCTTGTTTAGTGTCTATGGAAAACTCCTGCCCTTTGGCATGCACACGCAGAAGTTTCGGGTAAGGATCTACCGGAACAGCGGAAAAGTGAAATCGGCCTTTGGAATCAGTATTGACATAAAGTTGGAGCGCCGGGACCTCCACGCGAGCGTCCGCGACGGGAATATCCTCTGGTCCCAAAACCTGTCCGGTCAAGCTCTGTAATTCGGAGGATCTAATAACCAGCGGATGGCGGACCGGCGGGGCGAGCTTTTCAGGCTGCTCGTGTGTGTAAGGTACCCGCAGCACAAACGAGGGTCGCGGTTCAAGCTTCAAGGCCTCCCAAAGCGTTATCGGCACAGGCTCCTGTTCGACCTCGAATTCTGGCTCTGTCAATGCAGCGATCAACAGCTCACCCAGCATCTGATGCGCTTCTTGGGGCTCTGGAGCCTGTGTGGTCACCAAATAACGAAGCCTTATTTGCAGAGGCGGACGACGCTTGCCTCGTGGTACCGGAATATAGGTCAGCTCCAGGAGATACAGACCAACGCCCCGCTCGACTTGATGTCGACCAGGAGGGGCAAGAGACACCTCGGCTTTCTTGAGAATCTTCCCTACCCAATCTGACAAATGGCGATCAATCTCATCGATCATTGATTGTCCCAAATGACGGAATGCAGGACGTGATTGAAGGTTCTGGAGTCACGCGATAATGCTACAAAGTTTTGACTGGTCTAATGGGCGAGGTAGTCAACCCATGAACTAGCCGGTCCGGTCTGGCATGAACCTCTTTCGCCAACAGCAAAAAGGTTGTGTTTGTTTGTGTCGTTCTTGGGTTCGATCCGTGGATGTACGAACCTGCGGAGTAAGGCAAATGTTCGATTTTTCTTAACTCAACAAAGGTCGATGTTTTCAAGCATGGATCCTAGTTGCGGTAGCAGGGGGAAAGCATGCCGGTTTAGCGGCCAAAGATCGGGGTTGTCGAGGTACCGGTCACGAGAGTAAGGCTCTCGTCATCCAACTTGTTTGTCCGTTTGCAGGCGGGAGTGTAAGTTTAGAACATGCAACTTGTCAAGAATATATTTGAGCTGGTGATCGAGGAAGAAAACCAAGACTCTTTCAAGTCATCTCGCCGGTTGGCGTCGATGTCGAAGCGAGCTTGCGGCGTTGATGCAGTGATAGATAGTTTGCCGTCGTTCGCTAATGAATTATGTTGACTTTTGATCTGAAAGAGTAATAATTGCGTCTGTTAAAAAATATCCTCCCGACGCATTATTACGTTCTCAGGCTAATCCCTCGACCCTGCGAACATCACATGTACTCCTATGCTTGGTAACGTAACACTGAATTGTTGATCCCGCGCGCTCATTTTTTGGTTCCCATCACTCAGTCAGTCTAATCTTAATCCGTAACTGACATGTCTCGTTGAGGCGTTTAGAAAGTTCATCAGCCAAAGGTGCTTGAAATGATCACCGCATGTCACGAAACTCACTTTCACTATTCAAATTGCCGGCATTGGTAGGATGACGACCAACTGGTTCTTATCTTTAGTGTCTTAGAACACCACGTCAACTTTCGTGTGATTCCACAACTAGGCTGAATCACCAACCATCAGAAGCCTTGAAAGAGTTATGACAACTGACTTCATTGGAGAGACTTATTATGAGGCACGCGAATGCAGGTAGTTTCTTTTCCGCGGCGCGTCTTGTCGTATTTTTTACATTTATGCTCTCAGCACACGGTACGTTAGCCGCGTCAGCTCCGGTCTCAACAACGCCACGAAAATTATATGCTGCAATCGAGAATCGTTTGACGTTCAAGCTAAAGACTGATTTCGGCGGATTAAGGGCTCCTAATCGCCGGCGTTTTACTTCGCCGCGCGTAGGTCCACCTCCGTTACAGGCTAGTAGTCGCAACGTAAGCCTTAATGAAGTATTTGAACGCGCCGCGAAAGATTTCAATGTGCCACGTGACTTGCTGGTCGCTATCGCTTTCGTTGAAACACGATTCAATGATCGAAAAGGAGCGCCAAGTAAAGATAACGGGTATGGATTGATGCATTTAGTTGATAATCCGCAGGCTCAGACTCTCACCACAGCAGCCCGAGCTATAGCGAAACCTCCGGAGACTCTTAAGACTGATATCGAGCAAAATATCCGAGGTGGGGCGGCCATCTTGAGCTCCTACGCAGATCAACAAGGACTCACTGGTGCGAGTAGGCAAGACTTGTCGGAGTGGTATGTCGTAGTCGCCCGTTACAGCAATGCAGAGAGTGATGAGGTTGCAAGCCTTTATGGTGATGAGGTTTTTAAGGTCCTAACGACTGGGTTAAGTGTCGTTACCCGGAAGGGCGAAACCATCACCATAGCCGCACGCGAAATACAGCCTAAAAAGGGTAAGTACGGAAATGTGGTAATCACTCGATCGACCGATCTTCCTCCCACAAGAGGTCTTAATCCTGTCATAAAAATTGCATCGTTGAGGAATTTTTCGGTTGCACACAGAGCGAAGGACTATCCGATTCGTTACATTGTCATCCATACCACTCAGGGATCCTATGCCGGAACCATCAGCTGGTTTCAGAATCCGAAGGCACATGTCAGCGCTCATTACGTGGTTCGTTCAAGTGACGGCAACATCGCGCAAGTGGTCCTTGATAAGGATATGGCCTGGCACGCGGGCAACAGGAAGTATAACCAACAGGCTATCGGTATTGAGCACGAGGGGTTTATCGAGGACGCCGCATGGTACACAGATACTATGTACAAGTCATCGGCAGCACTCACGAGAGCCCTCTGTACTAAGTACGGTATTCCCATGGACCGAGCGCATATTATTGGTCACTACGAAATACGCCCACAGAAGAACAAACACACCGATCCTGGTCGCCTGTGGAACTGGGATAAGTACATGCGCGAGATGAATCCAGAAGGATTTAGAAGTCGTGGCATCCGCAAGAAAAAAAGTCAAAGGACTCGACCCATTCGACGACAGAACCACGCTACAGCCTCGGCTCCGCCTGAGGCGCAGATGACATTTGTGCTTCAAGTAGGCATTGATGCGTATCAATATGTTAATACCCTCGACGGCTGCGTTCAGGATGTTCAGGATATGAAGCAAGTGCTCATCCAGAAATTCAACCTAGCGCCTCAAAATATTTTGACGCTCACCAACAGACAGGCAACGCATAAAGGCATTATCGACGCATTCAGAACTCATCTAATAGCCAATGCAAAGCGGCATCCAAATGCCGTTGTTATATTCCAATATAGCGGGCACGGCTCTCAGGTTGACGACACAAATGGTGACGAAAGTGACGGACTTGATGAAACGATTGTCTCTGTAGACAGTCGGGATCCGCAAAATAAAAATTTCGATATCACGGATGACGAACTCGGTGATCTGTTTGCAGAGCTGAGCCAATACACCTCCAACATTACCTTTATCCTGGATAGTTGCCACTCAGGTTCGGCAAGCCGCGGAACGAACAAGGTGCGGCGCGTTGCGAAGGACACACGCCCACAACCATCACAACCGTCGTTGTCCGCGACACGTTCCGGAACGCGAACGCGGGATGCCGAAACAACTGATATTCTCCCTTGGAACGAGCGCTACGTGACGATTTCGGGAAGCAGCTCCGACGAACTTTCGAATGAGATGTCCACCTCCTCAGGAACACATCGGAAGGTAAATGGTGCATTGAGCTTTTACCTAATACGCGCACTCCAACAAGCAAAGCCAGACACGACTTACCGCGAGCTAATGGCAGACGTCAGCAATGCTGTGAGTCTCCAATACCCGTCACAACATCCACAAGTCGAAGGAGATATTCGGCGGCTCGTGTTCGCAGGGGTAGCCAAACGCGAGGATCCCTTTATTAGAGTGAGTGCAAGAAGAGGGAGCCTATTGACTCTGGAAGCAGGTGCAGCTCAAGGTATCAAAGTCGGATCACCTATCGCGATCTATTCACCTGATGCGCATACGTTAAGTGGCGATCAAAAAAAGTTAGCCACCGGTAAAATACAAAAAGTGAGCGATTTCACATCGATGGCACTGCTACTCGAGCCAGCAACTATCCCTAAATATTCTAAGGCAGTACTGATCGCCCCGAACTACGGCACGGCTAAGCTACGTGTCGCGCTGGATCCTAATGCTTTCGGGAACACGCCATTTGTTTCCGAGTTCCGCGATTGGGTGAAAGAAAGCTTGTCCTTAGAGCTCATTCCGTTAAGTGCGGATGCTCTTGGTTCCTCGCGAGAATGGGATGTCGCCGTGCTTCGAGATCAGTTTGGCTCGATATTCAAAGACATAGAAACTGTTGCCCCTTCCGCATCAAGTGACTCCACTCTTCCTTCAGCTCAGATACCAGTCTACTACCTCGCTGGCCGAGACGGCCGCGCCCTGTTTGGGTTCTTCGTAAAGCCTGATGATAAAAACGGCCCGCAGAAAATTGGCACAGCACTTGAGCAACTAGCGAAATTGCGTGCCCTGAAATCACTGGTCAACAGGACATCAACTCTTAAGCGTGGTTTTCGGTTGACGCCGATTCGCGTTATGGGCACGAGGAGTGAGTCGGGCTTCAAAATCGAGAGGCAGGATTTACTCTCGGCAGATCAACTCACTTACCCTTCCAGAGTTGGCGATTATTTTAAATTTCAGATCGAAAATCTGACGAGCAAGGACATGTACGTTACCTTATTTGATCTTAGTACAAACGGTACCATTGAAATTCTTTTTCCTCCGGCAGGTGCAGCTGAGCTATTGAGAGCGGGAGATAAGATTACGCCGCGAGAATTGTTCGAAGTAACTGGTCCCTCGGGCTATGAGACCTTCAAGATCATCGCCACCACTGAGAAAACTGACTTCAGTTTCCTTAAGCAGATGGCCGTTATGAAAGGACGATCTCCGCTCGAATCATTAATGGATCTTGTACTCAGTCCCAGAGGCACCACTGTTGTGAAGGTGGCAGGTCAGGATGATTGGACGACAGGGCAAATCGATTTTGTGATTAAGGAGAAAAACCAGCCGTAATTTTTCGGCATATCCGCACCCTCGTCAGTTGAGCTTCGCAGATATGGGCGTAGCCTTTTTGGTGCACAGAAGGTAAGTAAAGGAGAATTGATCACGTCTCCGCAGTGAAAGGAGCAATTGCGAATGCCAAGAGAAGTGAACGCTACCCAACCGTACTTCGATAAAGCCGTAAAACTAGTTCCAACGGAAATTGTTGGAGCCTACATGGTCCTTGCGGGAATAGTTGGAATTACTCCTACTACAACCACGGGACCTACCGACTCGTTATCAAGAATCCTGATCCAAGTTGTGTTCTTTGTCCTGCTGGTTTTGACACCGTTATATCTATGGCGAATCAGCAAGGTGACTAACATTGTCCAATTGGTGGTGACCACCATCGCTTATGTTATTTGGATCTACACGCTTGGTGGCCCATTCGCCGTGTGGGGAATCTACGATCCTAAAATCGCCGCACTCCTGCTAACGGCATGGTCATTAGTCATTCCACTGGTTGTGCCTGCTCAGAGTTCGTCGTGAGTTTTGTTTCCATTAAACCGCCATTTGTGATCTGCAGGAAATTCCTCGGCTGATCCAATATCCTCACCGATGAGAGTCAGGCGTATGTTGTAGAGTGGTTTTAAAGACAAGGCGGTGAAACTTAGTGCCACACCGATCTCCCCCCCGATACTTTTTGTTGGCGCTGGTATCGTCGCTCGCCTCCCTGCTGTTTTACTCACATTCTTTAGCAGTTCAGGAAGAAACCTCCAGTGCAGGGGAGTACCAGGACGCTCTAAAAATTGCAGAAAAGCTGCGGATAGCACTACGCAATGGGCGCCAACAGGACGCCTCCGGCCTCATCCAAGCGGCTACGAAGCTCAAACCAAAAGATACATTGACCACGGCCGCAATATACAACGCACTAGGAAATGCGCTGGCAGATGAAAACTATTACCAACTGGCGATTTCGCACTACGAGCAGGCACTAAAGATTCTTTCCGGCAGGCCAGAACGAGAGTTCGAAGTACTAAAACAAGCATTGCAACGCCTCAGGTCCCAGGGCAAAAGCATTCGGCCCTCCAAAGGTGCGCTCTCAGCGGATCTGGAATTCATCGAAGTTAAAGATGTGCAATCGCTCAAAAACTCCCCGTCTGGTTTACGCAAACTCTCGGCCACTCTGCTTATTAATGATGGAAATGTGTACCTGCTCCAACTACAACATCCTCAAGCTGAAGAACTCTTCAGGCGTGCGTTGCAAGCCGCCGATGTCTCCACACTGACTGCGCTGCGTCGACGCGCGTATTCAAATCTAGCCTGGAGTGCTATTCAGCAGGGGCGAACGCAGGAAGCGGAAGAGTTTTTAGCAATCGCTTTGAAAGAGCATGGATCCTCATCGCCGATCGGCCTTCGAAGGGCCATGTTAGCCGTAGCCGTGGGATTACGAGAACGACAGCAGTATACAGAAGCAATAAAGAAATTCGATCAAATCTTGCCTCTGTACAACGAGGCAAATGATCTCAAAGGCCTCACTCGAGCAACTGCGCATCTGGCCGCAACTCACATGGCCGCAGGAGACCCGGCACGCGCAGCGCTATTGTTAGAGAAGATCGTTGATCAACCCGAGAACATGGACTCCGAACTCGCACGGTATGTTCATGCTACCTTGGCTCAGGCTAACCAAAGGCTAGGTAATCTGGAAATCGCGATTCACCACTTTGAAATATATCTCGATGAGATCGACAAAATCAGTAGTCGTCTGTCCACTGAAGAAGGCGTACTCAGTTTTCGTGAAACTCAGGACGAATACTTTGAGGATTTCATCAAGACAGCATGGGCTCTGGCAACGCGACAGAAGACATACGCTGTTGGCCGTGCCGCCATTGAAAAAATTCGTGCGCGCTCTCTCTTTAGCTTGTCACAGGCGAGGCGCTCCTGGAACATTCCACCTCCGGGTCAAATGGGGGCACGTTTCCTTTTTTATGACGGCATTGCTCGCTACAGACACGAAGCAGCTGGCGGCGTGGCCGTTATTGAGTCAAGACCTCGCGATAAAAAGGTCCCTTCTTTTTCGGTATTACAAATCGCGCCCGCTGTTCAGATAAGTGATCAGTTTGGTGAATGTGTTGCATCATCCTCAGACCAAAGTGGAGAGTCAGATGTCGAGCACAAGACTACAGAGGCTTCCTCGGTGACTTTCCTCGAATACTATGTTTTGAAAGATCAAACGATAACGATCGTTAAAGATCGGGATGGCAAAGTATTCGGCGCATCATTGCCGATTGGTAAGTCGTCGTTGAGGGATCTCGTCAATAAGTATGTTCGGCTTCTGGATGTCTCGACTCGGCGGGGGGTTAAGGAGGTCAAAGTAGCCGGGCTGGCAGAAACAGGACCGGCGAATGGATCTGAAGAGCAGTTGGCTCAGGATCTTTATAAATTGCTTGTTCAGCCCGTTCGTCGTTTCTTGCCTTCCGACCCAAACACGCCTGTGGTCATTGTGCCTCATCACGTGCTCTGGTATCTGCCCTTTGCAGCCCTTGCTCCACAAAGAGGCACGCGCATGATTGATGATCTGCAATTAACGTATGCTGCCTCAGAAGCAAGCTGGAGGCTAGTAGTCAATCGACCTCGTACCATTACTCACAGAAATGCTCGCGCCTGGATCGTTGGTAACCCGGCACTTAAGGGAAAAGTGAATCTATGTGGTAGTTCCTTTGAATTCGCGGATCTGCCTGGGGCCAGAAAAGAAGCGCAGCAGATCGCTGAACTCTTCGGAAAAGACCGAGCCGAGTTGTTCACAGGAACGCAGGCCGACAGGCTTCGTTTCGAAGCTTGGTATTCAGAGTTTGGTGTCATTCACATGGCAGCTCATGGGATTGCCTGTGCCAATCTGCCCTTCGACTCGTCAATCATGTTAGCGCAAGTAGATGCTAGCGCTGTAAGAATCGACGAGAGCACTGACACGCTGAAGATTGTTGTCGATGATCGGTTCCCAATTAACGTGTGTGGGCTTCCCAAAGCCGAATGGGAAAGGCCCGCATATTTTGCAGGTGAGTTAACGGCGAGTGCAGTGATCAGTCGCTATCGCTTGAACGCCGACCTCGTGACATTAAGCGCTTGTCAAACCGGCCTTGGAGCAACGCTCGGTGAAGGCATGATCGGATTTACACGAGCCTTTCAAGCGGCGGGTGCTCGGACGTTAGTGGTTACCCTTTGGAGTGTCAGCGATGAAGCTACCACAGATCTTATGGTGGAATTCTACAAAGAGTATCTGAAACACGGTAACAAAGCTGTTGCTCTTAGAAATAGTATGCTGGCAACTCGTAAACGTTATGCCGAACCGAGAATGTGGGCTGCATTTAGTCTTTTCGGTGCTGCAGAATAGATCGATCGGCGAGGCACTGACGATGTGTAGAGCAGATTTGAGATTGGGTTATCTCGGTTCGTTAACGGCTTACAGCTTTAACTAACCGAATCGACTGACTCGACAAACTACTTTTTATTGCCAATCACAAAATTGATCTGCGACGTGGTCCAATCATCAACACCTGTTACCTTTACCACACCAGCTCGCTTCTCAACCGTAAGGGTCTCGATCAGCGATTCCAAGGGCGATCTTAGACCACGGCCTACGGCGCGTTGCGTCAAGAAATGGAAGTCGGTTTGGGCTGTGGTGCCGATGATCTTGAAAACTTCTGTTCCGGGTGGCCCTGTCGTCTGAAACACCCTCTGCAAAGTGATCGCGCTTCCGTTTCCTATTGAGTCACCAGCACCCTCCGGCGGATAAAGGATCTGAATGCTGCCATCCGTACCCAAATCAAACAATGTTACGTACATATCCTTGCCGCTGTCGTTTTCAATTCGGAACTTGAAGTACTCGCGTTGACCAAAACGCAGGTCCATTTCCTCAAGCGCTGCAGGTTCCTCCCTTTCTACCTTAAAACGATCGTCTGTCAGCCTGCCAAAAACGCGGATTGGGATTAACCGTATAGATCGAGTTCCTGGGATTAACCGTATAGATCGAGTTCCTGTTCTGGCATCGTTAGTCAACGCTAATAGCGCTCGCTGTCTCGCCAATTGCTCAAGTGCGTCTGCTATTTTCCTAGGGGATTGGGCATCATTATCCGTCGCAAAAAAATTGAATAGCGAAAGACCATCGGGACCGGAAAGGTAATAGATTGTCGCATCGGCCGAAGGCAAAGTAGTTTCGGTTCCTTCTGAAATCATGTCCTGATTGTTTTTAAATACTTCACCAAATTTACCGGCTAACAACTTCACATCGTAATGCGATTCCTCACCTGTACCGGTTGCACTGGCTGATAACCCAACCAGTTCAACTGTCTTACTGCCAGCTAACTCCTTTTTCAGACCAGCAATGATGCTGCCACCCAGCAACGTTGAACCATCGAGCGCCACTAGCAATTTGGAGGTAGCAAAATTTGGTGACATTAGTACTGCTTTAGCATCCGACGGAATCGGAAGCGATTCTGGCATTTCGGCCGCAGCAGTGAATTGATTAACTTCGGTCACAATGGCAGTGGCCAGATTCTTCTCTTGACCCACTAAATGTTTGGTATCTGGTGCATAAATGGCGACTGGTGTCCCCTGCTTGATGCCTTGTGCCGCACCGGCCTCGAGCGTGATTATCTTTCCTTTGACTTCCCGGATCTTGATGAAGGGATCTTCACGGTCAGCTGCTCCGCCGAAGACAAATCGACGAATGTTTCCCTCGATTTGTGGATGTTGGGCGGGAAATTCGAGCGTCACGGAGTTGGCAACCTCTGCCATTAGCTCGCGATAGGTCATGTCAGGTTTGGCCCTTTGCAGCGCACGGACGAGATGGAAGGTCATCGCGCCGTTCGTTTTGCGAGATAGGCCTCCAATTCTTTCGTTCGAAACTTCAGTTGAGCGGCATCCTGAAATCGTGATGTAACGCTCATTGTTCCTCAAAAAATCCACTTGCTCATGATCGCTGATGGACGTAGAGCGACTGCTCGACAACGGTGGCTGTGGTGGCTGAGGTCGGACATCCTTATCTACGCGACGCACTGTGCTGTCGCCGCGCGTAGCTGAGCCAGAATGGCAACTATCAAGAATGAACGTTATGTTAGGCGTAAACTGACTAAGCTGGTCGAACAGATCGTTGAGCTCGTCATCGGTGATATCGAAATGCTTATTCTCTGGATCACGGCTGTCCACAGAGACAAGTGTCTCGTCGAGATTGTCAGGTTCGTCACCATTCCCATCATTGACCTGTGAACCATGCCCGCTGTATTGAAAGATCACGATCGCATCTGGATATTTCTTTGCGTTTTCGATGAGGTGCGTTCTGAATGCTTGGATAATTGCCTCGTGCGTTGCTTGTTTATTCGTCAGGGTTTGGATGTTTTCCTCGCGAAATCCGAACGTCTTGATCAATACGTCTTTCATGTCCAAGATGTCTTGCACGCAACCATTCAGCTTATTGACATAGGTGTAGTCGTCGATGCCGACCTGCAGTGCAAACTTCATTACCGGCAAATTAACGTTTGCATTAAGACCGGGTCGTTGTTTGCGGCAGGCTGTACCGAAACAGCTGCTGAGTAGAAGCAACAACATACCGGGCAAGACCCTATGTAACGTTAGTCTCAATGTGGTATCTGCTTCGTGTAGCCAGGCGATCAACAGGGCCGGCATATGCCTCATCGCTGCTGGTCAGCTGAGGCAATAGACTTTTGTGTTTCCACGCTAACAGCGGTAACGATCTTTTGAATTAAGTCAGATTTGCTCTGTTCGTCGACGACAGAGCCTTCAAGCGGCGGTAGGACTACACGTTCACCATTGCGTATGAGGTTGAGGTTAATTACCACTTTTTCACCAGACAATGTGTAGGACCCACTGGGCAGGAAAGCATCTTGCATATCGGTGGCATCTACAAAGACCAACGATGGCTCGTTCGTGCCACGAGCACCCGCAAAGCTCGCTTCAACCAAGGCCTTCTGAAAAGCGGGCGCAAGTTTTAAGTTGTCATACCCTAGCGCTACGTTCTGTAATTGCGGCCTTAGAACCAAAGGATTAGGAGCTGGAAGATGCCACAGTCTTTGTACATCCTCGGTATAGAGACCAATATCAAAAGCACCTCCAATGTCCGGCTGAAAATATTGAGGTTGTTGTATTGCGCCGATGTTCTGGGCGAGCTTCGGCACGCGATCTTGGGTATAGCTGAACACCTCGCCTACGTTCGCATAATTGTCGTGTAGTTTGGCACCCTTCAGCGCCTCGAGAATAGAATACGTGAGCAGCCCCTGACGATATCTGGTCGTCTCATAACTCACCTTATCAGCCGCGCTTCCCATCAACACAAAAAAACCGGTGCGATCTTTCAACGTTTCAAGCGCGCGTTCCTGATCCGGGGGAACATCGTTCCGGGTACTGAAACTTTTCGCCGCTAAACCAGCAGCGCAGGTGTCCAACACCAGAGCCTTCTTCAAGGCAGGAATCTCACCAATCCATCGGACAAGTTCGTCACTCATAATGGTTGTAGCGGTACGAACGCTTTCCGCTAATAGTGAAGAGTTCTCTGTCGTGTAAGCTTCCTGAATCAGATACAGGTAAGTCTCACCGCTGGCTTGCTTGAGCGTAACGCCATGTCCTGAGAGATAAACAATTAAGATGTCCTCCGGTCTCACCGTACGCGCGAACTCCGCAAATACACTTCGGAAGTTCTGTTTGGAAGGAGGAAACTGGCGGGTATCTGGAACGATTAATCCTTCATTCTGCTCCGTTTTGTCGGAGGCAAGGAGCCGTATGTGTACGTTATCGCGGCCAAAAAACTTCGTTGCGCCTAAAGCTAATACGAGCGCAAAATCCGATGCGTCCTTCGAGGAGTAACGCAAATTCAAGTCATCTTTTACAAACTTAGATACGCCGCCGATAATGGCGTAAAGATGAGGTGGTCCAGCTACTGGATTTCCTGAACCGGTGAAGACCTGTACAACTCCGCGAGCGGAACCCTTACTACTCAGAAAGCCATCGGCGTTTCGTGCAATGACTTCCACTCTATTCTCTTTACCAGGTAAGACTTGTTTCGCCTTTGATAGATCGATTTCTAGCGTTACTTCCTTCGCCTGTGGGTCAGTCCCCGGCGGACGAGCATCGGCAGTCATTTCAGTGCCGTTAACGAGAATCTGAACTGGACCAATGCCCCCACCTCGGTTCCTTAACTTCACCGTAAACTTCTGCTGGCCCGGGCCCAGCGGTTGATACTCTGCTTCCGGGAAAAGATCCTCTGGTTTGAAGAGTTCAAGTTTCGGTAGCGACTCACCAGCGACAGCCCTTTGCAATAGTCTTGGCGAATAGTAAAGATCTTTCATCTGATCAAGAGTGATGACCTCCATGCCGACCACGTAATGCATTAACTTGCGTGCAGCTGGCGAGGCATCAAACAAACCCGTGGACGTGACGACACTCCAGTCGTTTTGATCTAACGAGATCAGGCTGGCTAGTTCCTCTCCCGCACGGCTCCAGAGTCTAATTCGCGCTCCGCCATTACCGGTGGCGATCGTGTTTCCGCTTGGACTAAACGCGATCGAATAGACGACCCATTGGCCACCGAGGGTGGCTGGTTGTTGCGCGCCGCTAAGGTCCCACAATTTTATTGTCTTATCGTCACTTCCACTGGCCAAGGTTTTCCCGTCCGCACTATATGAGAGTGCCAACACGCCCGCAGAATGACCAGCTAGAGTTTTCAGTTCTTGACCGGTAGCGACTTGCCAGACCTTAATCGTTTTGTCCCAACTGCCACTCGCGAGCGTCTCACCGTTAGGACTGAACGCTACAGCAGTCACATAGTTCGAATGGCCCGTGAGGCTGCGCAGTTCCTGCCCGGTGGCGGTGTCCCACAGCTTGACTGTCTTGTCCCATGCGCCGCTGGCAAGTGTCTGGTTATCCGGACTAAACGCAACGGACCGGATTATGTTCGAATGCCCTGTTAGCGTGCGTAGTTTTTGCCCGCTGGCCACATCCCATAAAATGATGCTCTTGTCATCGCCACCACTTGCCAGCATCTTACCGTCGGGGCTGAATGCAACTGATCGCACCGTTTGAGTGTGACCTGTTAGAGAGCGCAGCTCCTGGTCTCGCGACAGATCCCACAATTTAATAGTCTTGTCGTAGCTACCGCTGGCCAGCGTTTTGTTATCGGGACTGAACGCCAATGAGGTGATATAGCTGGAATGTTTTGCGAGTGTCCGAACTCCGCGACCGCCGGTCATTTGCCATAGCTTTATCGTCCGGTCGAAGCCGCCACCCGCGAGAATTGTGCCATCGGGACTGAACGCTACAGCCGTTATTGAGCTGGAATGACCAGCCAAGGTAAGCAGTTCCTGCCCATTTGCGACCCGCCATAGTTTTATAGTTCGGTCCCAACTACCACTAGCAAGTGTCTGGCCGTCTGGTGAGAAGGAAACTGTCGTTACGTAGTTCAAATGACCCAAGAAGCTCTGCAACTCACGGCCTGTATCTACATTCCATACTTTGGCAGTCTTATCCCAACTCCCACTCACTATTGTCCTGCTATCTGGGCTGAACGCTATGGACCGAACACCCTCCGAGTGACCGCTGAGCGAACGGAGTTCTTGTCCCGTTTGGGCGTCCCACAACTTAACGGTATTGTCATCGCTACCACTCGCGAGGATCTTGCCGTCTGGAGAGAAACCTACAGTGGTAACGTCATTAGAGTGTCCTGTCAGCATGCGGACCTCTTGTCCGCTTGTGACCGACCATAATCTAATCGTCTTGTCCGAACTGCAGCTCACGAGGGTTTGTCCATCAGGACTGAACGCCACCGAGTTGACATAGTTGGTATGCCCAGCGAACGAGTGGACTTCTTGTCCATTGGCGACGTTCCACACCTTTACTGTGTTATCCCAGCTCGCGCTCGCCAGCATTTTGCTGTCGGGACTAAATGCGACAGCTGTAACGGAACCCGAATGCCCTTCAAGTAATCGGAGTTCGTCTCCGTTGACCACATTCCAAAATCTGATGGTCTTATCCCAGCTCCCACTCGCTAAGATCTTTCCATTCGGGCTAAACGCGACCGACGTCACGTAACTGCTATGACCTGTTAACGCGCGCAGTTCGTGGCCCGTAGCAACTTCCCACAACTTGATCGTGTTGTCCCAACTACCACTGGCGAGAGTTTTGCCGTCCGGGCTAAACGCAACCGAACTCACATTGTTCGAATGCCCTGTTTGGACCACCAGCCGGGTTTGCGCCGCACACCCTCCTGTTAGCGTAGTGACAAAAGTGAACCACAAGAGGAAGAGGATCAGAAGTCGTGAAGGATTCCGCATTGGTGACCGAAAACGACCCTAAATCTTATCGTTGCTTTAGCTCTATCTGAGTATTGAGCTCTACCTGAGTATTGTCGGGGGAGCGGCAACTATAAGATTCACTGCAGTACCTGCCGGAACGCACTGTCCGGCAGCTGGACTCTGTGAAATTACTGTATTCGCCTTTCGCTCGTCAGTTCTGAAGCTAATCTGACCCAGTCTCAGCCCGCGTGTGGTGCCTATAACGCGCTTCGCCGCTTCTACTGAGAGACCATACAAAGCAGGCACTAAAGGAGACTCAGCTATCGGCTGAGACCTTGAGAGCACGAGATTCACTCTCGTACCCTTGGGGACCATCTCACCCGGATTTGGCGATTGGTGAATTACAGTTCCGGCCGGATACTTACTGTCAACCTCGGTTACGTCGCCACGAAGGAGCGTTCCAAAGAATCTGCTCAGCTGTTGAAATGCTTCTTGCCGGCTTAAGCCTACGTAGTTGGGAACTTGAACTAGTTGAATTCGAACGGAAATGGTGAGTTCGACGGTACAGCCTTGTTTTAGTCTCGTGTTTGCCTGTGGGTCCTGCCGCAAAACTGTGTTCTCTTCAACACTGTTTGTTTCCTCTCGTCCGCGAACCTTTGGGTCCAATCCAAGGTTCCGCAGTTCTTGCTCTACTTCCCTTAGCGAATGTCTTGTCAGTTGAGGGACGGTTACTGCGCCTTCCCCTGCTGTTGAGACGTATAAGATTACAATGCTGCCCGTCGCTACTTTCTCATCCTTCTTCGGACTTGTAGATAGAACTTTGCCTGTCGCTTTGCAATCGCTCTGCTCTCTAATCTCGCCAAGAAGACCGCGGTCTTTCAGCTTTTGCATCGCTTCATCAGATCTATCACCATTAACGTTCGGCACCTTAACCAAAACATTCGACGGTGAAGGGAAACCAATTGGAGTGGGTGTAGGAGTGACGTTTCGTGGAGTGGGTGTGGGCGTAACAAATGGACCCCCTCCTCCGCGACGAAAATTGTCTATGACGATTTGGGACCGACGGAATCGTTCCCCTTGTTTGAACACTGCGCGTTCGAGTTTCTGATATGTAATTGCGTGGGAAGCGGCAAGGCGTGGATTAATATCTGCGAGCACTAATGCGAGGTGATAGTGTGCAAGACGCGATTCAGGGCGAACTTGTGTTGCAATTTGATATTGTCTCGCTGCCTCCTCCTTGCGTCCTACATCTTCGTAAAGGTTTCCCAATCCCACGTATGCTTCCGCCAGATCGCGATGTGTGCGGATGGCCTCGTTATACTTCTGCTGCGAACGTGCGTAAGCGTCCCTGGCCAAAGCGGTGTCGCGAGCGGAGGTTGCAACGTTCGCCATTCCACGATAGACGTCTCCTAATCCTTTGGGTATAAACGGATAGGCTGGATATGTTCGTGCCGCCTGGCTGAAAGACTGTTCCGCCAGTCTGTATTGGATCAAAGCTACATCATTGCGACCTTGTTCTCTCGCGATATCGCCGAGAACAAGATCACTCTCGGCGAAATTGGACTGCGCAATAACACTCACTGCATCGTTTTCTTGAACGCGTTGATATTGATTTTTTGCGGCTCTCAGATCCTGGGCGGCACTCGCATAGTCTCTTCTGTCTTGAGCGACCTTTGCGCGATCCTTGTAGACATTCCCTAGCGCGTTGAAGCCTGCCGCAAAGTTTGGATACTGTCGCACCGCGCGCAACAGAATGTTCTCTGCCTCTTGCAGGTTACCAATCAAACGATATGCTTCGCCCAAACTTGTTAGTCCCTGAGGTGTTTGTTCTAAAGCGAGCCCTTTCCTCAACTCGTCAACCGCTTTAGCGCCATTCCCCCAGTCGACATAAATGTCTCCCATCATCGCATAGGCGCGAGGATTGCTACTCAGAACGGCAGCACGTCTAGCGTCACGAAAAACTCGGTTTCGCTCTTGCCATGTCTGCAACCGAGGAACAATTGATTGGGCATAGTAGGTGGGCTGGCTCGCCAAAATGACAATATTCGACCAGTTCAGAGTTTCATCTATCTGGTCTGTGGAAGACCTCAACTTACGTGATGCCCCAACAGGGGAGACGACCATTTGTTCGAGCTTCACCACAGGTTGCCCAATTTGAATGCTTACTGTGCGTTGCTGAGTGGTGCTGGTCGTGTGCGCGAAGTCGACCGAATTACGACCGATTGGTTTGGCAATTTGATCGAAATCTTCCGGCTTCATCGAACGAACAAAAGTGCCGGTTGTTGTGCTTACTGAACCTTCAATTACTCGAACCCTATTTGTCCCGTCGGGTTGAACGTCCACTTCGTACTCTGCGCTTGTTGAATCCAACCTCATTTTGGGCGAGACCGTTTGGAACTGTCCTTTTGACCGAATCAGGATTTTCCCCGATAAATCGATGGCAGAACCGATACGGATTCGCGCATTTGATTCAATAAGAACTTCATTGTCCTTTTCTGGTGCGCCATCGAGAAAAAGCAGCGAGACTTTCGCATTTGGTCCTGTGCTAACTTCGTCACCCGCAATCAATTGCATCCCGGCTTGGCCCGCCTGCTCTGGTGCTGAAGCACGCGTCACTCTTAACTCTGAGGTGGGCGCCTCATCCTGTTCAGTTCCGTTTATGACAATACTCTTGACAATTGCGACCGGATCGTCGTTTTCAACCAGGAATTCTGAAGGCGCAACTGCACCAGGTATTGAGGAAAACCGCGGAGCGGCGAAAAGAAACGCAACAGCCACAGTAATTCCGAGGTAAGAAGCGAGAGTGATATAAGAATTTTGGCGCGACATACAAGAGGGATGCTGACGCGTCGGGGTAAGTAGTCAGTAAGCTACGTGCAATTAACGAAAGCAGCGTACAAGCTACGTGAGCTGACGAATCAAAGATGCTGAGTAACGCTCGACTGCGCGAGGTGAGTACGCATAAGAGGAGGGGGAAAAACTAAAAGGCAAAACCGATCGGTAATACATCCAACAGTTACAATGCCCCCAAGCTTACTCCAACTTGAAGTTCCCTGCAATGGAAATGTAAGGATCGGAAACTTCATGCCGTCCGGTCAACTCTGAACACGACTGGAAACACTGCTGACCCATTCTGACGTCCCTTCAAACTGAGGGTTGACTTTATCTAAGTCTTGGATATTATGCGCCAGTTCCGAGGACGGCTGAGTTCTCCTGAGACCATTGGTCTCGCTAATCCAGCCTCTCTTCTATTTGTTCGTCATGGCATCTTAGTTTGTTAAAGGAAATGGCTCATCTGGATCTTTAGCTCACCCAATGTCCGTGTCACGTGCATGGCGGTCTCTTTCGATTGAGTGTTTCTAGTTTTGCCTTGAGTGCAGAGGGAGACGAATATGGCGTTGACCTTAGTATTCATCATTGTCTTCAGCATTGCTGCCGTTATTCCAGGGGTGTGGTCAGTCGTAGGCCTGATCCAGGGCAATAGAAGCTTTTGGCCTGGCGTCGTGGGTGCTGGTTGGGCACTTGCACTCATGGCGGTCACGGTCATTGGAGTCGCGACAGACTGGGGTGGTTGTTCCAGCAATAGCGAAACCTCCGAGGGAGGTGTGACATGCGTCCGGGGTGAAACTGCCACTGGTTGCAAACCCGATGTTTGGGCGCTTGAATGCCGTCGGCCCTCGCCCGGCTGCCCATCGATTCCCCCGCGCGCGTTCTGTCCCGCAGGTCAAAAACCAGTCTTTGTCTTCTGTGAAGCGATCCAGGCCGGAGCTGTTAAGCAACCGTGGGCAACATGGTCCGACTTGGCGTTTGTTGCGGCCGGGCTATGGCTGTTGTGGTTTTTTCATTACTTTGGAACTCCAGGCACTACTAGCTGGGGCAGCACAATTGTAAGTATGAGTGCTGACAACCCGATGATTACGATCGGCTGGCTATCAGTTACCTATGGACTAGTGGTGATCTTCATGGGACCGCCTAGTCAGTGGTTCCACGCTTCGATGAAGGAATGGGGTGGCTGGGTCGACTCGATGTCGGTGGTCATCTGGCTGATGTTTAATGCTGTGTATGTGCTTTACCTGCTGGTATTCGCGATGTGGGGTAAAGGCCGAGGAATCGCACGCCCAATTACCATCCTCTGCGTTTGGGGAGGGTTGATCATCCTCTTTGGATTCATTGCTTTGAACCCCGATGCTCGCCTTTACCTTTATTTCGCCTCTGGCGGTCCTTGGGGCGTTCTCGAACTGATCTATGTCGGCATGGCTGCGAAAAGCTCCGGCGTACGTTATCGCAGGACATGGTGGTTGTTCGTTATCAATCTCGTGCTTCTCGCTGTCACGATGACCATCTGGATCTTCTTCAATGACAAAATCGTTCCGCCCACGTGGTGCCAGGCTGATGAAAGCTTTCCTGGTCACGCAGTTTTTCATATTCTGGCATCGTTCTCTACGATTCTGACGTTCGTCTCGTTCGCATCGGAGCAAGAAGTCTCGAGTTGACCTGTTAACTTCACAATATCTAGGCGCTGCTTGAAGTTTAACAACTGACGAAGGCAGTACCTGTCGATTCTTTCGCTTAAAGTCGAAAGCTGTGGACCTGAAAACTGTTCTTTTGCACGAATTTCTAGTGATGGAGGATGTTCTTCGTCGCCCTGGCCAAACAACTCTCTAAGTAGCGAACCACGGCAAGTGGCAGAATTAATAATAAAGGAGTCAGTACAACGAAGAGCACGTGCTCCCAAAACTCGGCGCGCCGGCTATAGGCGCCGTTTGCCAAAGGAATTCCCAGTGTTGTGAGGTAGTAAATTGAGAGCGGCAGAGAGATTGCCGTAACAAGCCAGGCGTTGGTCCCTTGAAGCCTTCCTTCGCGCCTTGCCGACCGATCCTATCGGCGAAGACTGAGAGCAACAGCAAAAAGCCAAAATAGATAGAAATTCCTTCCACTCGGTGAAGTTGATTTTGACTCAACCAGGCACCTCCCAGGGACATGCCTTGCAAACGCAACGCCAGAGAAATCCGTACCATGTTGGCCGCGAGCGTAGCCAGGTAGGCAAATACCATCGCGGTTGGTATGAAACTCCATGAGAGGCGCTGCGATCGATTTCTCCACATTCTGCCCAGCGAGAGCATTAGGAATGCAGTGATTAAGAAATTGACCCCAGCACAGGAAGCGGCAATCAGAAAATCGCGATTGCTGCTGATATAGCCTGCGTAAGATTCAAATTGAAATGATGTCCCAGACATCCATTCGACTAAAGTCTTGGTGGGAACGAGAATCCAGCGCAACTGGTTGGCGCTTGCAGTTGAGTAATAAAGCTTAAGGCCCAAAGCGCAGAGCAGCACGATACTGAGCTGCGCGCTCAATTCCCACGCGGATCTTTGTTTCATACAAGGCGCCGCCGGCCGCGAAGAATCATCATTAAAGCTATTAAAAGTGACACCGTGACCAGCCACACGAGTTCTGGCTCACTCCCGCTTTCGGTATCTCCGCCCACTGCAAGATCGCTTACTCCTAACGGTAGAGGCGATGCTTGATCCACATCCTTAGCTGCACCCGACGTGTTTCTGACCTCTTCGCGGACCGCAATGAATGAGGTGTATTGAGTCAGCGGTATTACGCGCAAGTTGATTGGAGAGCGCCCGGTGAAGATTGTTCCTGATCCTTACAATCCGATTGGATCCACAATCCACGTAAAGTTCAACACGTCGAGGACAGATCGGTGGGAGACTGACGCGCGTCGATGTCATATCAACTGGGTGATCCTCGACAGCGATTGGGAGTCGGAATTCTGCCGCGTTGCTGAATCTCACCCAAAGGTGAGGTCCTACCTCAAGAACCACAATCTTGGCTTGGAAGTGCCTTATCGCTTCGGTTCGGAACAACGACTGTACCGCCCTGATTTTATTGTTCTTGTCGATGACGGTCATGGCGACGATGATCCGCTGCACTTGATTGTCGAGATCAAAGGGTATCGTCGCGAAGATGCTAAAGAGAGGAAATCCACTATGGATACATACTGGGTACCCGGTGTGAACAACGATGGACGTTACGGCCGCTGGTCTTTTGCTGAGTTCACAGAGGTTTATCAGATTGGGGTTGACTTTGAAGCTAAGGTCGAAGCTGAGTTCAACAGGATGGTCGAATCCGTTACCGCGAAAGAAAACCTTGTTGTCCGTCGAGCCTAATTAGGACATAATATGGCCAAACGCAATACTCACAATAAACAGACAACTAGAAAATCCGTCGAGCCCTCATGCACGACGAAGCCTCACGCAAGAATATTCCCACTGCCGAATACCAGTCTGTTCTGCAGAAGAAGGAGCAACGACCTGTTCGTGTGACTCTCCCGCGCAGCGCAGCTGGACTGGAAAGCGAAAAGTCAACGCGCAACCGCGATCTTGATCCACAACTCGTGTGGCGCGGCAAAGACGAACAGGATTGGTCGGACCTCGTCGTCCACGCGCCGCCGCTCTACATCCAGGAAAAGGTCCACCCCAAGGTGCTGATCGACGACCTCCTCAGTCAGACCAGGGAAACCAAATCGCAGGCTCCCGGGTTCCAGACCGATCTCTTTGCGGACTTCAACGGCATCGCACAAGGCGTGGATAAGACCGAGTTCTACCAGCACGACCAGAACTGGTCCAACCGCATGATCCTAGGCGACTCCCTCCAGGTCATGGCGAGCCTCGCCGAGCGCGAGGGTTTGCGCGGCAAGGTGCAGTGCATCTATCTCGACCCGCCCTACGGCATCAGGTTCAACAGCAACTCCCAGTGGTCCACAACCAGTCGTGACGTGAAAGACGGCAAGGCCGACCACATCTCCGCGAGCCGGAGCAGGTCAAAGCCTTCCGCGACACTTGGCGCGACGGCATCCACAGCTATCTTACCTACCTCCGCGACCGGCTCACCGTCGCCCGCGATCTTCTCACCGATTCCGGCTCCATCTTCGTGCAGATCGGCGATGAAAATGTCCACCGTGTCCGGGCGCTGATGGATGAGGTGTTCGGCGATGAGAATTTTTGTGCCTTAATTACATATCGAACTTCCGTCCCGTTAACGTCGGTTGGTCTGCCAGGGATTTCTGACCACATCATTTGGTACGCAAAGCAAAGAGCTGCTTACAAGTTTCGGGATTTGTTTGAGTTTCGCGATTTTGGGGAGAAGTCTCGATTCACCAATATCGAGTTTGAAGACGGAGAAAGAAGGGGTCTAACTCAACAAGAACAGAGTCAGCCAGCCTCGATTCCTAGCAGCGGAAGAGTTTTCTCGGTTGAAAACTTGGTTTCCAGCGACTTCACACCAAGTTGTACTTTCAGCTTCACATTCGAGGGTATCGAGTTTTCTGCAACGTCGGACAAAAGTTGGAAAACACATCTGGAAGGGATGCGAAAACTAGCTAAAGCGAGTCGGATCAGTAACTCCGGGAGAACCCTACGCTATATAAATTCTATCTTGACGACTACCCGGTTAAGAAGCTCACGAATTCTTGGAGCGATACGGCTGGTGATGCGGACAAAACATACGTGGTTCAAACACATTCAAAGGTGATTCAACGGTGTATTCTTATGACCACTGACCCCGGCGACTTGGTTTGCGACCCAACCTGTGGCTCTGGCACCAGTGCCTTTGTAGCCGAGCAATGGGGCCGACGATGGATCACGATTGACACCTCGCGCGTGGCGTTGGCTCTGGCCCGTGCCCGCATCATGGGCGCGCGCTATCCGTTTTACCTCCTGGCCGATTCCCGCGAAGGCCGGATCAAGGAAGCTGAAGTCACCCACACTGCGCCAAGTTCCCAGTCGGCGCAGGGGAACATCCGGCACGGATTCGTTTATGAGCGCGTGCCGCACATCACGCTCGGTTCCATCGCCAACAACGCCGAGATCGATGTTATCTGGGACAAATGGCAGCAGACATTGGAACCTCTGCGACAAAAGCTGAATGCCGCGCTAAAAAAAGTCTGGCTGGAGTGGGATATCCCGCGCGAGGCCGATGCACAGTGGCCGGACGCGGTAAAGAAGCTGCACGTCGACTGGTGGCAGGCCCGCATCGGCCGGCAGCAGGAGATCGACAAGTCTATCGCAGCCAAGGCCGAGTTTGAATACCTCTACGACAAGCCCTATCCCGACCCGAAGAAGGTCCGCGTCGCTGGTCCCTTCACAGTGGAAAGCCTTTCGCCGCATCGCGTGATGGGGGTGGACGAGAATGACGAACTGATTGACAACTCCGGCTACTCACCAGACGGCGATGAGCGCGATTTCGTGCAGATGATTTTGGAAACCCTAGGCGGCTGGTGTCCAGCAAGCCCATAAAGAAGATAAGATCAGTTTTACCTCGATCACTCCATGGCCTGGGTATCTGATTTGTGCTGAGGGGCGCTATTACGAAGACGATTCAGACTCCGATACCGAGAAACGTGCTGCCATTTTCATCGGTCCAGAATTCGGTACTGTTTCACGTCCCGATCTTGTCGCCGCCGCGCGCGAAGCGGGCGACGCGGACTTTGATGTGCTAATCACCTGTGCTTTCAACTACGATGCCCACTCATCCGAATTCAACAAGCTCGGCCGCATCCCGGTTCTGAAGGCGCGCATGAACGCCGATCTTCACATGGCCGAAGATCTGAAGAACACTGGCAAGGGCAACCTCTTCGTGGTCTTTGGCGAACCGGACATCGAGGTTCTTGATGCTGGTAACAATGACAAGGCTGGTCAAATCCGAGTGAAGATCAATGGCGTGGATGTGTTTCACCCAAACACCGGCGAAGTTCGCAGCGATGGCCCCGAAGGCATTGCGTGTTGGTTTATCGATACCGACTACAACGAGGAAAGCTTCTTCGTCCGCCAGGCCTATTTCCTTGGCGCAAATGATCCCTATAAGTCTCTCAAGACCACACTCAAAGCCGAGATCAATGAAGACGCTTGGGCAACTCTTCACAGCGACACCTCCCGCCCATTCGACAAACCTGAATCAGGCCGCATAGCCGTGAAGGTCATCAACCACCTCGGCGATGAAGTGATGAAGGTTTTTCGGGTGGATTAAAAATATAGCAAGTTATACGCAAATCCATGTATAAATGCCTATATATGTGTATACTCTTCAGGCGTGGATCCCGTAAAAAACCCTTTTTCACCAGGAGCTGGCTCTCCGCCACCTGAATTAGTAGGGCGTGATAGCATCCTGGATGAGGCTCGGATCTTGTTGGCTCGTGTGAAGGCCAAGAAACCTGAGAAGAGCCTATTTCTTACGGGTTTGCGCGGGGTGGGTAAAACCGTGCTTCTGAATGAAGTCGAACGATTAGCCCGCGGAACTGAATATCGCACAATCTCAATAGAAGCGTATGAGGACAAGCCGTTAGGCCCACTCATTGCGCCTTATCTGCGCACTCTGCTTTTCGAGCTTGATCGCATCGCCGGAGCGGGAGATAAGGTTAAGCGAGGCCTCCGCGTATTGCGCAGCTTCCTTGGCGGTCTCAAGCTCACTTACAACGACATTACTGTAGCCTTGGACATCGACCCAGAAAAAGGCTCGGCGGATAGCGGCGAGTTGGAAATTGATTTACCAACTCTTTTCACTGCGATTGGTGAAGCCGCCGAAGACCGAAACTGTGCAGTGGCAATCTTCATTGATGAGATTCAATACTTCAGCCCAAAAGAACTTGGAGCGTTGATCATGGCCATGCATAAAGTCCAGCAACGGCAGCTCCCACTCGTTCTATTGGGAGCAGGATTACCCATTCTTCCAGGCTTAGCTGGCGAGGCGAAATCATACGCGGAGCGACTCTTCAGCTTTCCCGATGTCGGCGCCCTGTCGGAAGAGGACGCTGCAAAGGCTCTGCGCGAGCCTGCTAAAGCCGTCGGAGTTGCTTTCGAGCCATTGGCGCTTAAGGAAGTATTTCGACTCACGAAGGGCTATCCCTACTTCCTTCAAGAATGGGGATACCAGGCTTGGAACCTTGCGGCAGCGAGTCCAATTACACTGCAGATAGTTAACAATGCTACCGCCACGGTTATCACACGTCTCGACCAGAATTTTTTTAGGGTACGCTATCACCGCCTTACCCCGAGCGAAAAGAATTTTCTGCGGGCGATGGCACAGTTGGGCCCGGGTGCCGCTCGCACGGGCGATATTGCTGACGCCCTAGGCGTGAAAGTAACGAGTCTCGGTCCTGGGCGAGCGAAGTTGATCCGAAAGGGGATGATTTACAGTCCGGCCCACGGTGACATGGCCTTCACGGTACCGCTGTTTGATGAGTTCATGATTCGCGCCATTCCCCACTTCGAGTCCGCGGCGACCAAAGATCCTAACCACGGGGATATTAGATCCTAACCACGGGGATATTTAATGGATTTCCGAATCGCAGATACTTTTACCGATAGCCTCGCTAAACTCACAGGGGATGAACAAAAGGCTGCGAAGACGACCGCCTTTGAGCTTCAGATGAATCCCGCGCACCCTAGCATGAGCTTTGAGAGAGTAGACCGCGCAAAGGACAAGAACTTTTGGTCCGCTCGAGTTAGCAGAGACCTGCGCCTGATAGTGCATAAAAGCGGCGGAAGCCTAATCTTATGCTATGTGGCCCATCACGATCCTGCCTACCAGTGGGCTGAGCGAAGGAAAGTCGAAGTCCATCCGACGACTGGAGCAGCGCAGTTGATCGAGTTACGCGAAACGGTGAAAGAAATCGCGATACCGAAATACGTTGAGGTCGAACAACCGGTACTTGCGAAACCCGCTTTGTTCGCGCACATCTCAGACGAAGTTCTGCTGGGCTATGGCGTACCAACTGATTGGCTGAAAGATGTACGCCAGGCCAATGAAGACTCAATCTTAGACCTGGCCGACCATTTACCGGGGGAAGCAGCCGAGGCACTGTTGAATTTAGCCACCGGTAAGACTCCGCCTGTGCCGCAACCAGCCGCGGTGGGCGCTGATCCCTTCGAGCATCCTGATGCGCAGCGCCGCTTTCGCGTAATGAGCAATGTCGAGGAGTTGGAGCGAGCGCTTGAATACCCGTGGGAGAAATGGAGCGTCTTTCTTCATCCGGCGCAACGCGAGTTAGTTAAAGGAGATTACAGCGGGCCAGTTCGAGTGTCGGGTTCGGCAGGAACCGGGAAAACAATTGTCGCGCTGCACCGGGCCGTTCATTTGGCCCGCACTCATCCTGATGCGCGGATCCTGCTCACCACGTTCTCCCACACGCTGGCAAATGCTTTGCAAGTAAAACTGAGACGCCTCATAAGCAACGAGCCCCGTCTCGGTAGTGAGTCAAGCAACAAAGTCTCAATCGACCAACAACGCGATCCTATATCCAGTGGTCTTGGTAACCTTCGCGAATTGATTGCGAACGCCGCTTATCTGTCTCAATGGCGTGGCACTAAGAGAGGACTTTTGCTCTTTCTACAAATTGCAACGGGTACGAGCAATTTCGAGATAGAGGAGCAAACCACCGGAGCTAACGCTCCGCCGCGATCCTTTCACATTCGCGTTCGGGCGCCGAGAGAGACTGAGCTGCATCGTGCGTTGATCGAACGAATCATCCAATTAGAAAAACCGGCCTACGTTACCTATGAACTTGATTTCCCGTCGCCGGGCCATTGAATTCGGCGGCCTGAATCTGCTGACAGCAGAGACTATAAGCAACAGGGAGGAATTGGGTGGCGAATATCAGTGCGATCACAACTGCTAATGACAGGATCACGCTTGATCCAAACAGGCACGGGGAAGTGGTCTTCACGGTTACAAGTCTTGTTTCCCGGCCACTGCGCGGTCTCGCCAAACTGAAATCGCTGGGTGATACCAAACAGCAGTGGTTGACGTTGGCAGGTGAAGGTGAGCGCGACTTTGCAGTTGGCGCTACGCACCAGTTTATGGTGCGGTTGGATGTTCCCGCAAACATCCCACCAGGCAAGTATCCCTTTAGGCTGGACCTCGTCTCATCGAGGAATCCCGACGAAGACTTTACCGAAGGACCGACCGTAACGGCGGAGGCGTTGCCGGCCAAGCCTAAACCACCGTCCAAAGCATGGATTGTTCCGCTAGCGCTCATAGCTCTGTTGGTGATCGCAGGCGCAATCGTTCTGATCATCAGGAAACTCGAGCATAAGGCTGAAGCACCGCGCGGCAAGTCAGTGGTCCATATTATGACGCTCGGCCACGAAAGTGCAGGCAAAACTACTTTAACCTCGGCGATCACGAAGGTTCTGTCAAAAACAGGCGGCGTTAGGTTTATACCCTATGACCAAATTAAGAATCCGCCCGAAGATAGAGTGCAGGGAGTCACAATTGCGGCCGCGCAAGTAGAGTATGAAACTGCCAAGGCTCATTACGTCCATTGGGACTGTCATGGTGCGGCTGATTTTGAAAAGCTGTTAAATTCAGATGGGGTAATACTGGATGGAGCGATACTTGTAGTTTCAGCAGAAGATGGACCGATGCCTCAGACGCGTGAACATCTTGATCTGGCAAGAAAGAAAGGCTTGAAGTCAATCGTCGTTTACTTAAACAAGATCGACAAAGTCGCCGATGCGGAGTTACTGCAGTTGGTGGAGTTGGAGATAAAAGAGTTGGCCGCCGCTTACGGTTTCAAAGATGAGGGAATTACACTGATTCGCGGCAGTGCCCTGATGGCACTCAACGAAACGAACGATGAGATCGGCAAAGAGTCGATAATCAGATTATTGGGAGCCCTTGACAACCATTATGTAAAGTAAGCGGTGACCTAATTTCAACTCTCCGCGCTACCTCCGCGTCCTTTGCGTCTCCGCGGTTCTGTTTTTTGCTAATTCACCGCCGAGACGCAAAGGACGCGGAGGTGGCACAGAGAAAAACTCAAATTGGGGCGCCACCGTTAAGTAAGCCCGTTGGATAGCTGATCCGGTAAGGCTCTGAACATGGAGATCAGGCATGGCTAATATCTTTGCGATTACTACTGCCAGCGACACCATTAAGCTGAATGAGCAACGGCACGGTGAGGTAGTTTTCACGGTCACTGACACTGTTGCACGTCCCCTTCGCGGCCTCGCGAAGCTCAAGGCGCTGGGCGATACGAAGCAGCAATGGTTGAGGTTGGCCGGCGAAAGCGAAAGAGACTTTGCGGCCGGCGGCACGCAACAGTTTACCGTCATGCTGGACATTCCGCCCGGCGCGCCACCAGGCAAGTATGGTTTCCGCCTTGATGTCGTTTCCAGCAATAATCCAGACGAGGATTTTACTGAGGGACCAACTGTCACTGCTGAACTCCTACCTGCCAAACCACCCGCGCCGTCAAAGGCTTGGGTCATTCCAGTCGCATTGATTGTGTTGGTGCTTATCGTCGTCGCAATTGTGCTGATTGTAACCAGAAACAAGAAGGTGAAAGTGCCACCAGTTGAGGGTCAGAAAATTGAGCAGGCCCGCGACTCTCTAACGAAGGCTCAGCTTAAATTCAATGAGGAGCAAGTGCCCGCCATCGATCCTACACAAGTGGGAACGGTCAAGAGTGCTCTCCCTAAACCTGGAGAAGGAGTGGACCCCGGTTCAACGGTTGCGCTCCAAGTGTACGTTCCAGGCAAAGTTGTAGTACGGAAGGTTTTAGGCAGCACACTTGAGCAAGCGAAAGTGGTGCTCGAGCGGGAGCAGTTCTTAAAGGTGACAGTGGCAGATCAACCGGTGGCTTCTCTAACGTACCACGCGGGACAAGTGGCTGAACAAAACCCTGGAGAAGGCACACAAGTTGAGGCCGGTTCGCCCGTCAATCTCACGCTCGCTGGAAGCACAGTCAGAGTGCCGCTGGGGATGGTCGGCAGAGGACTACAGAATGCGATGCAGTTGATCGTGACGGCCAAGTTGAACCTCAACCCTGTGGTAGGTGAGAAACTGGACGGCCCTGTTGTGAGAGTGGAACCGGCGGAAACCACCCCAGTACTCGAGGGAACGAAGGTCACTCTTTATGTGCTACGAGCGCCATGCGTAACGCCCTTGTGCTTGGAACTGCGAGACAGAATGAATCGGGCTGCCGGAAACCTGCTTCAACCCCTTCCGTCGCCGTGAGGCTCTCCAACAAAAGCGCCGATGAGCACCTCAAAAATCGTTATCATCGTTCTCGTCCTGCTGGCCGTATTCTTTGTTGTCGGTGTGGCAATGGGCGTGCACTTTAATGGTCAAGGTCGATCGATCTGCGATGAGAACCAGCCGGGCGACGAATGCGCAAAGAACTGCGAGAAGGCGGGGTGCATTCCCTCATGGACTGAGGGGTTGGGCGAGGCGTTCGCTTCGCTGCGGCCGAAGCTCAAGTCATCTGATCTTTCATCCGTGGATCAACGAGCTCTAGCAGCCGCAATTTTGTCTGCAGTGCCCGTCGCGGTTCACATACCGGCTGCTGAAGCATCCTTTTTCAAGTCAAAAACACGCACTGCAACATTCCGCCTGGTGCAGGGCCTGGCCGCAAAAATAGTCTTCTCTCCCGAATCGCCGCAACTGATAAAAGAAGATGAATTGCGGAAACCGCAGGTATTAAACCTCCCACGCACGCAAAGCAGCAAAGAGAACGACGATCTGCGGCAGGGTTCTTTAGCCATTACCGAGCAAGGAGGAGGCTTGATGATTACGTGCGAAGGTCCCGTACCATGTGAGGTTGAGTTGAAATAAGCAGTCGAGAGGGTTGATCAGACGACTGCTTTCAGTAGGGAAATGACGGCTCCGATTAGAAAGACAATCGCCCAAATCAACGCAATAATCGCAATAACCAGAGCAGCAATCATGTCTGTAATACTTACCAGGAAACCGGGAACGAAGCCGTGCAGAAATCCAATAATGATGTTGGCCAGCAGCGAAGAAAGTACGATAAGCACCAGTCCTTTATTTTGTAGAAATCGCTGATGGGCCAATACCAGAAATATTGCGAAAGCCAGTTTAAGCGCCATTAAAGAACTCAAAACAACTCGTGCCTCTGTAGTTGGGAAATGACCAAAGATCGCGAAGTAGGCGATTGTCCCAAAGATGGGTGAGACCAGAAGTGTAAGCATCAGCATGAGCAATCCAATGGCGACAAAGATCATCGCCACAATGCCAAGACAGCCGAAGAACGATACCAGGACCGTTGCGCAGCCTTGTGTTCGGCCTTGAATGCGTTCCGGGATCAGTAGGGACAAACCCATCAGCAGCACGCTATAGAAAACCAATCCATCGAGTGCCGCCATATAAGAGATGCCATAGCCTGGTGGCGTTTCCGGAACGATATAAGACCCCAGCTCGACCAACAACGCACATAACATCAGAACCAGGGCGACAAAGAAAAACGGTTTGCGCAAATCATCGAGCATGGATTCTTATGTTATCACTACCAGGCCCAACTGTGATTTCGGGGGATAATAAATCATGAATGTCAGGGACTGGTTCTTCGGCCCAAAGGGCTATTGGCTCGGCACATGGATCTCTTTTCTCGTCCTGACAGTTATCGTCGTGCTTCTCGGTACGCTGTTAAATCTGAATTGGTGGGGAGCAGTGACCTGTGATCGGGTCATGAGCTATACCTCCGAACAGTGCGAAGCGATCACCAAGGACGGCTTTCTTAGGCAGCAGGCGAACTTCTGGTCCAACTTTGGGTACGGTGGCGTCGGACTTTTCATCTTCTTCTGTCGCGCCAGCAAGATCGGCAAGGCTGTCGGTCTTGCCTTTGTCTTCCTCGCCATCGGTAGTGGATTGTTTCATGGGACCCTGACTACCTGGGGGCAATACCTCGACATCATGGGCATCGATGTCGTCCTCCTGCTGCTCGTGTTGCATGCCATTTTCTGCACGTGGGAATTGCCACAGGACACCTTGCCAACCATTTCATGGATTGGTTTTTTGACTTTGCTCGGTCTGACCATGGGTTTATTTAAGGGAATTTTTGATTCCACAATGGTTTCTCTTGGAGCCGGCGGAGTCTTGTTTGTGATCGGTGCTTATGGCGCTGGTCGGCGACACGAAGATTGGGGCGACGGGCAGACCCGCTGGAAGCATTGGTTCTGGTTTGGATTGATCGCCGCGGTGCTGTTTGGAGGTGCTGTGGCCTTCAAGTACTTCGACGGAAAGGAGGTGACCGTATTCGCCGCCTGCCAGGACTGCAATCAGTGTAATGGTTGCGAACCGGTTAGCAAAGCTCCGGTTGGGTCATGCAAGGGAACTTGCCCGGGAGCAGAATGCTGCGATACGCGTTGTGCGTGTTGCGAGGATGTTTTTAATGCGGTCGAAGGAAATGGTCATTGCAAGGAAATTAAGCCCCGGGGGCTTTGTTTCGGCACGAACCCGGTCTTTCAGGGACATGCCTTATGGCACGTATTCTCAGCCATGGGTTT
>WNGA01001360.1_pt1 | contig 41407 bp, 44 predicted proteins | sample 5400061 | NCBI WGS metagenome assembly WNGA01 (sample SAMN13153366, study PRJNA577476) | soil metagenome | isolation source: 100 cm soil or saprolite under grassland replicate 2 | place: USA:California | collected 2016-06-15 | reverse complement strand
GGCACGCTTCGAGCCACCCGAGCCACAACTGCAGGCGCAGGGCGGCGCGGTGCGAATTCACTACCCGCACTTCTTGTTCTTTCAAAAGGGGCGGGGTACGGGCACGATGGCCAGCGTGCGGTTGGAGCGAGCCGGCTTGATCGGCATGCGCTCGTCGATCCATGCGCTACGCGAGGCCATGCTCGATGGCAAAGCGGGTGGCTGCGTTACGTGAAGACACGTCAACTTTGCGGTAGATGCTGCTGAGGTGCGCGTTGACGGTGCGCGGGCTGATCACCAGATGGGCTGCAACTTGCCCATTCGTATAGCCCCGCGCCACGAGGCGTAACACCTCGACCTCACGAGCGGTCAGCCCTGCTGGAGCCGACGGTGCTGCGTCGAACGGTTCCGGTATACCGCTCATCGCCCATACCTGCGCTTCGGCGACAGCTTGCGCCAGCGTGAGCGCGTGCCCTTCAGCCGACGCAGTGGCGAAGCGCTCCGCACCAAGCTGGTTTCGCGCGCCCGCCACGTACTGCTCGTAGATGACGCGGTCGACCGGGTCGAACACCACACCGATCGACTCGCGGAGCGCCGCCGCCGCCCCCAGGAAGCGGGTCGCCTGAACCGCTTGATGGTGCAGGAGGGCGCAGCCTGCGTAGCCCATCAAGCACAACGCGACCCCACGCGTATCGCCGAGTTCGTGCCAGATGGCCAGGCTGTGGGAGAAGTGGGCGTGCGCAGTCACTCCATCGCGGCGTTGAAGTGCAACAAGGCCAAGGTTGTACAACGGACCGCTCATCTTGATGCGCTGCCCGAGCCGCTGCCACAAAGCGGCACTCTCACGATAGTACGCAGCCACCTCGTTGTACTGCCCTAGCGCGCGACCCGCCTCGCCACGGTCGTTGAGGATTGCGGCAGTACTCATGGTATCGCCCAGGCTACGCACAAGCGTGAGTGCGTCGTCGAAGAGTGCGACCGCGCGCCGATACTCGCTGCGCCACAGCGCGATCTGCCCCAGGTAGCTCAAGCTCCGCGCAATGACCCCGGTGTCGCCGTTGACGCGGCTGATCTGTAAGGCTTCCGTAAAGGCAGTCTCTGCCTGCTCATACTCCCCGCGCACCAGCGCAAGCTTGCCTAAGCGGTGCAGGATGAGCGCGACTATCTGATGTGTGCCGAGCCGCCGCGCAAGCTGGAGGCTCTGCATGTAACGCGCGTGGGCTGCCTCGTAGGCGTTGTACGTGAAGGCAATCAGCCCGAGTGCCTCCAGCGCTGTCGCCCGGCTCAATAGGTCATCTTCCTCAGCGACCGTTATGCTCTCATGTGCAAATGCGCTGGCAGCTTCGCTGTCACCCTGTTCCACCGCAAACACGCTCGCCCAGGCGAGCGCCCGTGCGCGGGCTGCAGGCGCGACGGTTGAGGGCCGTGCAAGCGCTTGTTGCAACCAGTTTTGTCCTTCGCCAAAGTTTCCGCGTACGTTCCAATACCAGCAGAGCGCCGTTGCCAGTTCGAGCGCCAGTACGGTATCGCCGCCGTCTGCTGCGCTCCACGCCAGTGCGGCGCGCAGATTGCCCAGTTCGGCGTCAATCCGCTGCAGCCATACCGCCTGCTCTGGCCCATGCAGCTGCTCGGTGGCGTTCTGTACGAATTGCCGCATCTGCGCGGCGTGGCGCGCGGCGACAAACTGTGCTTCCCCGACTGCGTTGAGGTGTTCCAGCGCGAAGGCGCGGACGGTTTCGAGCATCGAAAAACGCGGTTGGCCGTCGGCCGTCCAAGTACGCTGGACGAGGCTGTGATCGAGCAGGCTTGTCAGTGAATCTACGACGACACCGCTCCAGCATGGGGGCACATCGGCAACTGCCTCGACCACCGCAAGCGTACCACCGCCGACCAGCACGCCGAGGCGGCGGAAGATCTGTTGCGCCGCTGGATCGAGGCCGTTGTAGCTCCAGGCCAGCGCCACCGACAGCGACTGGTGGCGCGCCGCGGTATCGACCGCGCCATTGGTCAGCAGGTGCAGGGATTGTTCAAGACGACTGAGCAGCATGTGCGGCGAGAACAGTTTGATCCGCGCCGCCGCTAGCTCGATGGCAAGCGGTAGCCCATCGACACGACGACACAGCTCCGCGACTGCAGCAGTATTGTCGTCGGTCAGCACAAAGTCGGGCACGACCGCACAGGCGCGCTGCACAAAGAGCGCCACGGATGGTATCCCGCCGAGCGTGGCCACGCTCGGGGGCTGACGACGATCAGGAAGCGCGAGAGGCGTGACGGGGTAGACGTGCTCGCCAGTGATACGGAGCGCCACGCGGCTGGTCACAATAACCTTGATTCGTGGCGCGGCGGCGAGCAGCCGCCCCACCGTGGGGGCCGCTGCCAGCACATGCTCGAAATTGTCGACGACAAGCAGCAGCTCCTGATCGCGGACAGCCGCAAGCAGCGTCTCTTGGGGCAGTTGCCCAGGGTACGTATGCACGCCGAGCGTGTGAGCGATAGCCGAAACCACGTGCGCCGGATCACTGACCGGTGCAAGGTCGATCAGCGCCGCGCCGTCGGCAAACGTGGGCGTAAGCTCGGCTGCAACGTGGAGGGCAAGCCGAGTCTTGCCGACGCCGGGTGGACCAAGCAGGGTCAGCAAGCGGAGGTCGTGACGACGCATCATGGCATAGATGTATGCAACGTCATTGGCACGCCCAAGCAACGGTGTCGGGCTGGCTGGCAGTGGTGGGCGATGCAGCGACTGCGCTGGCGTGGGCAGCACCAGCGCACCTGCGAAGAGGGCCGTCGGCGGCATGGCAGCTTGCCCACGCGCCCACGAAACCAGAGCGCCGTGTTCGTCATCGGGGATGGCGAGCGCGGCTGCCAGGCGCGAAGCGAGTGCGCGTGAGGGCCGTCGGCAGTCGGCCTCTAGCTTGCGAATGGTGGCGACAGTGGAGTCCGCCCGCGCGGCGAGCGCCCGCTGGGTCAGATCGAGCAGCTTACGACGCCGCTTCAGCCACTCTCCGAAGGTCGTATCCATCACTGCCTCTGCTGGTAGCACTTTTTGTCCCACACATACGCGCGTATACGGAAGCCCCGCTCACACGATACAACGTGCTACAAAGCAGACGATCCTGCGCCCACGACGGTTGCACATGTACAGCCTCGGTCAATTGATTAGGTTATTTTGACGATGTACAACGGAGCCCCGTTGCGGTAGCATCAGTATTTGGAAGCCAGGTGAGCTGTTTGCGATGATTCAGGACAGCGAGGGCAACTTGGTGATGGTAGCATCTGGTTGGAATGGAGCATCAGGAGTGTGTGCCATGCGCATCGCGGTGATTTCAGACATCCACGGGAGCTGCCGGCAGCCAACTCCGCGCGTAAGCGCAAGAATCGACCTTCCGAATGGCGATAAGCTCGGTACAATTATTCTGGCTACGTTTCGATAACTCAGCGCGATTGGATCATCGCAAAGGCGTTCTACCACCGCACCGCGGGGTACTGCAAACTTTATGGCCCGCCAGTGGCGAGAAAGGTGCTGATCATGGCTGCACAACAGCATGGCAACGATGTCGAGATGAAGCAACTCGAACCCCAACCCGTCTTGAGCATCAGGGCGACCGTCCAGATAGTTGATCTGGCCCAGGCGCAGGACGACAGGATACGGGCGCTGTCGAGTTACCTACAGCAATCCGGCGCACAGCTCGCCGGCCCGCCCTTTGTGCGCTATCACACCTTCACAGAGACCGAGACGGATCTTGAGCTTGGCATACCGATGGTCGCGCCGATCGCCGGCGAGGGTCGGATCGCCGCTAGCTCGCTAGCGGGCGGGCCGGCCATCATCACCTGGCACATCGGACCCCACGATACGCTGGCTGAGGCCTACGCCCGCATGCGCCTGGCTGAACGAGCACGGCCGCGAGCCAGATGGCGCGCCCTGGGAGATCTACTACTGGATCGACCCCAAGCAGTATCGCGGCCCCGCAACCTGGCCCGACCCCTCGAGCTGGCGCACGCAGCTGGTCCAGCCGATCAAGTAATCTCAGCGCTAGTAGCATGCTTCAACGCCTGATATAGGGCCTGGGCAAACCATTCGTCGCGCCGTAAAGTAACCATCAGCAGAAGGAGCACAAACATGGGAAAAGTCATGACAAGTCTGTCACTGTCGCTCGATGGTTTTGTCGCTGGGCCCAACGACGACGTCCAACACGTCTTCGCATGGCTGATGAGCGGCGACAGCGCTATTCCAGTGCAGGGTGGCAGGATGATGCTCAAGGTCTCACCGCAGAGCGCCGAATTGATTGAGGAGGCGTTGAGAACGACCGGGGCAATGGTGGCAGGACGAAGAATGTTCGATATCGCAAAAGCCTGGGGCGGCAATCCGCCCCATGCCCCGTGTTTTATTGTTACCCATAGTCCCCCACAGGAATGGGTCAAGGAGGGATCGCCGTTCACGTTCGTCACCGACGGCGTTGAAAGTGCCATTCGCCAGGCAAAGCAAGCCGCAGGCGACAAGAATGTGGCGGTAGCCACCGCGAGTATCACGCAGCAGTGCCTCAAGGCCGGGCTGCTCGACGAAATCCATATCGACCTGGCGCCGGTCCTGCTCGGAGAGGGTATCCGATTGTTCGAGCATCTGGGTGCTGAACCAATTGAACTGGAACGCATACGGCTCATCGAGGCCCCTGGTGTAACACATCTCGGCTTCCGCATCGTCAAGTAAGGGTGTTAGGCCGTGTCAGCAGCCTGGGATCTGCTTGCACCTATCCTGACCGATGGGCACCTCCATCCGACCCAAGCATATATTATGGAGAGCAATGATGTGCGAAAATGAATCAGGCGATACCAGCGTGCTGACCACGTTGTTCGCGCACAACACCTGGGCCAACCTGAAGCTGCTGGACTTCTGCGAGCACTTGAGCGATGAGCAGCTCGACGCCACGGCGATTGGCTGCTTTGGTTCGATACGTGATACGTTGCACCACATCGTCGGCGCCGAGGTGAGTTACGTCGAGCGCGTCAACGGCAAGTTGCCCCGGAGGCCGCTCTCGCCCAACCAGTTTCCGGACTTCGCGGTGTTACAGGATGCGGTGCGCTGGGCCGGCGACGAGCTGCTCCAGTTGGCGCTTGCCGCGCGCAACGACACCAGCGTTCGACAGCGTCCGCCGCGACAGCTGATCGAATACAAGCTCGCGAGCCTGATGGCCCAGGCGATCACCCACTCGACAGAGCACCGGACGCAAATCTCGGCGATCATCACCCAGCTGGGCATCGAGCCGCCGGATATGAGTGGCTGGAAGTATATGGAGGAGATGGGGGAACTCCAGGAAGTCGGAGCAGGGGCGCACGGAGCATCATAGCGGCTCCCTACAGTGTAAGCGCTCATGGGGTTTCGCCCTCCCTGCTGCGGCCTCGAGAAAGGGGAAACGGCATGTCCCATAACACGCTGTCCGATTTCGTCGCGACGACGGCCACAAAGTTCGGCATTCCCGGCGTTGCCGTCGGGGTGTGGGTAGACGGTCGGGAGGTTTACGCGTGCCACGGGGTGACGAGCATCGACAACCCACTGCCCGTCGACCCCGACACGCTGTACGTGCTGGGCTCGGTCACCAAGACCTATACGGCGACCGTACTGATGCGCCTGGTCGCCGAGGGGCGGGTCGAGCTGGACGCGCGGGTGCGCCGGTACGTTCCCGAGCTCAGGCTCGCGGACGAGCGGACCGCGGTGGAGGTCACGGTATTGAACCTGCTCAACCACACCTCAGGGCTGGACTGGGGGTTCACCGCCGACACCGGTGAGGGGGATGACGCGCTGGCCGGCTATGTGGCGAAGCTGGCCGAGCTGAAGCAGATCGCGCCGCCCGGTGCCCGGGCCTCCTACAGCCAGGCGGGGTACAACCTGGCCGGGCGGATCATCGACAAGGTCACGGGTCTGACCTACGAGCGGGCCGTCGCTTCGCTGCTGTTCGAGCCGCTGGGGCTGTCGCACAGTTTCTTCGCGCGCGATGACATTATGACGAGGCGGTTCGTGGTGGGGCACAACCGCGGTGAGGACGGCACGCTGTCGATCGCGCGGCTGTGGCGGCGCTGGCGCGGCGAGAACCCCGGCGGGGGACTGGCATCCTCGGCGGCGGACCAGTTGCGCTGGGCCCGGTTCCATCTCGGCGATGGCCGCGCGGAAAGCGGGGTCCGTGTTCTGCCCGCCGAGGTGCTGCATCGGATGAAGCAGCCGACGGTTGCGCTGCGGGGCAGCTCGCTCGGCGACGCGATCGGTATCGGCTGGTTCCTGCGCGACGTGGACGGCGTTCGCACCGTCGGGCACGGTGGGTCGGCCAACGGCCAGTTCGCCGAGCTGCTGACCGTGCCCGAGCGCAACTTCGCCGTTGTCTCACTGTCCAACGCCGGCCCGGACGGCATTCCGTTCAACCAGGCGGTCGTCCGCTGGGCGCTGCAGACCTACCTGGGGGTGAGCGAGCGGGACCCGCAGCCGCTGCCCTACGACCAGGCGCGGGCCCGGGAGGTCGTCGGGAGCTACCAGAACGAAGTCATGACGCTGACCATCGACACGGATGGGGCAGGGCTGAGGCTCGAGGTGCTGATGAAGCCGGAGATCCGTGCCGCGGCGGACAAAGAGCTGCCCCCGGACTACGCGCCGGCCGCCATCGGCCTGCTGCCCGGCGGCACCGACGAGTACATCCTGACCGAGGGCGGTATGAAGGGGCTGCGCGGCTTCTTCACCCGCGACCAGAGCGGCGCGGTCGTAGGCATCGACCTCGCTGGCCGGTTGTTCAACCGGGTTCCGACGCCCTCGCAGTGAAAAGCCGCGAATCTGAACTGGCTATCCGGAGGTTCGACAATGACTAGGGGATCGGGAGCTAAGCGCGCTCCATACACGTTCACTGACCAGGAGCTGGCCTGGATAGGGCAGAACCTGACGGAGTTGCGACGGTCCGTTTCCGAGCAGTCAATCCTGTACTGGAGCCTCGGGATCGGCTTCGTGGTTGGCCTGGCCGCTCATATCGGTGGATACGTGCTCAGATCGTCGGCGACGACGGAGCCGCTTGGACTGGTGGCCGACCTGCTCTATGCGCTCGGTTGGGCACCCTGGACCGGTGTCGTCGTGGTCGTGTTCGTCCAGGTCCTTCCGGAGGCAAAACGGCGTCAACTCAAGCGGGCGCTCGATGCCTACGAGGCAGCGCTGCGCGATAAGGCCCGAGCCGGAAGCGACCAGGCGTCGGGAGACGACGGAGCGCCGACGGCGAGTTAGCGGCCAGGCTGAACAGCCTCCGAGTGAAGCCCTCTATCCGGTCTCGCACGGGTCGCGACCTCAAGCATTGCGTCCGCTCTCTCGGACAGGCCCACGAACGAGACGGCTATCCAGTCAACTGGCCCCAAAACCCCGAGGGCTCCCATCCACGGAATCACCATGGCGATCGGCTCGCCGGCGGTGACAGCCAGCCCCATCCGGGCGCCGGTCGCTAGGCGCGCACCTCCGCGGGTGCTGCGACTGAGTTGGACCATTCGCGCTATAGGCCCGTCGGGCTTGCGGCCGTGGAACTCATGCCCGGCCAGCGTGTGCCGTCCCTCCTGCAGGTTGTGCATGCCCTTGATGTGGCCCCGGTACGGCTCCTGGTCGACGTAGGTGAGCACGTGCGGGACTTGTCAGGAAGACGAGTGCAGGGTCAGGCCTGTTGCAAAACTGTCCTTTTGACCAGTGTCAAAAGGGTGATTGTGTACTATATTTTTGTAGTGATCAATCACTCTCATTCGTAAGGCATTGGAAGGAGGAACGTTTCTCTGATGAGAACACGCCAGTACATTCTAGAGGCAGCAGAACGCATGCTTCAAACCAAGGGCCTGGCTCGCCTGACCAATAAAGAGATCGCGGAGGCTGCTGGATGCGCTGAAGGAACCCTGTATAACCATTTTGATACCAAGGAAGCCTTAATTCTGGCAGCCATTCAAGAAAACCAGCCTGCTTTCCTCGCAGTTGTTGCGGAGGATCGTGTTGGAGAGCACTCCATTGAGCAGAACGTGCAGGAAATTGCTCTGGCAGCCATTCGCTATTACCAAAAACTCCTCCCATTGGCGACGGCTTTATTCGCAGATATGGATCTGCTGGCTCACTTTCGTCTCTGGATGCAGGAGCACCAGGGCGGACCACTGAGGATCTATGAGATTGTTGCTCAATACGTTGCGGCTGAGCAGCGTCTTGGCCGTCTCAAGCCAGAGATTGATCCGTTCTCTTTTGCGGCGCTTCTGCTGGGAAGTTGCCATCAGTATGTCTTCATCAACTACTTTCAGGGACACGATCCCTTTCCTGTCCCAGAAGGTCAATTTGTCGCAGGCATTGTGCAAACGCTCTTACAGGGAGGTACCCCACCGAAGTAAATCATTCAGGGGGAAGCATTCAGCCTGTGCAGATGCACCTTCCCATAAGCATGCTTCTTTGAGAAGTGTGCTGACGACATCGCGAGCGGTCTTGTGCATGACCGCTTGCTATCAGAAAGGAACAGAGCACATCATGATAAGCGCAGCATTTCCCTATCAAAAAAAGCGTCAACGGGTTCTGGGACTGGAGATGGCGTATGTGGACGAGGGCCAGGGTGACCCGATTGTCTTCCTGCACGGCAACCCCACCTCTTCCTACCTCTGGCGCAATATCATTCCGTACCTGGAAGGATTCGGGCGCTGTATCGCCCCTGATCTGATTGGCATGGGTGATTCTGCCAAGCTGCACAACAGCGGCCCTTCCTCCTACACCTTCGTCGAGCATCGCCGCTTTCTGGATGCCCTGCTTGACGTGCTCGAAGTCCGGGAGCGCGTCACATTTGTCGTGCATGATTGGGGATCGGCCCTGGCCTTCGACTGGGCATATCGTCATCCAGATGCAGTGAAAGGTCTTGCCTATATGGAAGCGATTGTCACATCGATGCACTGGAGCGAGATGTCCGAACGCGGACGCACGATCTTCCAGGCACTGCGATCTCCCGCAGGGGAACAGATGGTCCTGGAACAAAACTCTTTTATCGAGGTCAACCTGCCCGCGACGATCCAGCGCACGCTGACCGAGGAAGAAATGAATGCGTATCGTCGCCCGTTTGCCGAGCCCGGTGAAGGGCGCCGTCCCACGCTGAGTTGGCCACGTCAGCTTCCCATTGACGGAGAGCCAGCGGATGTGAGTGAGATTGTCAGGACCTATGGAGCGTGGCTTTCCCGCAGCTCCATCCCTAAATTCTTCATTCACACTGATCCTGGGACCATGTCACCGAGCGCACTGGTGGTCTGCCGAGCCTGGCCCAATCAAAGCGAGATCAGCGTGCGCGGGCTCCATTATCCCCAGGAGGATTCTCCTGACGAGGTGGGGCAGGCTCTGGTGAATTGGGTGCAAACACTTCAGTAGAATAAGGATGAGAACGACGATGTCACCACAGATCATGCGGGTGATACAAATCCATAGCTATGGTGGGCCCGACCAGCTCAGGCTGGAAGAGACGCCGCGACCAGCGCCCTCAGCCGGCGAAGTGCTTGTGCGTGTCCACGCAGCCGGCGTGAATCCAATCGATTGGCAAATCCCTCAGGGCTTGATGAAAGAGGTTCAGCCGGTGACATTTCCCTTTACTCCTGGCATCGAGCTGGCAGGAGTGGTCGAAGCGGTTGGCCCTGGTGTGGCCGCTGATCTGATCGGGCAAGCCGTCCTTGGACAGATCGCAAACGGCGCCTACGCCGAGTATGTCTCGGTCCCTGCCGAGATGCTTGCTCTCAAGCCGAAGAGCTTGAGTTTTATCGAGGCTGCCGCATTCCCGGTCGGTGCGACAACAGCCTGGCGGGCGCTTTTCGACAAAGGTGGCTTGACAGCTGGTCAGCGGGTACTGATTCAGGCGGCAATAAGCGGTGTTGGTGTGTTCGCGGTTCAGTTAGCAAAATGGAAGGGCGCCCAGGTGATCGGCACAGCCTCAACCGCAGCGAATCGTGACTTTGTGCGCGCTCTTGGCGCGGATCTGGTCGTGGATTCCTCGACGACGCCGGTTGAGAGTGTGGTTCAGGATGCGGATATGGTGCTGCATGGTGGAGCAGCGAGCTTGAGCAGTTCTCTGGCAGCCCTGCGGCGTGGGGGAACGCTGATCACGAATGCGGGTCTCGGACCAAAGGACCAGGAACACGTGCAGGCGCGTGGGGTGCGTGCGATGACGAGCCGTGGTGCGACAACTGTCTCCCTGGAGACGTTGGCACGGTTGGCCGATGAGGGCTATCTCAAAGTCCCGGTTGGAAAAACGTTTCCGCTCAGCGAGGTGCAACACGCGCATGCGTACGCTCAGAGCGGTCAGGGACGTGGGAGGTTTGTGTTGCGGGTGGTGGAAGAAGATCACGTGATGTCTTGAGCGCTGTTCTTGGCGATGGAGGGCCGCCGGAGTTTCAGGCAAGCGGCCATTCTGGGCGCAAAGGCTCTGGCGGGCGAGTTCGGCATTGATGAAAGAGACACAGCCCTCGTGTGGAGCTTTCGGAGTGCGTTGGCGGGCGGGCGCTCATTCTCGGTATGTCTTACTCGGCGCAGAGCGCGACGTTCAGCGCCTTTGCAGCGACCGCGGTGAACCACTTTACCGTTCGAGAAAAAGAGGGGATAAAGAGTATGCAGCAACAATCGATCGATTACAGCCGCAAATGGTATGTGATGGCCGCGGTCGCGATGGGAATCTTCTTGGCGACGATCGACGGCAGCATTGTCAACATCGCGCTGCCGACGCTGGTGCGCGAGCTGCGGACGGATTTCGCCATCGTGCAGTGGGTGGTGTTGGCCTACCTGATGACTGTGACGACACTAACGCTGAGTGTGGGCCGGCTGGCCGATATGCTCGGCAAGAAGACGCTCTACACCAGCGGGTTCGTCGTCTTCACTATCGGCTCGCTGCTCTGTGGGCTGGCGCCCACAGTCGACTGGCTGATCGGCTTCCGCGTGCTGCAGGCCATCGGCGCCGCAATGACGATGGCTTTAGGTACCGCGATTGTGACCGAGGCCTTCCCAGCGGCCGAACGCGGCAAAGCGATGGGGATCATCGGTGCGGTGGTCTCGATCGGCATCGTCCTGGGTCCTGCGCTGGGCGGGCTGTTGATCGCAGCGCTCTCCTGGCACTGGATCTTCTTCGTGAATCTCCCGGTTGGGTTGATCGGCACGCTGATGGTGGCGCGGTTTGTTCCAGCCATCACACCAGAAGGCGGCCAGCGCTTCGACTCTGTCGGAGCTCTCACTCTTTTCGTCAGCCTGATCTCCTTGCTGCTGGCCCTGACGCTGGGTCAGCAAGCCGGGTTCGGCGCACTGCCGGTACTGCTGCTCTTCGCCACCTGCGCGCTCTTTCTGGCGGTGTTCATCAGGGTGGAATGGAAGAGCCGTCAGCCGATGATCGACCTACGGCTCTTTGCAAACAGCCTGTTCAGCATCAATCTGATCACCGGCTTTCTCACGTTCGTCGCGATCGCCGGCACGATGGTCTTGACGCCGTTCTATCTTGAGAATATGCTCGGATATGAGACACGCATGGTTGGCCTCTTGCTAGCCGTCGTACCAATCGCGCTTGGCGTTGTGTCGCCGATCTCCGGCGTATTATCAGACCGTTTCAGCACCCGCTCGATAAGCGTGATCGGGTTGGTGGCATTGCTGATCGGCTACAGTGCAGTCAGCACCCTTGGTCTACACACAACTTTGCTTGGATACTTACTACGTTTCCTGCCGATTGGTATCGGCATGGGTCTGTTTCAGTCGCCAAACAACAGCGCGATTATGGGGGCGGCACCGCGCGAGCGCTTGGGAGTGGCCTCCGGCCTGCTCTCGATCACCCGTACCCTCGGTCAGACGGTGGGCGTAGCCGCATTAGGGGCGGTGTGGGCCAGCCGTGTAGGGTATTACGCGGGCAGAGCGGTGCAGGGCGATGGGACTGCTGCCCCGGTAGCGGCCCAAGTCGCGGCGCTGCAAGACACCGTCCTGGTGATCGTCGCCATGATACTCCTGGCTTTAGTGCTGAGCGTCTGGGGAGTGATGCAGGAACGACACGTGCGGGATATGGCAGGGTTAGGGGCCAATCTCTCGGAAGGCTCCTGATCGGATAGGAAACGCAGAGACACAGACTGCTTCTATTGCTCCTCGGTGTGCGTGGCCTGGAAGTCGTCGTTGAAGTCACTGCCGAACGACGACGCCCACGGGAAGCTCCATCCCATCCTGCGCTTGTGTGCCTGCAGTTTCGCCAGCGGCGCTCGCGACACGGCGCAGAGAGTAACATCGTGGTTCGCCAGGTGGATGACGAAACCGTCGATGCCGTCGGCGATCGCCGAATAGGACGGGCACCCCCATGTCATTCCCGTTCATCTGCCGAACCGCGACGACCCAGGATGCGGCGGCGAGCCCGAGTATCGTCAGTGCGGCTGCGGTCGCGGCTGTCCTAGCGCTCGTCATGGCGGCAAAGCGGGGAGTGCTGCAACCATCTGTCAGGCTGCGGCCACGATCTTCGCTGGTCCGCTCCAGCGCGCTGCTAGACCTCGCTCTGGTTGCCGGCGCGCCTTGCCGCGCGCCGGCCGTTCACCTCTTCCCTGGCATCCGAGCCCATGGACCTGCTCGGCTCGGCGCTCAGCTTCAGCCCCCTAGGCTCATAACTGAACGCGCTCTGCATCCACGAACGCCACGTTCTGGCGCTCGAGCGCCTTGGCCGCACCGCTGCGCTGGCTCAGTCCAAGCTTGGCGAAGCCCACGCCGGTGCTCGTGCCTCTGCGAGCTCGTCACTCGCTCTCGTACTCGTCGTGCCGGCGGATCCAGACCTGCCAGGCCTCGCCCTCGTCGCGGTCCTTGGGTGCGTGGTCGAGGATCGGGTAGTAGCTCATGAGAAACTCCAATCCACGCCACGTCGTCGAGTACGAGTGGTAGACGCTGTCGTCATCAGTTACGAAGGTACTGAACCCAGGGCTTTCAGTCAGGTAACCAACGATGTCGGTCCCCGTTGCGCTGGCGTTGTGCTCGACGATCGGTGGTAGCCCGCTCGCTGCTAGCCCGCTCGCTGCTAGCCCGCTCTCCATCATCAGCGCCACAGCCTCGCGGCTTTGTTCCTCCGTGCGCGAGAAGCCGAGGTCGAAGTTGAAGTCGGTTCGCGCGGACGAGACCCACTGAAAGCTCCAGCCCATGCGGCGCTTGTAGGCCTGCAACTTCTCAAGCGGTGCTTGCGAGACGAAGACGAATCTCAGGTCACGAGCGTGCAGGTGCGGGAGCACGCCGTTGACGGCATCGGCGATCGACGAATTCACTGGGCAACCGGCCTGGTAGCTCGGGCCGAACATGAAGTGGTAGACCAACAGCTGCGAGCGGCCGTCGAACAGCTCGCGCAGCGTCCTGGTACCCTCGTCGGTGTCGAACAGGTAGTCCTTCTCGACCGGGACCCACGGCAGCTCGCGCCGCTCCCTGGCGAGCTCGTCACCCAGCCGTGTGTGCTGCTTCTCGCGTTCGAGCAGCTTCTCGCGTGCCGCAAGCCACTCTTCACGGCTTGCGATCTTGTGATCGATCATTGTTCTCTCCTTTCGGCTGCAAGGGGCTGTGCTGGCACGAGGGCCGTGTACGCTCGCTCGAGCGTCTTGCCCGGACCGCTGCGCCAGCTGTCGGCCACTGACTCAGACATGGGATCAGGAAAGATGTCGTCCTCGTCTGCCTCGACTCCATCGAAGATGGCTCGCGCAACGGACTGCGGTGAGGCCTTCGGAAGATCGAAGCCGCGAGTCATATCGGTATCGGTTGGTCCGGTCAGGACGGCATGCACCCTCACGCCTTGCCCCGCCAACAGGAGGCGCAGCGATTGCGTCAGGTTGAAGGCCGCCGCCTTCGAGATCGAGTAGGCCGGAGTGATCGGGAAGGGAGCGAGGGCCATCATCGACACGTTGTTGACGATCGCTCCTCCAGAGCGAATCAGCAACGGCAGGAACGCCTGGGTCACGCCATATGTGCCGAACAGGTTGACGGCGAGGTGCTGTTCAAGCACGGCACGGTCGCTCAAGTCGTCGTACAGCGCCACGCCAGCGTTGTTGACGAGGATGTCGAGCGAGTCGACTTTCCCGACGGCTTCCTGAATCTGCGCCGTGTTGGTCACGTCTAGGGTCAGGGGCGTGACGCGCTCATCCGAGTGGGCCAAAGGCTGGCGCGTAGAGGCATACACCCGCTTCACGCCTCGCCTCAAGGCTTCCTCGACCAGCGCCCGCCCGATGCCGCGATTGGCCCCGGTCACCAGGACTGTTTTGTCTACGAGCTTCATGTGGTCTCCTATGATGTATTTGGAACATCCGTTCTTCATTCGGTAGTATATACTTGTTTTCTGAGGCGATCTATGACATAATATTCTCAAAATATGTCTGATCGTCTCAAGAGAGGAGCAGAGCATGGACGTGCTCACAGATGTACTGGATGCACTTGAACTGAAAGGGTGCATCTCTGCGCGCAGAGCGCTTGTTCCGCCCTGGCGCTACAACTTTGCCGCCAGTCAAGATATGATTTTTCACCTGCTCAGCTCTGGTGGTGGCTACCTCTCGATTGAAGGAGATCCAACACCTCTGCGGATCGAGAATGGGGGGGTCCTGCTCTTCCCGTTTGGGCACGCTCACTCGATCTGCGATGAACTCACCTCACCCCTGAACCAAGTCTTGCATGTGGCGTATTCCGCGCAAAGTGAGTACCGGATCTCCCCAGATGCGGGCGAGGGATCAAAGATGGTCGTGCTGTGTGGCGCGTTCCGTTTGGAGCATCCCGGAGCATTTCCCTTGCTGCACAGCTTGCCAAGAGTTATTCATATTCCCGCACAGCAAGGCCAATTGGCGCCGGGCTTCACTGAGATTGTGCGTTTGATCGCACGTGAAGCAGCTGCACCTCGGCTGGGAACGGAAGTGATGCTCAGGCGGTTAACCGAACTGCTCTTCATTCAAGTAATCCGGATCTGGGTTGAGCAGCAAGCGGGGGCCTCAAGAGGATGGTTAGCGGCGCTCCACGATCAGCCCATCAGCACTGCTCTGGGCCTGATCCATCAATCGCCTGAACGCAGGTGGAAGGTTGAGGAACTGGCAGCGGCGGTGGCTCTCTCCCGCCCAGTTTTCTCCGCGCGCTTTACCCGTCTTGTGGGTGAGCCCCCCATCAAGTATCTGACCCGTTGGCGCATGCACAGAGCGACCCGTTTGCTCAAGAATGACGTCGAAGTGGAAAAGATCGCCGAGCTGCTCGGCTATGAGTCAGGAGTGGCCTTTCGTAAAGCCTTCAAGCGAGAGGTCGGCATACCGCCGGCCAGGTATCGAAAGCTTGGGTAACCGCCTCCCGATGGGACTATCCGAGGGTGGACACAGCTCGACGTTTCTACGAAAAGAGAACCTCGATTTCACTGGGGAGGAGCAGTCTACTCGGGAGACCGTATAAACTTGGGAAAAGTGTACGTTAAGGATCAGCGGATAGCTTTGTGAAGCCATCCGCTGATCGAAGGTGCTTGCGATCGCCAGCGGGCCGCGTCGACATCTCGTTCAACGCGGTCGGGATCGCGGATGCGAAGATTCTGGGTGTGCCGCTGGTCGAGCTGGATGTCGAGCAGTTCTCCCTGCCGATCATGGCCTACACGATATCGTACTTTCTGACCGCACGCCTGGCGGCGCGGCGGATGGTCGCGAATCGATCGGGGGTGATCATGACCGTCACCTCAATCCCTTCGCGGACGGGCACCCCATTGCAGGGAGGCTACCCTCCGGCGATGGCTGCCAAGGAGGCACTCACTCGGGATCTGTCAGCCGAGCTGGCACCTCAGGGCATTCGCGTGGTCGGTCTGCGACCACACGGGATACCGGAGACAGGCACGCTCAAGGAAGCCTTCGAGCCTCGCGCCAAGGCATTGGGAGTGACCTGGGAACAGTGGCAAGAGTCGCTCGCAAGCAGAACCCACGCGCGACGGCTTTCGACGCTCGCGGAGATGGCCAACGTGGCGGTCTTCATGGCTTCCGATCAGGCAAGCGGGATGACGGGAACGACCGTCAACTTGACCATGGGCAGCCTGGACGGCTAACCCCGATAGAATTATCTCCAGTTGGTGTAAAGCATCAAGATGCGATTTTTGTAGCTCGTTTGAACCTGGTGTCAGCTTCGCTTCGTTTAGGCCAACCAAGGCGACGCGCTGCGCTGAGCAGCACAACGACCATCGCTCTGCTGCTGATGCGCATCTCTGGGCTGACCGCGGTTGTGCTGGGCGTGCTGTTCTGGACTGGCAATGCCCTGACGCTGCTCCCGATTCACATGCTGGCTGGGTTCGTGCTGGTGCTCACGCTCTGGATCCTGGCGCTCCTGGCCCTGCGGGCCGGCGTGCGCCCGGATTCGTCACTCCAGCCGGTGGCTACATCAGTTAACACTAGGGTAGAAAGATGGCTCCCAGCAGCGCGATTGATGCGCCCGCCGTTGGGCGAGGCGCATGACCAGTGTGGTCTGCAGGGCTCTTACGCAGTATCTGTGCGGCACAACCTCCCCTGATACATAATCGCACGTTGACTCATCCTCCACTGAGGCAATCTCCGCTTCGCCCATTTCCTGGGCCCGAGCATTTTGCCTGGCAGATCTTGACTTCGAGTGCGCTCAAAGCTGTATACTCCTGCCTATGGAAACTCTGACTGTTCGAGAAGCAGCGGCACTCACGGGCTTGAGCGCACACACCTTGCGCTACTACGAGCGCATCGGTCTTCTCCAACCGGTTGCCCGCAATGCAAGCGGGCATCGCCAGTATGCGCATGCCGACCTGGAGCACCTGCAGTTCCTGCATTGTCTGCGCGCCACTGGCATGCCGGTTCGCCGGATGCAGGAATTTGCTGCGCTGGCCCGCGCAGGGCACGCACCCGTAGGCGCCGCCCTTGAACTCCTGGAGTCGCACCGGCGCGCGGTACAGGCGCGCATTGCGGAATTCGAGCGCGCGCTGAGCATCATCGATGCGAAGGTGCAGCGCTTGCGCCTCAGCGATGGGGCGCACGGTCCACAATCGCTCCCAGCAAACGATCTGCCCAGCGAAGAACCGGAGCAGTGCGAATGACGGCAGAGTAGCTGGCATTCGGCAAGGCAGTCTTCCGCTCTGCGCCTCCTCGCCGCCGCTGCTATGGTGCGTCGCGTGTCGGCTGGTACTACGCTTCTTGCAAGCGGGGCAGACAGTCGCGTGCAGGTGCGCCCGAAGGCATCAGCAATCGTGTGAGAGAAAGTGAAGCGCTCTTTGGCACAGCAACGATTTCACTTTGGCATCGGAACACCACAACAGCAGGGCACGTACGAGCAACTCCGCAGCCTCTGGGTGGCGGCCGATCATGCAGCGCTCATCGAAGATGTGTGGCTCTTCGACCATCTCATTGCGCTGGGTGATGACCCAAAGATCCCCATCCTCGAGGGGTGGAGTCTGCTTGCGGCCCTTGCAACGCAGACCCGCCGCGTACGCATTGGCATTCAGGTGACGAGCAACACGTTTCGCCACCCGGCGATCCTTGCCAAACAAGCCGCGACGGTCGATGGCATCTCCGGCGGGCGACTCAACTTCGGTATCGGCGCGGGCTGGAACCAGCGTGAGCACCGTGGCTACGGCGTTCCATTCCCGCCGCCGTCCGAGCGCGTGGCGCGGCTCGATGAGGCCTGTACGCTCATCCGCCGCCTCTGGACGGAGCCGACGCCATCGTTTGAAGGGCAATACTATCAGATCCAGGAGGCCTATTGTGAGCCCAAGCCCTTACAGCAACCGTACCCGCCGATCATGATCGGCGCCAGCAGTGAACAATTGATGCTGCGAGTCGTGGCCAAGCACGCCGATCGCTGGAGCGCGATGGCCGCCACACCGGAAGAGTTTCGACGGAAAAGTGCGATTCTGGATCGCTATTGCGCAGAACGTGGGCGGGACCCTACCACGATTGGACGCTCCGTGATGATCCCGGTGCACCCGGCCAACTTGGATCTCCGACAGGTCCGCGAGATCACCAGGCGGTATATTGAGGCGGGGGCGACGCACGGAACGCTGTTGCTGTTTGCGCCGTATCCTGAAGCGATCGTGCCACACTTGGTCGACGAGGTGATGACCCCCTTGCAAGTGGACGGTTGGCACTGAGGGCACGGGGGAGCGTCAGGGCAGGGAGAAGTCTGGTATGGAACAATGATCATGATTTCGACGTTCATCAGCAATTTCTCGCTGCTGCGGCTCAGGCATTTTCGGATGTATCTGGGCGGGCAGGCGATCTCGCTCAGCGGCTGACTAGCTGGCGAGATTGAGCATCTCGCGCAGCTGCCGCTGAAGATACACGCGCTCGGCACGGTTGCCGCACAGGGCGAGCGCCCGCGCATAGGCATCGGCGGCAGCCGCGCTCTGGTTCGTCCGGCGCAGCAGATCGGCGCGCGCTGCGTGATAGGGATAAAAGCCATCCGCGCGACTGTCGAGGCGCAGCAGCATCTGCAAACCGGTCTCTGCGCCCCAGGCCATCGCCATCGCTACCGCGCGGTTCACTTCGACCACCACAGACGGAGTCATTGTCGTCAGGGTGTCATAGAGCGTCGCGATCTGACGCCAGTCGGTGGCCTCAGCCGTCGGCGCTTCGGCATGCAGCGCGCTGATCGCCGCCTGCACCTGATAGGGTCCCGGATCGTAAAGGGCAAATGCCGCCTTCAGAACTGCAATCCCCTCGTGGATTCTGGCCTGGTCCCAGCGGGTGCGATCCTGTTCATCAAGCACGACGAGTTCGCCCGCCGCATTGAGGCGCGCCTCGCGTCGTGAATCGTGCAACAGCATCAGCGCCAGCAGACCGTGCACCTCAGCACTTTGCGGCAGCAGGTCGACCAGGAGGCGGCACAGGCGGATCGCCTCGCTGCACAGAGCGCTGCGCGTCAGGGTATCGCCTGCGGTGGCGCAGTAGCCTTCATTGAAGATCAGGTAAATGACCGCCAGCAGCGCGTCCAGCCGTTCCGGCAGCAGATCTGTGGGCGGCACGCGGTAGGGAATGCCTGCGTTACGGATTTTTGCCCGCGCCCGCGCCAGCCGCTGTGCCATCGTTGGCACCGGGACGAGGAACGCTCGGGCGATTTCGGGCGTGGACAGCCCGCCCAGCGTGTGCAGCGTCAGCGCGACCTGCGCTTCCAATGCCAGCGTGGGATGGCAGCAGGTGAACATCAGTTTGAGCCGGTCATCGGGAATCGAGTCGTCCATCTCCGGTTCCTTTTGCCTGACGAGGGAGTCGAGGATGGCTGCTTTGCGCTCTTGCGTCGCCGCACGACGCAGGCGGTCGATGGCGCGATGTATCGCGACAGTCATCAACCACGCGGCGGGGTTGCGCGGCACGCCATCGATCTCCCAGCGTTCCAGCGCATTGACTAGCGCGTCTTGCAGCGCGTCCTCGGCCAGCGTGAAATCGCCAAGCTGGCTGATCAGCGCCGCCAGAATACGTCCGTGTGCCTCGCGGAAGGTCGTTTCGATCTGTTCCGCTGCGGTCATGCCTTACCTGCGACTGCTATGCCTGGGGATTCTCCCACACCGGGCGGACTTCAATCGAGCCGTACTTCGCGCCGGGCATCTTCGCTGCCCAGGCAATCGCTTCATCGAGATCTTTGCAGTCGAGCAAAAAGATTCCGCCCAATTGCTCGTGCGTTTCGGCGAACGGGCCGTCGATGGTCAGGGTCTTGCCTTTGCGAACGCGCACGGTTGTTGCGTCGGTGACGGGGCGAAGGGCTTCACTAGCCAGCAGCACCCCGGCAGCTTTGGCTTCTGTCACATAATCAAGCCAGGCTTGCACAGCGGCCTTGGCTTGTTCAGGGGTATAGTCTGGCGCTTTAGATGTGTCCGCATAATCCAGCAGTAAGTACTTCATGAGTTTATCCTCCGCTGTATAGATTATTGGCTGCTAATGCCTTCCCATATAAATGGCGAACAGGGAAGCGTCAAAATGACAGATCGAAGCCAAAACCCTTGAGAGCCGTGTACACAAAGTATCGAGGAATGTTCGAGGCAACTGTGCTCTTTAGCATTTCTCTCTCCTTCGTCATTTCTCTATCTCACGTCAAGTGCTCTGTACCACAACCTTCGCTTGAACCTCATAGTGATCAGTCTCCGAAACTGGAAAAACGTTACAAATGTCCGACTTCTCGCATCGTGGAATCAGTGCCAGTGGTTCGTTAGTGGTGCCTATCTCCCTGGGGCTTTCCCAGGCGTTCTTGGCCGGCTGGCGAGGAAGAAGGGCGCACCATCGATCTCCATGCCTGCGACGGATCCCAAACTCCACAGTGCCGTGGCGCCGAGGGCCCGCTTGTACCACTCGACCGCCGTGGGCGCGTTGGGGACGGCCAGCATGAGGGATATGACTGGTCTGTGTACTTGTGATGTCACGACGCTCTGCTTTCTCCATCGGATTGCACTTTAATCACTTGCCCCTTTCCTCATTGGTTAAAATCTGGCTTATTTGTATGTAAGCGGAAGAGACCAATCCCGCTCAAGACAACACCCAAGGCATATAAAGCGAGATCAGCGTATGCATTTGGCCCTGTCAACTGACCAGGAATAATCAGACCGTACAAGACTGCTATTTGGGCGATGCCCATCATCACTGTATTCAGCCAAAATCCTAAGCGTGTCCCTGTAGCATTATGACCGTCGCCCAGATCGCTATCACACCATAGCCAAAAAGCAAGACGGAATAAACTTCAATTGCACGGCTTCCAAGTAAGCGTGCCGGATCCTCCATATCGGCAGGATTAACTGTTATACCCCAAGCGACAGAAAACAGACTCTGTGGGCCTTGCGTGCTGAACAGCAATGTATGATAGACGCCGATGGCTATGTGAAAGACCGCCCATAATATGAGCATGACGGCTCCAATTAGAATGAAGCCATTTGTTCTCGTCTTCACGATTTCTTCCTTTCTCTATAGAGGCTGTATAAATGAAATTCTTCACTTCGCGGTAATTAGCGCACAAACTTAGTATCCGCTACCGTAATCGCAAAAACATATCGGTTCGCTCAACAAGTGCTCGTTCCGTGGTACTGCATCAGCGTGTAGCCTGTCGACCAACGGCCTGGAATGAAGAACAAAGTCTTGGTCCATAGGCAGTCGGAGACGCGGCGGACGCCACCGCTGGCCGACGTGGGCAAGGTGGCAGCCTGCGTGGCGTCAGATCACGCCCGCACCACGACCGCCGCAGGCCTCAACATCTTCTGCGGCGCGGAGGCGGGTCGGCTCCACCGAGTTATTGGGCCGCCAGAGGCTACCGAGCTACTAGCGCCAGTGTCGCGAGCATTCCCACGATATTGAGAACAGTGTTAAAAGCCGCGTGGGTGATCATGCCAATGTAGATATTGCGCTTCCATGATACGACGTAGACCAAAGGCAGGATGGCGATGATTCGGCTGATGTTCTGCCAAGGTGAGAAGAAGTGGTAGAGCGAGAAAAGCAGCACGTTGATGAGAGGGGCCCAAGTTCTGGAGGCTGGAATGCGCGGAAGCAAGTAGCCTCGGAAATACAGCTCCTCTACCAGCGGGCCTGCAATGCTGAGGGCCAGTTCTGCCACGAACGTTACGACCAACACCCCTTGCGGATACTGGGAAATGGTCGCGAGTGATGTTGCAGGCAGTGACCAATCTGGTAGCCACGAGAAGAAGGTTTTGGCTAGGTAGCTGTCGAAAGGTGCCAGAAGGGCAAAGACCGCCAGCATCCAGGCCAGCAGCACAGGCACGAAGAGCAGGTAGTTCCAGACTGGCAGCGGATCGCGGTACAGAACCACGCTGTGGAGTGAGAAGCGCCCGCTGGTGCGCTTGCCTTCGTAGAGCAGATATCCCAATTCGAAGGGGATCAGAATGACGATGATGGCAAGCAGCAGGGCCAGTATTGATGGATAGCCAGCGCGCATGACAAGCGGCCCGGCAAGGAAGTAGAAAGCAGTAATGAGGGCACCGGGGAGCAAGTGCAATGTGAGCGTTTGCCAAGTGGAGTGGACGCGTATGTCTGAGATCAATTCAGCCTCCTGTGACGTCCTAACGGCCTGGCGTTCAGCGGGCGGCTGGGTGGACAACCGTCCGGCCATTATACTATGTTATTGGAGACCGAACACAGAGTGATGCAATTCAGAAAGGTATGTCGTCGATGGGCATGTTTTGCGATAAAGTGATAGGCATTCGTGCGATTGTTAATGAAATGCCATAAAATACAGTAAACGTCGATAAGTGAAGTAAATTATTTATACAGCCTCTATATTGGTTTGCTGTAAGGCAATCCAATCTCACGGATGTGCTGTTCAACGTGCCACTTGCTCTCAAAGTGAGGCACGCCGCTTGAATACTGCCAAGTGATCGCTCCGAGAGTCGCGGTGATGGCCTCGATCACCGCGCACTGACCAGGCACCGCGTGGTGCCAGTAGCGCATGAACGACCGCGACGCCAACTGGCGCTTGCCCTTGCGGCGAGGGTTGTAGTCTACCACGGTGCGTGCAAGATGCGCGTCACAGCGCTAAGAAAGCGGTGGTCGAAGTAGGCTGCATCGGCGTACACGACTGCGACCGTCAGGAGGCCAATCAGTGACTCATGGACGTGGGCGATGGAAAGCCCGTGAGTGTGGACGTGAGAGCGGCGACTGAAGCTGCTGCTGATGGTGACACTACTCTACGCCTTCTTGCTCTCGCTGCTCGAGGCAGCCTTGGAGCTGCTACGCGAGTGACTGTTACGCAATTGGTGTCATCGCACAGGAAGGCGGAGCTGCGACCTCGCGGCTCCGCTCTACCGCTTACGCTCGGTGTTCTCTTGACTCTGGCAAGCTTACCTTTCATCTATTCGTCGCTAAGAACCGCCGCGGCGAGCCTTCCGACGCGTTCGGGATCGGCGATCGCGTCGATCTCGACGATCTTGCCATCGGCGACGGTGAAACCCATTACGGCGAAGGGCCGTCCACCCACAGTGATGACCGCTCCGGCTGCCCCGTTCACAAGGGCGGGTCGCACCAGCGCGGCCGGTATGGCACGTGCCTGCCTGGCCACGGCCGCCGCACCACGGATCACCTTGGAGGCAGCGGGGCGCCTGGCGCCAAAGTCGGCTCGCAGCACGACGTCGGGGTCGAGCAGTGCGACGAGGGCGTCGAAATCGCCCCCACGCGCTGCCAGGAAGAAGGCGTCGACCACCTCTCGTTGACGAGCGAGATCGGGGTCGGGAGCGACTCTCTCGGTGCCTTTGACACGTCGCCGTGCCCTGCTGGCGAGCTGTCTCGCTGCCGCAGGAGATCGACCGACCATGGCAGCGATCTCCTCGAAGGGCAGCTCGAACATGTCGTGGAGCACGAACGCCAGCCGCTCCGCCGGTGACAGGGTATCGAGCACGACGAGAAGGGCCAGGCCGACCGAGTCCGCCAGCAACGCTTCCTCCTCCGGTTGGAGCTCCCCGTCTGGGCTGATGACGGGATCAGGGATGTGGACGCCGAGGGATTGCTCACGTCGCCTGTTGCGCGACCGCAACATGTTCAGACAGACGCGGGCAACGATCGTGGTCAACCACCCGCCGAGGTTTTCGACCTCGCTCGCTCCTGCCCGGCTGAGGCGCAGCCAAGTGTCCTGGACGGCGTCGTCGGCCTCAGTGAGCGAGCCGAGCATCCGGTAGGCCACCGCCCGCAGATGGTCCCGCTGCTCCTCGAAGCGGTCTGCCAGCCACTCGTTCTCGTCCATCGGTCACATCCTCTCGTTGCCAGGTGTCATAGACATGACCCCACACACACGACGGATGTGACAAGGAGACACGATGAAAGCTCGAATCAGCAAGTCGGCGATGAGCGTGCCTGGTGTCATGGGCGCCCTCCAGGCGCTCGGAACGGCAGGGACACGAGGCGACCTGCCGAAGGAAACCAACGCGTCCTGCTGCGTGCCAGTTCCGCGCGCCCGCGTGCGGCGATGATCAGTTCTCGCGGGCGAGGGGGAACTGGCCTTCGCCGGACGACTCATCAGAGTAGGAGGAAGCTGTGACGTCACCCATCCTGGTCACCGGCGGCACGGGCACCCTGGGGCGGCTCGTCGTCTCGCGGCTGCTCAACGCCGGTCGCGTCGTCCGAGTGCTCAGCCGACGCAGCCGCGAAGGCGGAGAGGGTATCAAGGAGGGCGGGGAGGGTATCGAGTTCGTGAGGGGTGACCTGGCCACGGGCGGGGGGATCGAAGAGGCGGTGGAGGGCACCGAGATCATCGTGCATTGCGCGGGCAGCAGCAAGGGCGACGAGGACAAGGCCCGCAACCTGGTCCAGGCAGCGTCGCGGGGTGGGGCGCGGCATCTACTCTACATCTCGGTCGTCGGCGCCGACACCATCCCCCTCGCCAGCGGTATTGACCGCGCGATGTTTGGCTACTTCGGGTCCAAGCTAGCCGCAGAGCGGGCCGTGGCCGACTCCGGCCTGCCCTGGACGACGCTGCGCGCCACCCAGTTCTATGACCTGATCCTGATGGTGGCGCGGCAGATGGCCAGGCTACCTGTGATACCGGTCCCGGCGGGGTTCCAGTTCCAGCCCATCGACGCCGGCGAGGTGGCGGACCGGCTCGTGGAACTTGCGCTTGGCACGCCGGCCGGGCTGGTGGATGACATGGCCGGGCCGCGGGTGTACGAGATGGCCGAGCTGCTGCGCTCCTACCTGCGGGCCAGTCACCACCACCGGCCGATCATTCCGGTCTGGCTGCCAGGCAAGGCCGCCCGCGCGTTCCGGGCTGGCGCGAACCTGAACCCGGAGAGGGCTGTGGGCCGCCGAACCTGGGAGGAGTTTCTGGCCGCGCGGGTGAGTTCGCCCAGCGACAGCAGGTCGAGCCTGGCTTAGCGGCCGACGAGGGCCAGGCCGATCAGCCCCCGCCAGGCTCAACACCAGCGTTTCGACGATGAACTGCAGCCGAATGTCCCGGCTGCGCGCACCCACCGCCTTGCGCAACCCGATCTCGCGGGTGCGCGAGGTCATGCTCACCAGCATGATGTGCATAATCCCGATGCCGCCGACCAGCAGCGAGATGCCCGCCACCGCCGCTAGGAACGCCGTCATCACCGCGTGATCGTTGTCAAGGTGCCAAGCAACTGGATTTGGTTGAAGAAACGGAAGTCGTCTGCCGTGCCATCGGCCTTGAGCTGATGCCGCTCGCGCAGCAGCGCTGAGATCTGCGCCTGCACTGCATTGATATCCTGGCTCTTGATCACCGACAGCCCGATCGACTGCACCTGCCGCCCATTGCCGTCGAGTGCGCGCGCCGAACAGCCGCTGTTGGGCCGCGCTGAGCGGCACGAATGCCTGGTCGTCCGCCGAGCCGACGTGCTCGCCACCGCCCAGGGTGTCGCCCTTCGGCGCCAGCACGCCGATCACCCGCAGCGCCTGGCCTTTAATGCGCACGGTTTCCAGCAGTGCGACGCTGCCCGCGCCATGGTGCTTCAGTGACTCCAGCGCCATGGCGCCGCGGTTCGCCGCCCGTGCATCGAGGTGAGCACGCCGCCCGAGCGCAGCAGCAGCTCAGCGACGTCATCCGAAAGCTGCTGAGCGAGGCCGCAGAGAGCTGACCTTGGAGACGATGTCGCGCCCGACCTTCTCGACCATCCTGTTCGCCATCTTCTCAACCGCGTTCCGACTTCGATACTATGCCCCATGAACCGAGCAGCGTCGGGCTCTCCGCGTCCTGGGTGAGTTCGGCCACCGCGACGAACACGACGCCCCAGGCAATCGCCGCGAGTGCCCAGATCGGGCCGAGACTCGAGTCGACGTCCGGGAACACCACCGAGGCGAGGCCGAACAGGGCTCCGAGCAGGCCGGCGACCCACGCCGAGAGCCACCAGCCGTCAGGCCGCAGGCTCGCCAACAGGCCCACACCCATGACGGTGAAGCTGAAGGCGGCCATGAAACCGTAGTGGCCGAGGGCGGCATGCTCGTTGGAGACGCTCCGCTGCAGCCCGATGTTGGTGGACGCGAATGCCAGCAGCGGCACGGCCGCGATGATGACCAGTGCGAGCATCACCCGATTCACGCGCGAGACGCTGGACGAACGAAAGAGATCGCGCCCAGTTGGGTGAAGAAATGTTGCAACGAGCGTTAATACGCCGAAAATCGCAACCAGATCCCACGGAACCCAGGTGTTCGTGAGGGCAAAGGCGAGCCCCAGCGCGACCCAGGGTATCAGTGTCATCAACTGACCAGCGACATTCTTCGACGGCGTCTGGAGCTGGGCGAGGACCCCCGCTGCGGCCGTCGCGAAGAGGAACGAGAACGTGAAGTCGTGGATGCGGTGGTCGAGGCCGGCGGCCAACATTTCAGATCCGTCCACCACGGCGACTAACCCAAATAACCCAAGGGTGAGCAGCACGACGAGTGAGAACGCGCGGCGTCGCCAGCCGAACTCTGAGAGCAAAGCGCGAAGCGAGTGCATCAGTTCCATCCTCCTGACTGCTTAGACCTGGCTGTGTCCGCCTGATGAGTTGGCTCGTTAGTGTTGCGGTATCGGATGTAGGCGCTGAATAATCTCGCCAAGACTTGGAGCGTAGATCACTGCCGACGCGCACAACGCAACGACAACGATCACGACGATGACAGTAATGACTTTCTGTGTCATTGTATTTGTCTCCTGGTGTTATTCCGCCTCACAAGTATGCGAGTGCTTCGCGCACGGTCAGCCGCGATGCCCGCGATGCGGGCGCCAGGGTAGCCAGCACCGCGCCAACCACGACCAAGACAATCCAAACCACGACTCCCACTCCCGAGATCTGGAAGGGTGCGCCCACGGGCAGATCAAGATTGCTGATCATGAGCGCCGTGAGAAGCGGAGCAAGCATTGCCGCGATCAGGAAGCTGACCACCGCGGTAAAGATGCCTTCCAGAACGACCAGGCGGCGCACAGTGGAGGCTGGCGCCCCAATCGCGCTCATCACCCCGAATTCACGGGTGCGCTCGAGCACATTGGTGCTCATCGTCGAGGTCAGCCCGGCAAACCCAACCACACTCATACCAATGGAGACTCCCAGAAAAACCAGGATGAGGGGCAGCATATGGCCGACGCTGACGGCCTGGGCCCGACTGACCGACGCCGCAGAGCGCACCACGAACCCCGCCTCCGTCAGGATACGCTCGGCCGCTTGAGCGACGGTTGTTCGGGTCTGCTCGTCGTGGGTATCGGTCACGATGCGCAGCAGACTGGGTTGGCTCACGCCCGTAGCTGCCTCATAGCCTGCCTGGGTAATGAAGATGTCCCCGCGCCCGCCCACCGGCTCGGCGATGCCAACCACCTGCCAATTGGTGAGACTCTCGCCAATTTCCAATTGAATGGTGTCGCCGCTGCGAACAGTGGTGAGTTCTTCTGGAAGTCCTGCCTTACTAATCACGATGGCACCTCTCTCATCGGGGCGCAGCCCGCGGCCTTCCAGGATAGGAGGCGGATCCACGAGCGAGCTGGCCGGGGGAACGACGGTCACGGCGATGCTGCCGTGTCCCTGGTCGGGATAGGTGCGGGTGATGCTGAACTGCTGGCCGGGCGCCATAACGCTCGTTTGTACGATGCTCCATCCCTCCACGTGTGTCACATTTGGTATTGCTGCCAGCAGGTCTGTCACTGCGACTGCCGAGACCTGATCGCTGTCGGCAAGTTGCACTTCAACATCCCAGCGGCGCAACTCCTTTTCTCGATCCAAAAATGCCTGGAAGGCGGCCATGGTCGACATCCCGGCGATGAACACCGCGCCAGCGCCAGCCAGCAGCCCGACAGACAGCAGGAACCGCGCCCGGCGCCGGAAGATGTTGCGGAACGCCAAAACAGTCGTGCGGTCAAGGCCTCGCAGCCGGCCAAGCCCGGCGTCAAAGCGCGTCGAGATGTCTCCGCGGCGGTCGACGCCGCGCTCGTCGAGCGCCTCCCGGACGGTCGTGCGGCTCGTCCTGACCACCGATGTCAGAGCGAATAGCAGCGGCACGCCGATGCCCGCGGCGACGACCACCAGGTACATCCACCAGGGCGCCGTGAGGCTCTCGGCCTCGATGCCCAGCAAAGAGAGCAATTCGGGAGCCAGGGCGCGGCTCATGCTGATCCCTGGCAGGATCGCCAGGGCAGTCGACGCGGCGGCGATGAGCAGCGTCATCAGCAGGTACACCTGCAGCACCCGCCCCGAGCGTGCGCCGATCGCCTTCATGATCCCGATCTGCGGAATTTGCTGGGTAAACAGTCCATTGAGCATGGTGGCGACCAGGATCGCGCTGAGCAGCAGGCCGGCCAGTCCAAAGGTGAACAGTCCCTGCATCAGCGTGTTCATTTGCTGCTGGTGAGGATGCTGATACGGTGCCGGAACCTGGATCTCGTCGACCGCCACGCCATAGGTTTGCTGGAGCCAGAGGGCCAGATCACGTGCGGCAGCCACTATGGTCTCTCGGTTACGGCTCGGTGTGGTTCCACCCGGCTGGTCGGCCACCTGGATCTTCAGCGCATCCAGAGCGACGGGCTTTCCCAGACTTGGCAGGGATGCCGCGGACATATAGGCATGCCCTGTTTGTTCCTGGAAGGCCGGAGTTATCCCCGCGTTGTGTACTACCCCGCTGATCCGCAGCGATGCTGGTGTACCATTCGGCGCCTGAACAACCAGCGTGTCTCCAACTGCCAGCTTCAGCAGATCGAGCGATCCTTGGTCGACCAGGATCTCTCCGGCGGCAGGCGGCCAGTTGCCATGCTCGACCGTGAAGGTTTCCACTCGCATCGGGTCGTCGGGCGCGGCAACAAAGATTTGGAGCGGGTAGGGACTCCACCCGCCATCTCGCCCTTGTATCAGGATCTTGAATTGGGTTCGCCACGTTGCATCGATGATCCCTGGCTGCGTGCGGGCTTCGGCCGAAATAGCTGCCAGCTGATCACCGTCACGATCTCCTTCGAGCAAAATGGTCGCCGAGGCCGGATTGGTGCTCAAGTAGTCGCGCGGCATCTCGCGGGCAGAAATGCCCCAAATGTACAACACGGCACTGAACATCACCACGGTAATGCTCAGGGCGAGGATCATCAACACGATCCGCGCCCATGTTCCTCGCAGATCCCTGAGCAGCTTGACGAATAGTAGCCGTGTCATAGCCTCACCTCCGCTGACTCAATATGATCCGCCTCCGGCTGAGCCCCATCGGCGACGCGGCCGTCGAGGAGCGTGAGTTGCTGGCTGATGTAGCCGCTGATATCGCGCTCGTGGGTCACCATAACGATGGTGCGCCCCTCAGCGTTCAGAGTGGCGAACAGCTCCAGGATCGACGTGCCGGTCGCCGAATCGAGATTGCCGGTCGGCTCGTCGGCCAGCAGGAGCGGCGGATCGTTGGCCAGCGCGCGGGCAATCGCGGCGCGCTGCTGCTGGCCGCCCGACAGAGTAGCAGGCAACTTGTCGGCCTGATCCTGGATACCGACGCGAGAGAGGAGTGCGAGCGCCTTGCTCTGGCGCTCAGCCGCTGGAACGATCGTTGCGAACTCCATCGGCAGCATCACGTTCTCGGCCACTGTCAAGGTCGGCAGCAGTTGGAAGAACTGGAACACCAGGCCAATCGTCCTGCCACGCCACTCCGCAAGCTGCGACTCTGAGAGTGCGTGCAGCCTACTACCAGCAACCGAGACCACTCCGCTGGTGGGGCGGTCGATGCCGGCGAGGAGATTGAGCAGCGTGGTCTTGCCACTGCCGGATTTGCCGACCACGGCGACAAACTCGCCGGCCTGGATCTGTAGGCTGACCTCTCGAAGCGCAGTGAAGGGCTGGGAGGCGGACTCGTAGGTCTTGACGACCTGCTGCAGATCGATGATCGGTTCTGAGAGTGGCAGCCCTTGATCTGCAGCCCGACTGGCACGAGAGGGGGGCCGCGTGGTGGTTTCATGTGATCGATTGTTACTCATAGCTCTCATCTCCTAGTAAAGAAAAACCATCCCGTTTGGGATAATCAGCTTTTGTGTGCCCTGAGAAAGCCTGCTCCTGGGAATGCAGAGAAGCGTGGGAGCCGCATCTCCTCCGTTTCCAGATGTTCGAAACCGGCTTCCCTGACGAGGGCAGCCAGATCGTGCATACTGCTCCCCCCGGCGTGAAAGCGCGCCGCCTGGCCCACCCGTTCCTGCTTGCGCTTGAAATCGGCAATCACCAGGCGCCCGCCGACTTTGAGCACGCGGGCGATTTCAGCCAGTCCCTGATGCTTGAGGCTCGCAGGCAAATGATGCATCATCAGGGTAGAGAGCACCACATCGAACGTCTGATCGGGAAAGGGGAGCTGCTCGATCACCCCGATCTGGAACTCGATCGGCACCTGGTGCCGAGCAGCTTTCGAGCGAGCACGGGCGATCTGCTGTGGAGCTGGGTCAACGCCGAAGACGCGGCCCGCTCTGCCAACGCGGCTCTGGACTTCGATCGCCAGCGTTCCCGTGCCGCAGCCCACATCCAGCACCGTCTCTCCACCTTGAATGCCGGCCAGGTTGGCGGTTCTCTGCCTCAGCTCGTGCAACTTGCCGCGGAACAGGAACGTGTCGAAGAACCATCCCATCAGGTCGTAGCGCCAGCCCAGATTGAGGATCAGCCCGTGTGTCTATTTGGCCGCCGCCTCGCTCGATTCGCTGTGGTGGTGATGTGCGAACCAATGCATCAATCGTGCTCCTTTCAGAGAAAACCGCTCTTCACCTATCTCCATCCTTATCATGCGGAACGATGCTGGAACGCTACGTAGGATAAGCAAAAAGCGGAGTGTTTTGTAGTGCCTGGGGTAAGGGACCGCTATGACCTGGGTAATCTTTTTGTTGTGACCATGGTCATAGCAACAAATTGCCAGCGTCACTATCAAGAAGAACCGGTCTATGGTATGATCCAAGCCATGAAACCGATTAGAGAAGTAGAACCCGGCCTCTTGCCAAGCTTTCGCCTGTTCATCGGCATGCAGGTGGCTATCACCGCGCTCGGGCTCACGCATTGGCTTGTTGCCCCTGCTCCACCACCACCCGCAGTCGTCACGCTGGCTGTGTTTAGCCTCCTGGAGCCTGGGCTGTTGTTGGTGTATTTGTCGGTTCCTGCCCTGCAGCGAACCCTCAAATCCTTGTATCTCCCGATTGGCATTGTCTGGGCAGCGGCAGGACCGATCCTCGATCCGTTCGTGAACATGAACGTCATGAGCCTGCACGCCACCGCCAACACTGCTCCAGAACTATTTGCACAAGTGCTGCTCTGGCGGCAGATCATCTTGCTGTTGATCCCGCTGGTCGTGCTGAGCTGGCAGTATGCGATGCGCCAGGTGGTCGTGTTCTGTGCGCTGACGAGTGTGCTCAACATCGCTCTGGTGTCGCGAACCACGCTGTTCCAGGAGTCGATCGCGAGTTCACTTGTGGGTATCATTGTTGTCCAGACGATTATCTTCTTGCTGGTCGGGCAGATGATTGTGCAGCTGATGAACGTCCAGCGCGAGCAGCGGCAGCGCCTGAGCGAGGCCAATACGCGCCTGGCGCTCTACGCCTCTACGCTGGAGCAACTGACGATCAGCCGCGAACGCAACAGGATGGCGCGCGAATTGCACGACGTCTTGGCCCACACGCTGAGCGGGGTTGCCGTCGAGCTGGAAGGCTTGCGGGCCATGCTGCGCCTGGACGTGGAGCGGGCGAACGCGCTGCTCAGCCACGCGCTGCAAGCCGTCCGTGAAGGGCTGAGCGAAAGTCGCCGGGCGCTCAAAGAGCTGCGCGCCAAGCCGCTCGACGATCTGGGGCTGGCCCTGGCCGTGCGCGCTCTGGCCGAATCCTACGCCACTCGGTTTGACTTTGGACTTGAGCTGACTATCGATCCCGATCTGGACGATTATGGAGGTGAGGTCCAGCAGTGTGTGTACCGGATTGCTCAGGAAGCGCTCACCAACATCGCCGAGCATGCCCAGGCGCAACATGCCCAGCTGATCCTGAAGCAGGATGGCGATCAATTAGGACTGATCATCCGCGATGACGGATGCGGGTTTGATCTGAATGGTGGCGCAGCTTCCGAGCAGTATGGCTTGCTGGGGATGCGCGAGCGCGCCGAGATGATCGGCGGCTGTCTGGCGGTTACAAGCCAGGTCGGGAAGGGCGCACAGATCTCCTTTTCCTACGGAGGCAACCAATGAGCACGGAGGCGCAGGGAACGATACGTCTGCTGATTTGTGACGACCAGGCGATCGTCTGCGAGGGGTTACGCGCCATTCTGGACGGCGTCCCACACATCGAGGTGGTTGGCGTCGCCAACAACGGAGCCGATGCGCTCGAGCTGACACGAACAACCCAGCCGGACCTAGTGCTGATGGATCTCAAAATGCCGCGGATGAACGGGATCCAGGCAACCAAGGCGATTCGTGACCAATTCCCAGATGCGCGCATCCTGGTGTTGACGACCTATGCTGACGAGGACTGGGTGATTGATGCGATACGCGCTGGAGCGGCGGGCTATGTGTTGAAGGATACGCCCCAGGAAGAGTTACTCAAAGCGATCCGGGAGACGATGCAGGGATGGAGCCATATTGATCCGCAAGTGGCTGCGAAGCTTCTCAAACACGTGGCCGATCAACCGGATCAGGTGTTGGAGAACCGAAAACTGATCAGCCAGCTGAGCGAACGCGAACGCGACGTGCTTGGGCTGCTGGCGAGCGGATTGTGCAACGCAGACATCGCCCAAAGGCTGTTTCTCTCGGAGGGTACGGTGAAGAACTACGTGAGCATCATTTTCTCAAAGCTGGGTGTGGCTGACCGAACCCAGGCAGCACTTGTGGCGATACGCGCAGGAGTGGTGAAGCTCTGAGGCATGTGCGATCCGACTGTGTGAATGGCGGAAGCAGGCGAGCGGCTCGCCGATGCGGCGTGAGGCCTTCGTCAGAGGTCTGAGCGCCTCGCTTGTAGCCGGCGCCGTGGTCTTTGCTATGGGGTCGTCGGCGTGCTGTTGCTCATTTCCAAGGCAGGCAGGCGTGACCTCGGCACAGGCAAGCAAGGGGAGCGAGCGTGAATTGAGCCGGCGAGAACGCGCCGTTGCGCCTGAACGACGAGCACCGAGTGAGGTTAACCTGGGCGGGGGCGATCCCGCCGCGTGGGTTAACCCCTCTCTGCCGCTTGCATCAACGCGTGGAGCTTGGCGGTTGTATCCGCCTCTGGCAGTGGCATCAGGATGCGCATCGCGAGCTGCGGTTCAGTCGCGAACACGACCGTCACTGGTTGGAGTATCAGGCGCCCAACATCGGGATGCTGGAGTTCAATCGGCAGCTCACGCTCGCGCCGTACCTCATGCAGCGACCACCAATCACGAAACTCTGCGCTTCGCTCGTGCAGTTGCCCGATCAGACTCGTGAACCAAGCATCCTCAGCGTGGTGCCCGCTCTCCATGCGGAACTCGGAAAGCACACTGCGGGCTTCGCGCTCCCAGTTCACCATGATACGGCGAAATGTGGGATTGGTAAAGTGATGCCAGACAATGTTGCGCTCGCTCGCTGGGTAAGCGTGCCAGTCAACGAGAAACGACTCTGCGCGGTTCCACGCCAGCACGTTCCAGCTGCGATCACGAATGTGGGCAGGCGAGGGTTCAAGTGCGGTCAATACATCACGGAAGACCGGTCGTACCACGTCGTGCGGTTCAGATAGCGTTAGTGGCAGGGTTCGCTGTGCCAGCTGAAAGAGATAGGCTCGTTCATCCTCGCTCAATCGGAAGACCCGCGCCAACTGTTCTACTACGTCTGCCGAGACGTGGATCGGTCGTGCTTGCTCCAACCAGGTGTACCATGTTACGCCAATGCCGATCAATTCGGCGACTTCCTCACGCCTGAGGCCGGGCGTACGGCGTCTTGGTCGTAGTGGCAGTCCGACGTGTTCGGGTCGCAGGCGTTCGCGCCGTGTGCGCAGGAAACTGGCTAACTCCATCCGCCTCGTGTGCTCGCTATCATCGCGCCGCATCGTGCTTGCCCTCTGTCTAGCCTGGTATGACTTACTACTAGTATAAAATACCTTCTTGTACCAGTATATCAGATCTGGCATACTATATAAAGACAAGCTACTAGCCGCGGGGATACGGCTCTCCCGGTACACCGACACAGTCGGTTGTGACACAGATAGCCGGGGCAAAGGACAAGGATGGGCATTTGCCCAGGTGGAGGATTTCGATGTCGCAAGATAATCAAACTGGCTTCCATGGCGGACGTCTGTTCGTGCTGGCGTGGATTGGAGTCTATCCGGTCGTCACCCTGATCTCGTTGCTGTTTGGCGACGTACTGCTGACGCTGCCACTCGCAATCCGAACCTTCATCCTCAGCGGGTTGGTGGTGGGCTATATGGTCTTTTTCTGGATACCGATCATCCAGAGGTTCACAAAAGCCCAATAACGATGCATTGCTCGTCCAGCACTTGGACCAAAGCCCACTGTCCGTGCTCACTGCCGGAGCGACGCACGATCGTACGAGTTTTCGCAATGACAGCGACCAGGAAAGCTGTTCATTGCCACATGAGGAGCTCACGCTTATGAACAAGCTATTATGGGTTCTGCAAGTCCTATTGGCCGTGTTTGTGACAGCCACAGGTGCGATCCACTTCGTGCTCCCGCCCAATCTGCCAGCGCCACTCCAATGGATGTACGATCTGTCGCCATGGCTGCACGCTATCACTGGCGCGGCGGAACTGCTTGCGGCTATGGGGTTGATCCTACCGGGGCTGACCCGCATTCAACCCCGGCTGACCCCGCTCGCTGCATTCGGCCTTATGCTGGTGATGCTCGGCGCGATCGTCTTCCACATCTTACGCGGCGAGATCGGTAACGCCGTCCTCAATGTGGTTGTCGCCGGGTTGGCAGCCTTCGTGGCGTATGGGCGCTGGCGAATCAGTCTACTCTCAGACCAAGGGTTCAAGCGCGGATATCAAACCTGATCACAGTTGGGATCTGACCAGCGCAGCGCTCGGTGACGCAAATCAAGCGTAGCATCGATTGGGGATTAGGAGCACGGGAGAGTCTCGATGGGTTCTGTAGCACGTCCTACACGGGTGGTGGTCTCGCCGCTGCCGGATGTCATCGGTCTGTGCGGCGCACTCGCGGGGTTGGCCGGTGGTCTGGCGATGGCACTGGTCGCAGCGCTGGTTTCGGTCACGCAGCGACAGGATATCTGGCACGAAGCCAAAGCGATCGCCATTGTCGTACTCGGAGCGCAGGCGGCCGCACAGGCAGGCTTCGCCGCTCTGCCGGTGCTGATCGGCACGTTGATCCACCTGATCATCGCGATGCTGCTCGGCGCAATCTTCGGTATCGTGACGCGGCGCTGGCTGCAGCTGCCCTCGGATTTTGGGATACCGGTGGTGGCGGGGCTTGCGTATGGGCTGCTGGTCTGGCTGGTCGCCTACTTCGTCGTGTTGCCGGTGGCCGACCCGTGGCTCTTGGACAGCTATGCGCCGGCGTTTGCGGAAGCGCAACCACGCCCTCTACCTTTGTCGGCAGCATCATGCGCGGCAAGAGCGTAATCCCCAGGCCTTCACGGACCATCGCCAGGATCGTGGCGCTGTCACTAGCCTGATAGCGAATTGAGCGCCTGACAGTGCTCGGCTCAAGACCAGCCAGCTCCATGAGCTGAAATGAGCATTCGCTCTTTGGCCGGATAAAACCTTCTTCACGCAGGTCGCTAGAAGTCACGGCCCGTTGAGCGTGCAGATGATGCCCAGATGCAACCACCACACACAGCTCGTCCATCGTGATGAGCGTGCTGTCCATCCCTATGGCCGGGAGGGGCACGAACCCGACATCAATGATGCTGCTCACAAGCCACTCCCCCACTTCTTGCATCGTGCCTTCAAACAGCACCACTTCCATCTCCGGATACTGCTGCTGAAAACAAGTCAGCACACTGGCGAGCACGCCTGGACAGAGGCACAGCGTATTGCCCACTCGCAGTTTCCCGATCGCCAGGCCGTGTGCAGCCTTTGCTGCTTGCTCGATCGCCTCAGCTTGTGCCAGGAGCGCACGCACGTGGGGGATGATCGTTTGGCCGACGGTGGTGAGGGCCACGACGCCTTTGCGGTTGCGCTCGAGGAGCGTCACGCCTAATTCGCGTTCGAGGGCTGAGAGCGCATGGCTCACCGCCGATTGGGTCAGGCTCACTGCATCGGCTGCTTCGGTGAAACTTCCCATGTCGGCGAGGGCGACGAACGACTGAAGTTGTGAGAAGTTCATATGCACACTCTTCATAATATTATGACTATTATGATTTGCATTCATTGTGTCAGATGGCCTATACTTCTGGCAAGTGTGGGAATTGGGAATTGCCATTCTATCCGGCCATCCAGTAGGCTGGATGGCAGTAGAGATAGGGGAGCATCATGACCGCTATGAAAAAGACCGTGTTAGTCCTGGGAGCAACCGGCCGGCAGGGCGGCGCAACAGCCCGCCATCTGCTGATACGCGGCTGGCGTGTTCGGGCATTTACCCGCGACCCCGATAAGCCGGCGGCACAAGCACTGCATCAGGCTGGCGCTCTGGTCGTCCAGGGCGATTATGACGATCCGGCTTCGTTGGCGGCAGCCATGCAGGGCGTCTACGGTGTCTTCAGTGTGCAGGCCAGCGTCGACGAGGTCCGCCAGGGCAAGCAGATCGCCGACGTAGCCAGGGCGGCCTCCATCCAGCACCTCGTCTACAGCTCAGTACAAAGCGCACAGGAGCTGGCCCGCGTCGGCGGCGATGGCAACAAGTGGGAGATTGAGCAGTATGTTCATACCCTCGGCCTGCCCACGACGATTTTACGTCCATGCCTGTTCATGGACGACCTGCTCGGTTCGCGTTACGGCGTGCCAAGCGGCACGTTCGCAATCGCATTCCAGCCGGACGTAGCGATCGGGCTGATCGCCGCCGATGACATTGGCGCGTTCGCGGCGTTGGCGTTCGAGCACCCGGACGAGTATCTGGGCAAAACCATCGAGATCGCAGGAGATGCGCTCACGCCGACGCAGGTAGCCGCGGCCATCAGCCGTGCGACCGGACGCTCGATCCGCTATACTCAGATTCCAGTTGAGACTGTTCGCCAGCAAAACGCGCAGATCGCTAGCGCATTCGAGTTCCTTAACCAGGTCGGCTACACGACGGATATCGTTGCGCTGCGCAGACAGCATCCTGGCCTAATGAACTTCGACACCTGGCTCAAGAAGGAAGACAGGGCGAAATCTGCGATCAACGAATGAAGCGCGCAGTACGCAACGGATGATGATCAAGCGAAAGGAAATGCCATCGTGCCCATGCTCGATCTATCGATTGATGAACTGCTGACCACGACCCGCGCCGTGCGCAAGCGCTTGGATCTCACGCGCCCGGTCGAGCCGGAAGTGATCCGCGAATGCCTGTCCCTGGCTGAGCAGGAGGCGGCATACCTAACCAGGATAGCCGACACACCGCGATACCTGACCGCACATCTGCACGAGGTTCCAGTCCACGTCATACCCTGCGTCGAGGGCCGTGCCGAGAAACTGTCTGCTACTCGGCAGGCCGCGCACTGGGGTGGGATCTGGCCTGCGACCTGGAGTTTCATGCTGGCCGCGCGGTCACGTGGCCTGGGCACGGTCCTGACAACCCTGCATCTCGACTTTGAGCAGGAGGCGGCCGAGGTGCTGGGCATCCCCTACGAGCAGGTCATGCAAGTCGGGCTCATCCCCGTCGCGTACACACTGGGAACCACCTTCAAGCCCGCTGCTCGCAAACCGTTGGAAGCAGTGCTGCACTGGAACCGGTGGTGATGACTCCCTGGGCCAAAGCGCCAGGGCTTCTTACGCCCCCTGGCAATCACGTCCGCGCACTAACTGCTACTGTCAGCCCACCAGTGTGAAATGGCATCCTCCCGACGGCAGCCTGGCGATACGGTATAATATCCTTCCTGGGCCGCCGCTCACCTGGCTTGCCGAGCAGGAGCCTTGGCAGGCCGGCACATGGCTGACAGGGCGCCGCGGCGTTTCGTCCGCCAGTTGCGCCAGCGGTTGAGCCAGCCAGGCAAGGCTCTTGAGGCGTCGCCCGGCCTGGTGCCGCGCCCCCACCTGATCGCGCGGCTCAGTCAGGGCTTGCGCCGCAAACTGACGCTGCTCTCGGCCCCCGCCGGCTTCGGCAAGACCATGTTGCTGGCCGCCTGGCTCCAGAGCCTAGAGCGGAGAGCGCAGAGCGTAGAACGGGTTCACGACGCACTCGCTCTACACTCTACGTTCTCCGCTCTCCGCTTGGGCTGGGTGTCCCTCGATGAGGGCGACAACGACCCCACGCGTTTCTGGCGCTACTTCCTCGCAGCGTTCGAAGGGCTGCACGATGGCATCAGCCACGTGGCCCTGGCCTTGCTCTGCTCCACACAGCCGGCGCCGATCGAGGCGGTGCTGACTGCGTTGATCAACGACCTTGCCCATCTCTCGACGGAATGCGCGTTGATCCTCGACGATTATCACATGATTGAGGCGCCGGAGATCCACCGCGGCGTCGCACTCTTGCTCGATCGGCTGCCTTCACATGTCCATCTAGTCGTAGCCAGCCGTGCGACTCCGCCGCTGCCCCTCGCTGGGCTGCGCGCTCGCGACCAGTTGGTCGAGATCACAGCCGACGATCTGCGGTTTTCAGCAGACGAAACGACGCTGTTCCTGCAGCAGACCATGCGGCTGGATATCTCGGATGATCGTGTCGCGGCGTTGGCAGCGCGTACGGAAGGCTGGATCGCCGGGTTGCAACTGGCAGCCCTCTCGCTGCACAATCGCGACGACGTCGACGAGTTCATCAAGACCTTCGCCGGCGGCCAGCGCTACATCCTGGACTACCTGACCGAGGAGGTCTTCGATCGCCAGCCTCCACACATACAGTCATTCCTGCTTCAGACGTCGATTCTCGATCGCCTGTGCGGGCCATTGTGTGATGCCGTTCTCGGAATTGAGAATGCAGAATTGAGAATTGAGAACGGTCGAAGACAGCCGCAGTTTTCTCAATTCTCAATTCTCAATTCTCAATTGGTGTTGGAGCATCTGGAGCGCGCCAACCTCTTCATCGTCCCGCTCGATCAGGAGCGGCGCTGGTATCGTTATCACCAGCTGTTTGCCGAATTTCTGCGCAGCCAGCTCCGCACAACCTACGCCGAGCGTAGAGCTGAGCTCCATCGTCAGGCAGCTCTCTGGCACGAGCGGAACGGGTTGATCGCCGAGGCAATCAATCACGCCCTGGCAGCCGCTGATCATGCTTGCGCTGCGCGGCTCGTCGAGGAACACGCCGAGCGGATGCTGACGTCTGGCGAGGCTCGTGCGGTGCGCGGCTGGCTGCAAGCCTTACCGGCCGCCCTGGTGCGCGTGCGCCCACGGCTCTCGGTCGCGTATGCCTGGGCCATGCTGGTCGCCAGCCGACTCGCCGAGGTCGAGCCCAAGTTGCGCGACGCGGAAGCTGCGCTGGCCACTGTGACGAGCGCTCAGTCCACTGAGCGGGAAGAGCTGGCTGTCTTGATCGACGCCGCCCGTGCGACAGTCGCGATCAATGTTGGCGACCATGCCGCCGCCGTCGAACTCTCTCGCCGCGCGATTGAGCGATTGCCCGAGACCAACTTGCTCTTGTTGGGCCAGACAGCGCTGAATCTCGGCGACGCCTATGCCGCCGAAGAGCTGTTCGACACGGCGGCGGCGCAGCAGGCCTTCGCCCAAGCAATCGCCACTGGCAAAGCCGGCGGATACGCCGACGTTGTCGTCGTCGCGCTTGGAAGCCTCGGCCAGCTGCACGGGCGTATGGGCCAGCTCCGCCAGGCAGCTGCCATCTATCAGGAGGCGCTGCACTACGCCTCTCAGCAGGGGCGACCGGTTCTCAACGCAGGCAAGGCGCATGTCTACCTGAGCGGCGTGTTGCTCGAATGGGAGGATCGGGGTGCTGCTGCGACACATGTGACACAAGGGATCGAGCTGTGCCAGCAATGGGGCCACCTGCAGCATCTGTTAGACGGTTACTATTACCTGGCGCAGCTCCAGTTGGCGCAGGACAACTTGGGCGCTGCGCTTGAGACCATCGAGTATGCAGAACAGCTCGCCGCCAGCGCGTTGAGAACCACGAGCGGCGCCGATCGGAGTCTGCGCAACAAGAAGATCGGGTGGGCCGCCGAGCGCATTGCCGTCACGCGAGCGCGGCTGTGGCTTGCCGAGGGCAACCTTGATGCGGTCGCACGATGGGCGCAGGAGCGCACGATCGCGGTCGACGGCGATGTGAGCCGTCACCGCGACGGCTACGCCATCCTGGCATCCTTACTGATTGCGCAGGGCAAGCCCGGCGACGCACTAGTTGTGCTGGAGCAGCTGCTGCGTAGCTACGAGGCCGCGGGGTGGATGTGGGGGGCGATCAGCACGATGACGCTCCAGGCGCTCGCGTTCCAGGCGCACGGCAGCCATGGTGCGGCGCTCGATACGCTCGGCCGAGCGCTGGCACTCGCCGCGCCAGAGGGCTATCTCCACACGTTCGTCGAGAAGGGCGAGCCGATGGCTACATTATTACGTGAAGCAGGAACGCAAGGCATCGCACCGGGTTACATCACGAAACTTCTGGCCGCCTTCGCCAGGACTAAGGGCCGAGGACTGAGGATTGAGGCAGCGCAGGCACCCCACTCAGTCCTCAGTCCTCAGTCCTCAGCACTCGTTGAACCGTTGAGCGAGCGCGAGCTGCGCGTGTTGCGTCTGATCGCCGCCGGCCTGTCTAATCAGGAGATCGCGAGCGAGTTGGTGGTCTCGGTGAACACCGTCAAAACCCATATCAAGCGTATCTACGACAAGCTTGGCGTGCATAGCCGCGTCACGGCGATCGAGCGAGCCAGGCAGCTAGAGCTTCTCTAGAGCACCAATCGAGAATCCCCGAATGCAGACGAACTGACGCGAATGTGTGGCTATCTCGTCGCGCTTATTCGTGTTCTTCGCGGATCGCTGCTGACTACCTGGCCGACATCGGTGTTTCCCGGACTATCACCCCTACCAATCACCCCCGCCATTCACCCGATCGGGTGACACGCTGTCACCTGGCATGTGTGTATGCTCTCTCCAAAAGAAGGCGCTGCGGCACGTTACGGCCCTGGCAGCAGGTCGTGGGCTGCAAGTTTTGGACATGCTGCGACTTGCGATACTGCGTATTCTTGTTCCAGAAACGATATCAGAAGGTACCTATGTTGGCAGCGATCGAAATCCGCAACCTCTCTAAAACCTATCGCCAGGCGGGCAACGCGCAGGCGGCGGCAGTGGATAACCTGGACCTGATCATCGAACCGGGAGAAGTGCTGGGCTTTCTCGGCCCCAATGGCGCCGGCAAAACCACCACCATCAAGATGATCTGCGGCCTGATCGCGCCGACCACCGGCAGCATCCGCGTGAATAATCGCGACGTCGCGCGCGAGCGGAGCGCCGTCATGCGCCAGATCGGGGCGGTGCTGGAAGGCACCCGCAATGTCTACTGGCGGCTCTCGGCGTGGCAAAACCTGATGTATTTTGGCAGATTGA